>ENA-OQAS01000719-OQAS01000719.1-human-gut-metagenome-genome-assembly--contig:-NODE-719-length-17065-cov-1.916755_pt1 | contig 17065 bp, 22 predicted proteins | sample MGYA00242733_ERZ504523 | MGnify/ENA primary metagenome ERZ504523 (study PRJEB26092, sample SAMD00036239) | human gut metagenome | host: Homo sapiens | study: EMG produced TPA metagenomics assembly of... | reverse complement strand
CCAGTTTGAGCTTTGAACAGATCGTCTACTGCCTTTCTGCGAACATGCTTCATCTTCATTCAAGATGAAGGTCTGAATGATCTGCTTACGATCACCCAAGAACATATGCTCAGTACGGCAAAGACCAATGCCCTGTGCACCAAACTTGCGAGCAGTTGCTGCATCCTCAGGATTGTCAGCATTAGCGCGAACACCCATGGTGCGGAATTCGTCTGCCCACTCAAGAATAGTATCAAGATCGCCTGCCATCTCAGGCTCAACAAGCTCAACAGCGCCCAGAACAACGATGCCTGTAGTACCGTCCAAGGAAATCATATCGCCTTCCTTGATCACGATATCGGTACCAGCAATAGCTGCCTGCTTTGCCTCAGCATCAATCTTTAAGGTATCTACACCACATACGCAAGGAGCACCCATGCCACGAGCAATAACAGCTGCATGAGAAGTCTTACCACCATGAGAGGTCAAGATGCCCTCTGCAGCAATCATGCCAGCAAGGTCATCGGGAGTAGTTTCCCAGCGTACCAAAACGTCTTGCGACCTTCCTTTGCTGCTTCAACAGCAGCTTCAGAGGAGAATACGGCCTCGCCCACTGCAGCACCAGGAGATGCGTTCAAGCCTTTGCAACCACATCGTATTCGGCCTTGGTGTCAAACTGTGGATGAAGAAGCTGATCGAGCTGTTCAGGGTCAACACGCTGAACTGCCTCTTCCTTAGTGATAAGGCCTTCCTTTTCCATTTCGATAGCAATGTGAAGAGCAGCCTGAGCGGTACGCTTACCAACACGAGTCTGGAGCATCCAAAGCTTACCCTGCTCGATAGTGAATTCGATGTCGCACATATCACGGAAGTGATTCTCGAGAATAGTAAATACCTCTTCGAGTTCACGACCTGCCTCTTCGAGGCCTTCCACATGCTTAAGATCAGAAATAGGGCTGGTGTTACGAATACCTGCTACTACGTCTTCGCCTTGAGCGTTTACCAAGTAGTCGCCGTAGAATTCCTTTTCACCTGTTGCAGGATTACGAGTAAATGCAACACCCGTAGCAGAAGTATTACCCTTGTTGCCGAAAATCATCGACTGAACATTTACTGCAGTGCCCAAATCATCAGAAATCTTGTTCTGCTTACGATACAGGATTGCACGAGGATTATTCCAAGAGCCAAATACTGCCTCGATAGCCAAGCGAAGTTGAATGTCTGGATTTTGAGGGAACTGAACTTTGCCATCAACGACAAGTGAAGGATATTCTTCTGCGCTTACGTTATCCGTGAAAATACCCTTGAATACCTCTACGAGCTGCTCAAGATCTTCAGCCGTAAGATCGGTATCTGATTCAACACCACGGTCACGCTTCATGATGTTGATCGCATTTTCAAACAGGTCACCATCAAGACCCATTACTACGTTAGAGAACATCTGAATAAAGCGACGATAGGAGTCCCATGCAAAGCGAGGATTCTCAGTCTGCTTGATTAAGCCGTGAATAGATTTATCGTTGAGACCCAGATTCAATACGGTATCCATCATGCCGGGCATCGACATTGGTGCACCAGAACGAACGGAAACCAACAGTGGATCTTCGGGGTCACCAATCTTTTTACCGATACGGGCTTCGAGATCTTCACGATACTCTTCAATAGTGTCCAGAACTCCCTCAGGCCAGGTATTGTCGGAGTTTGCATACTCCATGCAAGTCTGGCAAGAAATAGTGAATCCGGGAGGGACAGGAAGGCCGATGTTTGCCATTTCAGCAAGGTTTGCGCCCTTACCACCAAGAATGGCCTTCATGTTGGTGTTGCCTTCAGTACGTTCTTACCATTTGCGTCCTTACCGAAAGCATAGACGCGCTTTACTTGGTCAGTCACCATGTTCTCCTTAGATTAAACTTTTCTTCCTCACGCGCACTAATCCAATTGTGGGTGAGCATTCTCATAATACCGCAAAATCTCTTGTGCTGTTTCTTCGATTGCCCTGTTGTCGGTACGAATAACTATGCAACCGAGCTTTCTCATAAGAGCACGAGCAGATTCTAAATCCTGATAAACACACTCCAAATCTGCATAAGAAGCAGCCACATTAGTAGCTTTTCCGAGGCGTTTCTTGCGAATATCAGCTAAAATTTCCGCGAATTATGAGACCAAATAAACGGGTTGGATCAACTTCGAAAATCTCTTTAGGCGGATCAGATTGAGGGTCGAGCGGCACATTTGCCACCTTATACCCCATCTGTGAAAGATAAATCGAAAGAGGAGTTTTCGACGAACGAGACACCCCAATCAATACAATATCAGCCTTCGTAAGATCTTGGGGATTACGACCATCGTCATGCGAAATAGTAAATTCCATCGCATCAATCTGCGGAAGTAAATATTCATTAACGGAATGAATTTTTCCCGGCTTGGCGATAGGATCCTGACCTGATGCTTGAGTTAAGGCATCAAGCGCTTGGCTCATAGCATCAACCGCAATAATAATGTCGCTATTCTTGTCTATATACTCCTGAAGAGCCTGCCGCATAGCAGGAGAAACCAACGTATAAAAGAGAACGAAAAGGATGTTCTCCGATGCGACGATGAAGCGACACGTGAGCATCGATTTCTGAAATCATTTCTTTTTCAGAAATTACTCGTGGAAGAATTTCAATCGCAGGATCGAACACCTCAAAACATGCCGCAGCTGCACGCACGAGCCCCTGCGCAGTTGTTCCAACTGAATCAGACACAATATGAACCGTAGGCAATGTTTTGGAGCTTTTACCTTGCAAAATCCATTTTTGCATTATTCTCCTTCCTCTACAAAACTCTACAGAACCAAAAAGCGGCCCTCTATGCAAGGGCCGCATGATAAAACGCTATTTTGAAAGTAACGAAAAATCAGCCACGTTGGTAAATACCCCCACAAAGCGATTAAGAAGCCTGAGGCGATTTTCACGAAGAGCCTGATCTTCGTCCATAATCATCACACGTTCAAAGAACAAATCGATCGGTGCGCGCAACGCAGCAAGCTCGTTTAGCGCATCAGCATAATTGTCGGCTTCAAGAGCCAAAGCTACCCTGTTTTCAGCTTGCACAACCGCACATGAGAGCGCATGCTCAACTTCGCTCAACAAACTTCATCGACGTTGCTTCCCAGATTAGGATCACGCAAGTTATTGGCACGAGCATAAGCGGTAGCAAGATTTTCAAAGGTATCAGGCTCATTACTACGTGCTTGTTCGAGAGCCTCTACACGATGGATAAGTTCAAGAGGCTCTTGTACTCCCGCCGCCAAAACAGCATCAATCGCATCAAGCCTTTGCCGCTATCACGCAACATCACACGCGTTCTTGTAATAAAGAAGTCAATAACCTCACTACGAACTGCGGTCGCATCAAACTGAATTCCCGCCTTAGCATATAAATCCAAGGAGGCATCTATTGCTGATATCAAGCTGATGGGAAGCGGATTGTCTCCCGAAAGAATAGCAACAATACCGATAGCACTGCGACGAAGCGCAAAAGGATCAGAGGAGCCGCTTGGGCCTTGATTTACCGCAAAGAGTCCACAGATAGTATCTAGTTTGTCAGCGAGGGCTACCACTTTGCCAACCAAGGTTTCTGGAACTTCATCGCCAGCAAAACGAGGTCGATAATGCTGCTCGATCGCCTGAGCAACCTGCGAAGTTTCCCCAGAAGCAACGCGTAGTAGGAACCATTACGCCCTGGACTGAAGTAAACTCTATTACTGCACTGGTTACCAAGTCAGCCTTACAAAGCTTAGCAGCACGAAGAGCATCCAAAGCATCTTGACCCGTAAGACCAGCATCGCTTACCAAATGCTCTGCAAGTCCCCCAATTCGATTAGTCTTATCAAGCATTGTTCCCAGTTTTTCCTGGAAAACTACCTGTGCGAGTTGATCCACATATGATTCAAGTGGTTTTTTCAAATCTTCATCATAGAAGAATTTTGCATCGTATAAGCGAGCGCGCACCACACGTTCATTACCATCAATGATGGTCTCAGCGCATGAAGGATCGCCATTGCCCACCACGATAAAACGGTTGGTTAACTTATTATCGTTATCATACAGAGGGAAATAGCGTTGATGCATCAACATGGCATCCACGATAATCTCTTCAGGAACCTGCAGGAATTCCTCGTCAAAAGTACCCATTAAAGCAGAAGGATACTCAGCCAAATTGACTACCTCAACTACGTTTTTGGTGGCAAAACGGCATGAAAACCAGTTTTTTGCTCAATCTCAGAAACACCCTCGCGAATAACTTCTTCGCGTTCCTTCTCTGAAGGAACCACAAATGCTTTTCGAACTGTAGAAACTAATTCATCTGCATTTGCTACCGAAAATGGTCCAGGTGCTAAAAACCGATGACCGTAGGTCAAGCGATCCGCTGATAAGCCAGCAAAAGTAAACGGAACCACTTCCGAACCAAAAAGGGCAACAAACCAACGAATAGGACGAGAAAAATACTCCGATTCGCTTCCCCACCTCTGGGATTTTGGCCACGAAATACCACGAACGATACCTTCAAGCACATTCGATAATAAGCTTGATACCTGAACAGAAGGCGTATGGGTACGTGCATACACATAGCCCTCTTCAACTACCAATCAGAGGGATCTATTCCTTTACCGCGAGCGAAGCCTTGAGCAGCCTTGGTGGGATTGCCCTCCTCATCAAAAGCAATCTTTGCTGAGGGGCCCTTAAATACTTCGTTTTTTTCTTCCGTCGCTTCAGGAATATCATGAACCACCACTATTAAACGACGAGGAGAAGAATACACTTCAGTTTCGCCATGAGGAATCGCGGCTTCATCTAACAGACGTGGTGCAAGAGTTTGGAGCTGTTTAACCGCGTTAGATAAATCAAAGGCAGGAATTTCCTCAGTACCGATTTCAAAAGCAAGACTCTGCTGTGACATTCCTATTCTCCTTTTTCATCTTGAGCGGGTTTAACACCAACAACATGCTCCAAATACGAAGCACAACAAGCTTTTGCAATAGTACGAACACGTAAGATATACGCCATACGTTCAGTTGCGCTGATGACACCACGTGCATCGAGCAAGTTAAAGGCGTGCGAACACTTAAGAACGTAATCGTATGCAGGAAGCGGAAGACCTGCTTCAAGAACTCGTTTGCACTCAGCCTCGTAGCGATCAAACTCGCCGAAAAGCAAATCGGTATCAGCAATCTCAAGTTATAGGCAGAAAACTCACGTTCGTTTTCCAAGAACACATCGCCGTACGTGAAGACACTGCCATCATCCCCACGTGCCCATATAAGATCGTAAACGGAATCCACTCCCTGGATATACATCGCTAAACGTTCAAGACCGTAGGTTATTTCAGAAGGAACGGGCCTACATTCGAATCCACCAACTTGCTGGAAGTAGGTAAACTGCGTTACTTCCATGCCATTGAGCCAGACTTCCCAGCCAAGACCCCCAAGCACCAAGTGTTGGGCTCTCCCAGTCATCCTCAACAAAACGGATGTCATGTTTTTCGGGATCAATACCAATAGTACGCAAAGAATTAAGGTATAAATCCTGAACATTGTCAGGAGAAGGCTTCAAAAGAACCTGGAACTGATAATAATGCTGCATTCGGTTTGGATTTTCACCATAACGACCATCTGCAGGGCGACGACACGGTTGAACATAGGCAGTTTTCCACGTATCAGGACCTAAACTGCGTAAAGTGGTAGCGGTATGGAACGTACCCGCACCAACTTCGTTGTCGTAAGGCTGCATAATTACACAGCCCAAATTAGCCCAATAGCGCTGAAGAGACAGGATCATATCCTGAAAGGTCAGCACGTCAGAAGCACGCAAATCAGATGCGTCTGATGCGAGATTAGTCATTAAAACTCCTTTATCAAATTGAACGCGACTGTATACCTTTGACTATAAAAGACCAATTCGATCAAGCGGCCAATACGTTAGTATCGCTTTACCAAAAATGGTGTCTTCATCAATAGAGCCAAAATAGCGAGAGTCTGATGAGTTTTCACGATTGTCACCCATCACCCATACTTCGCCTTCTGGAACCACATAGGGATAGCTTATCGATACGTTACCAGCTGTTTGTGAGAGCGGATACGTCTCACCCGTAACATAGGCTCGCTTTGTGCTACGCCATCAATATAAAGAGTGCCACCGGACATTGAAACCGTTTGTCCTTCAGTAGCAATAACACGCTTCACCAACACACGAGACGGAACCTGAGGATCAGAAAAGACTACGATATCGCCTGGTTGAACATCGGTAAAATGATAACTTACCTTTTCAGCAAATAACCTATCACCTGTCATGATGGTTGTTTCCATTGAAGCTGAAGGAACCTCAAACGGTTCCACTACATAGGTTCTAATTCCCCATGCCGCAGCAAGTACCACTGCTATGCATATAACAAAGCTGAGAAATCGCCTCAAGATGCCCGGCTGTCGCCTTGTAGCGTGCTGTCCGGAATCCACAAAGCCTCATCCTTTCTCATTACCATCTTCCAATAAAAGTAAACAGTTATTTATTTCCAAAAGAAACAAGTAATTATTTTGATAGTTCTCCCATATTAAGACAAAGTTGACGCTGCAAGCTCTCAGTCTCCAAGAGAATCAAGAAAATTCGCTCAGATGCACTAATATTAGCGTTCTCCAATAAATCGGGTCGCCAGCGCTTGGTGCGAATTAAACTCTGCTCTCTTCTCCACTCAGCAATTTTAGCGTGGTGCCCTGAAAGCAAAACATCAGGCACTTTCATTCCACGATATTCAGCAGGTCTCGTGTATTGCGGATACTCCAACAATCCATCGTAGAAACTCTCATCCACCGAACTGCCTTCATCGCCAAGTACTCCATCGATACGACGAACCACCGCATCAATCACTACCATCGAAGCAAGCTCGCCGCTTGTAAGAACATAATCACCAATTGAAATCACCTTATCTGCAAGAGAATAAACACGCTCATCTATTCCCTCATAATGGCCGCAGATAAAAAATAAATGGGGCTTACGAGCTAACTCCAAAGTAAGTGCATCATTAAATACTTCACCGGTAGGAGAAAGAAAAATAACATAAGGTTTTTCTTCTGATTGAGCAAAAAGATCATCACATGCTTCAAAGATTGGTTCGCATTTCATTACAAGACCCTGGCCACCACCGTATGGTTCATCATCGGTAGTGCGGTGCTTGTCGTGAGTCCAATCTCGTAAATCATGAGCAGTGAAATCAAGGTATCCTTTTTCCTGAGCAATGCGCATCATCGATTCATTCATGACAGAGTCATAACAATGCGGAAACACTGAGAGGGTTTCTATTTTCATGAATGAATACTCCTATAAATCAAGCAAACCATCAGGCAACGAAACCTTTATTACGCATGCATTCTCATCGATATCCACCACGAATGCATCAACAAGCGGAATAAGCACTTCTGTGTATGCTGCATTATTGTTGTCAGAATCTTGAAGGTTAGTTTGATCTTCGAAAGATTGACCTTGTATCGAAGAAGCATCTTCTTCTCGCACGACCACTAATAAAGGATGTGCGGGATTTTCCTCTATGCGAACAACCCTACCAAGGAATCCTTGCACTTCGTCACAAACAGCGAATCCGGCTATTTTGCGATCATCTGAAATGTCAAAGTTCTCAGGAAGATCGCTGTTTCTAACGAGGCAAAAATGCCCTTCTAATAACTCCGCGTCATTGCGTGAATCAATATCCTCAAAATACACCAAGTATTTACCTGGAGAAGGATTTTCAACACGCTTTACTTTAGAAGAACGAGGAAAACGCAAAAGAGGCGGAACAAAAGTAACCTCAAGACCTTCGGTTAGCAAAAAAGGAAGACCCTCCGTCGGTTTGACAGAAAGTCCTCCTTCTTTTGTTTTAGCGCTAAGAAGCGCAGCAATGTTCGTCCAGGAACCCATTATCTTAGGGGACCTTAATCAATAATTTCTACCTCAACGGCAGCGCGTTGCGCGAACCAGCTGCGCGACACAAGGTGCGAATAGCCTTAATTACACGCCCTTGGCGACCAATTACTTTGCCAGCATCTTCGTCGGCAACACTAATCTCTACCAAAAGAGCGCCTTCTTCAGTATCCGTTGAAGTAATTTCAACAGCATCGGGATCGTCCACAAGCGGAACGACCAAGGCTTCTACCAAGTTAGCAATATCTTCGCGGAATTCCGCCATGATTTACGCGTTCTTGCGTTCTGCCTCAATGAGGCGAGCTACCGTGTCAGTAGGCTGAGCGCCGTTTGCAACCCATTTGTCAACCTTTTCGAGGTCAATAGTTACCGCTGCAGGAGTGGTAACAGGATTATAGGTGCCAACCTGCTCAATATAGCGACCATCGCGACGAGCGCGAGAATCAGCTACTACGATACGATAATAAGGTGCCTTTTTAGCGCCGTGACGGGCGAGACGGATCTTGACTGCCATCGAGTTGTACTCCTTCTAATACTTAACACGCGACTGTACGGAAACTTCTCTCTTCCGAGTCGCAAAACAGCAATTATTGATATTACCTCTTAGACGAAGAATCATCAAGACCACTCATCATGTCTTGCATCTTCTTCATATCCTTTATGGAAAGTCCCGCCATACCAGGAACTCCCATCCTTCGTTTGCTGTTCTTTCCCTTCTTACCTTTTTTACCTTTCTTACCCTTTCGGGCATAGGCAGCTTCCTGCTGATCCATCATGCGACGAACCATTTTTTTAGTTTCACTAAATTGCTTAAGCAATTGATTTACTTGGTACACCTTAACGCCTGCACCTGCAGCAATACGAGCTTTTCGAGAACCGTTTAGAATTTCAGGATGCTCGCGTTCACGCTTGGTCATTGAACTGATAATGACGGTCATATCGTCAAGAGCATGTTCGTTGACTTGACCTTCACGCATAGCTTTATCGCCACCAGGTAGAGCGCTTACCAGCTTCTGGATGCCACCCATTTTGTTAACCTGCTGCTTCATAAGCAAGAAGTCATTTAAGGTCAAATTGCCGCGCGCCATGCGCTCGGCTTCTTCTTCCTCAATTTCTTCCGCCTTTAATTTTGAAGCAGTTTCGATAATGCTAACAACGTCACCCATGCCAAGGATTCGTTTTGCCATACGATCCGGATGGAACTCTTCTAAAGAATCTGGTTTTTCTCCCGACGATATGAAAGAAATCGGCTTTCCTGTTACCTGTTTGATAGAGAGTGCGCCACCGCCACGCGCATCGCCGTCCATCTTAGACATAATGACGCCATCAAAATCAACTCGATCAGCAAAAGCTTTTGCGACATTTACCGCGTCCTGACCAGTCATAGCGTCAACAACCATGTAGATTTGATCTGGTTCAACCGCAGCTTTAATTGCCTGAGCTTCTTCCATCATTTCGTCATCTACATGTAAACGACCTGCCGTATCTACAATCACCACATCGCGCAGTGAATCGATCGCATCTCGAACGCCCTCTTTTGCAATCTTAACGGGATCCTTTCCTTCTCCGCGATAGACGCGAATGCCCATTTCATCACCAAGCGTCTGCAATTGATCGGCAGCTGCAGGACGATATACGTCGCAGGCAACTAAAAGCGGATTATGATTTTTCCTTTTAGTAAATAAGCAAGCTTTGCCGCTGCCGTAGTTTTACCAGAGCCCTGCAGGCCAACCAACATGATTACGTTAGGAATACGGCTGGAAAGCTTTAACGGTGCCTCTTCGCGTCCAAGAAGTTCAGTCAATTCATCAAGAACAACCTTGATAACATTTTGAGCTGGAGTCAAAGAGTCCATGATTTCTGCTGTCAGACAACGCTCTTTGGTCCGCTTGATAAACGACTTTACAACCTTGAAGTTAACGTCAGCTTCCAAAAGTGCCATGCGAATTTCGCGCATAGCTGCATCAATGTCTTCTTCATTTAAACGACCCTTGCTACGAAGGCCGCTGAATACCGACTGAAGCTTATCGGAGAGATTATCGAACATCGGTCATGTCTCCTATCAATGCACGCGCAAAATCATGCGCATCAAAATCCTGCAAATCGTCTATTCCCTCGCCTACGCCAATCTTGCAGATAGGCAATTCGAGTTCATGAGATATAGCAAGCGCGATACCACCTTTCGCAGTACCGTCGAGCTTTGTTAGAACTACCCCATCCAAATCGAGCGCTTTATCAAACTCTCGAGCTTGCTGCAAACCATTTTGACCAGTAGTCGCATCTACCACCAAAAGCGTTGAAACAGGAATCGAAGAACGTTTGCGTACAACATTAACGACTTTTTGGAGTTCGCGCATAAGATCATTGGAAGTATGAAGACGTCCTGCGGTGTCTATCAACACCAAATCCGAGCCTGCCTTTTCTGCACGCTCTATCGTTTCATAGCAAACGCTTGCTGGGTCACTACCACGCTCACGGCTTACGATTTCAACCTCAGCACGCTGTGCCCAAACTTCCAACTGCTCTATCGCTGCTGCGCGAAAAGTATCTGCGCTTCCAAGCAATACCTTCCTGCCCTTCTCGTGGGCAGCTGCCGCAACTTTACCAACCGTAGTAGTTTTTCCCGAACCGTTTACCCCCACAAAAGAACCAACGAGGGATTCTTTTCGAAAACATCTTCCTCTGTAGGAGTAAAGGTTGAGGCAATTTGCTCGGTAAGCATATCAAAAACGGCATAAGCATCAGGCAATGCCTTACGGCGAGCTTGATCACGCAATTCTTCAACAATCTCATCGGCAGCGCTGGCTCCCAGATCAGCAAGAATAAGAGTTTCTTCGAGCGTTTCCCAAAAATCCTCATCAACATCAGGACCGCGATCAAGCAGAATATTCATCTGCTCCTTTAAACGCTCTCGAGAACGCGACAATCCCGCATTTATTTTCTCAAAGAAGCCCATTTAGCCCTCCTTGCGCATTGCGTTATCTATCTTTTGACTTATCACTTTAGTAATGCCGTCAGCCTGCATGGAAACACCATATAGTATATCTGCTGATTCCATGGTGCGACGTTGGTGAGTAATCATAATGAACTGAGTTTGATCGCGAATAACTTCTAGATAGGCAATCAAACGACGCAGATTAGTATCGTCAAGCGCCGCTTCAACCTCGTCCAAAATATAAAACGGGGTTTGGCGAATGCGATAAACCGCAAACAGCAACGCCATTGCCGTCATTGATTTTTCGCCACCTGAAGTAAAGACATTTTCTTTACGCGTTTTCCTACCGGTTGCGCATGAACATCAACACCCGTATGTTCCAAATCGTCGGGATCGACCAATGATAAATGCGCCTGACCACCCGGAAAGAGCGTTGAAAATATCTCAGAGAAATTATCATTTACCTGCTCAAAGGTAGTTATAAAGTCGTTGCGCATTCGTTCGTCAATTACCGAAACAATACGCGCAAGCGATCTACGCGCCAAACGCATATCTTCTAGCTGAGCAGATAAATATTGGAAACGTTTATTAACCTCTTCGTATTCCTGAGCAGCATCAGGATTGATAGTGCCCATATTTTTGATACGACGCTCAAGTGAAGCACAATGCTCTTCAACTGCACTACGATCCTGCAACGCCTCCAGACTAAGAGCTTGCTCGAGTGAAGTGTCGCAATCTTCAACAATAGCTTTGATTCCTGCATCCACCTGTATTTCCAAACGGCCCTTTTCTATGCGGACCTCTGCAAGTTTTGCACTGCATCCATCAAACGTCGCGAACTTCACGCGATGTTTGAGTTGCTTTAGCAATGTTGTCATGCAGTTCTCGAGAAGCGTTTTGCTCAGTTTGGGATTCCTGCTCCAAACGAAGCGAAACAAGCGAAGCAGCATCAGAAAGCGAAGCGAGGGTTACTAAGAGCGCATCAGCTCGCTGGCTTGCTCCTCGGGCTATCGCAATCCGACGATACGCCCGTTCATCTTCTTTTGTCGAGGAAGATATCTCTTGGCTTCTTGTCTGCTCCATTCGCAAAGCGTACGCTAAACGCTCCGATAAACGAGCAGACTCTAAACGAGCGTCACTTAATTTTTCCGAAAGACTTACTATAGTGCGGCGCAAAGGAGAAGTGATTTTTCAACCTGTGAAACTTCTTCTTTATTGAGCTCAAGCTTTGCCAAAACCTCAGCAAGCTCTTTTTCCAATTCGTCAGAATCCGGTTGGGCCTTTGCAAGAAACGCTTCGTTTGCTTGTTGCTCACGAAGAAGTTCAGTGAGCTCATTTTTAAACTCAGCAACACTTTGAGCAGACTGTATCGCGTCTCTTTCGGCTGACTCACACCGACCTTTGCTGCTCGCAAGCGCTTCAGTAAGTTTTAGAGATTCCGTTTGAGCTTTGCGCAGTTCTTCTTCAAGAGTTTTATTTTCTGCTTGAATTCGCTCATAGGTTTCTTGCAAATCTCGTTCAGTTTGACGAGCCTGATCGAGCGCTCTCCTCCGTGAAGTGCACTATTTTTTGATCCTCTTCGGACTTCCTTGAAACACCTATTTTGCCCTGAGGATACACAATTGCACCATCGAGAGATATAAATCTATGAGAAGCTTTAGTATCTTGCCGTTGTGCCTCTAAAGCATCGGCGAGAGTATCAACCACATACACATCACCTAAAAACGTTTCGAGCAACGCGCGATACTTTGGATCAATTTCTAATTCATCAATTAAGCGAGAACCCTTCTCGGGGCGGTATTCCTCTTGGCTGTCCTTAGAAAGGTTTTCTTTGTTTGAAAAGCTGCAGTATGTTCACAGGTAAAATGCTTGCAGCACCATACGCTTGACAGTCGAGCGCTTGACGACCCAAAGAGATAGCTTCCGAAGCTTTTGAGGTGATAAGGGCATATACATCGTCACCTAAAAGCATCTCTAGGAGTCCGTCGAATTTTGATGGCGCCTTTATTACATGCGAAAGCACTTTTGAATCAGGGGCAAGGTTAGCACGCGAATCAAGAACATGGGCCAAGAGTGGGTTCGCCGATTCTGAAGCCCTCTCCAACTCTTCAAGTGCGGTACGTTCGGCAGAAGCATGAGTATATGCTTCACGAGCAGCATCCAGATTAGAACGCCCCTGGTCGCGTTTTACAACAAGAGTATTCAAGCTGTTACGCGCAGAGGTTTCTTGTTCTTGCAGATGCTCGTGCTGTTTTGAGAGTTCCTCAAAAACGTGCTGCAATTCTGTAGCTTGCGTTTGCGCAGAATCCAAACGTTTTTGTGCATCAGTAACCTGTACATCTATCACCTGTGCACGAGCACGTTTTTCAGATAAGTTCTCCCGCAATGCCTCCTGCGTTGCTTGGATAGTTTCTTGACGATGGACAAGGCCACGTTGCTCAGACATCAAAGTGTCGATTTTTTTGCGAAGAGCATTTCGCTGTCCCGTTTGCGCTTTATGCTCGCTTTCAAGACGTGTCAGCGTTTCTTCTGCTTGGGTATATTCTTTTTGAGCGACTACTGCGGCATCGTGAGCTTGCTCTAACTCTTTTTTCTGCCGCACTACGACGAAGACGACTTTCTTCAACCGATCGCGTTAAGCGCTCTGTTTCCGACAAAAAATGAGAACGCTTTTCCCTTACGAGCATTGCGGTAGAGTTTAGTCGTTCAAAAGAAGCTTGTGCACGACGATATCGCTCGTTTAGCTCAAGCTCTTTGCTTCCTCGATCATGCAGTGTTTGCTGAAGATCATCAAGTGCCTTTTCAGCAACTTCCAATTCTTCTTTTACCTGAAGCTGTTCAGAAGTGAAGGTTTTTTCCTTTAGTAAGGTATCATCCCATTGCTTCTGCAAGCAACGCAAATCGTCGACCGCAAGCTGAAGTTTAAGCTCTTTCATTTCCGCAGAAAGAGCTTCATATGTCCGCGCTTTGCGCGCTTTTCTCTCAAGAGGTTTAAGCTGTCGCTCCACTTCTGCCGTAATATCATGTACTCGATCAAGATGAGCATCCATCTGAGCAAGTTTACGTTCAGATTTTGCTTTACGCTCCTTATGTTTAAGGATTCCTGCAGCTTCTTCAATAAGTGCACGTCTGTCCTCAGGGCGAGAGGAAAGTACCGAATCTAAATTGCCCTGCGAGATAATAGAATTGGTCCCCGTACCTAAACCTGAATCGTGGAGAATATCCAACACATCCATGCGACGGACGACATTACCGTTAATAAGGTATTCACTCTCGCCACTGCGATACATACGTCGCCCAATTGAAACCTCACTGAAATCAACAGGTAACGTTCCATCGGAATTATCAAGCAACAGCTCTACTTCAGCTACCGAAACAGGTTTTCGAGCTGAAGACCCCGCAAAAATGACGTCTTCCATCGACTGACCGCGAAGATTCTTTGCATTGCGTTCGCCTAAAACCCATAGAACCGCATCCGAAATATTGGATTTACCTGAACCGTTTGGCCCCACAATAGCGGCAACCCCTGGCTCAAACTTCATTACGGTACGATCAGCAAAAGACTTAAAACCTTTTAAGGTAAGCGACTTCAGATACACGAGACGCCCCTTATTGCTGTTGTTGTTTTTTCTGCTTCTTAGCACGCTGAGCCGCTTGGCGACGTGCTTTTTCTTCGGCTTTTGCTGCCTTTATTGCAGCACGAGCATCTGCCTTGCGTTTTTTATCCTTCGAATCTTTAGCTTCAAAAAAGGAACTTAGCACCTCAAGAGCAGATTTTGCCGCCTGGCTTTCGGATTCTTTTTCGTACGTCCCACACCACGAGCAATGGACTGAACGCCAACGAAAACTTGCGTCACAAAGGTCCTATCATGAGGAGGGCCTTGTGTTTCGACCAGGCGATACGTAGGAGTAATACCATCTTCTTGCAATCGTTCTTGTAAAACACTCTTTGGATTCTCAGGTTCCTTTGCCATGTCTGTGCTCATGCGCACGATCAAAGTACGTTTAACAAAAGCGATCGCGGGAGCTAAACCACCATCTAAATACAATGCAGCAACCAGTGACTCATAAACATTTTCTAAAGCAGAATGCAAGCCACGTCTGCCTGTCCCCCGTTCAGAGGAACCAAAGAAGATTACATCAGCAATACCTAAATCACTTGCCACTTTAGAAAGAGAAGCGCCCGAAACCAAAGAAACCTTGATACGAGTAAGCCCGCCTTCATTAAGATCAGGATAGGCGTGGAATGCTTCATAAGAAACAATAGCTCCTAAAATGCTATCGCCTAAAAACTCGAGTCGTTCATACGAATCAGAAATAGAATGGCCTTCCGCTGCAGAAGGATGAGTAAGCGCCGCGAGAAGCAAAGAACGATCTGAAAACGTATAACCCAATATTTCTTGTGCTCGATTGAGCTTTTCAGTATGTTGTGGTTGTTCTTTCACCGTTTCCTATCACTCTACTATCTCAAAACCTTCAGTACCAAAAGTAACGTTTTGTTTTGGTACTGTTGTCGAACTTTGTCCGATTTAATAGTTGCCAAAAAGCAACAACGCACTTCCTGGCAACTACCTACCTCATGCTAAATAAGCAATGTATTCAAGCTTATCTGATACCTTAAAGGTTCTTATCCTCTAAAACATCAGGTTATAGGGGGTACCTACCTGATTGTAGCTAACCTATTGTGCCGTTGATACCGTTTGTGCAATTATTCCTGAAACATCCAAACGAACCGTGCGCGCAGCTACTAAAATTCCGTTTTTAATTGCAGTTTCATTTGATGAACCATGGCCAACCAAACAAGCGCCCTTAACCCCTAAAATCGGAGCACCACCATATTCATCGGCGGAAAGATTGTTTTTGAGATCGCTCAAACCGCCCTTCAGCGCAAGCGCACCCAGTTACTTACCGGAGAAGCATCATCACATCTTTGATACTCTTAAAGAGAACACTTGCCGCACCTTCAATGGTTTTCAAGCAAACATTTCCCGTAAATCCATCAGTAACAATAACGTCAAATTCACCGGTTAGAAGATCGCGCCCTTCTGCATTCCCCACAAATTCTGGTACTGATTCACGCAAAAGCGCATGGGCTTCTTGTGCGAATTTCGAGCCTTTAGTTTCTTCTTCGCCGATATTAAGCAAGGCAACTTAGGTTCCGTAATACCAACAACTTTTTCTGCATACGGAATTGCCATTTGGGCAAACTGAACTAAATAGGCAGGCTTGCAATCAGCATTAGCTCCTACGTCACACATCACAACAGGCTTAGAGGGAGAAGGCAAAATTGTGCAGAGCGCAGGACGAGCAACGCCTTTAATGCGGCCTACTACTAACGTGGCAGCAGCAAGACAGGCACCTGTAGATCCTGCTGAGAAAAAGCCACCTGCAACGCCCTCGCTCACCAGACGGTTTCCAACCACTAAACTGGAATCCTTCTTCTTACGCACCGCCTGAGCTGGATGCTCGTCCATGGTAATTTCTTCAGTAGTCGCCTGAGCACGCACGCGATCATGCGCTTCAGCAAAAGGAACTACTACATCCTTAGGACCGCAAGCAATAACTTCGAGATTTTCGTCTTCTTCAAGGGCTTGTTCAATGCCAGGAAGAACAACCTGAGGCCCAAAATCGCCTCCGAGTACATCTACAGCAATAACTACTTTCTCAGACATCGTATCTCCTTTAGTGGGGACTTGTCATAAACCGCTTATATAAAAAACCCCCGGTCAGCGCCGGGGGTACCATTCACCAACAAGGCATGCACTAAGCGGTCTGAATAACCTCACGATCACGATAGAAGCCACAATTAGGGCATACACGATGAGGAAGTTTTACTTCACCGCACTGTGGGCATACAGAGCGAGAAGGTGAAGCGATTTTATCGTTTTCGCTCCTGCGTGCATGAGTACGAGCACGACCGGTTTTACGCTTTGGCACTGCCATGATTAATCTCCTTCTATGATGCAGGTTAAAACCTGTTAGTTGCAATCACGCGAAAAAACATTGTAAACACGATAGATTCAAATAGCAAGAAAAATTTTTATGAAGTCAAAAACATATCACAAGATAACGCTTTGCAGTCTTGTCTTATTCGTCATCAAATTTGAGATTCTTAAGAACTGCAAACGGGTTCTCGTGGAAATCTTCTTCTACTTCGCTTTTATCACACGTGCACTCTTCATAATTAAGGTTAGCACCAC
>ENA-OQAS01000718-OQAS01000718.1-human-gut-metagenome-genome-assembly--contig:-NODE-718-length-17078-cov-2.297800_pt1 | contig 17078 bp, 22 predicted proteins | sample MGYA00242733_ERZ504523 | MGnify/ENA primary metagenome ERZ504523 (study PRJEB26092, sample SAMD00036239) | human gut metagenome | host: Homo sapiens | study: EMG produced TPA metagenomics assembly of... | reverse complement strand
CATTCGACCTTGTTCGCGACGAAATGGACAAGGGCATGGCAGGCATGATCGCCGGCTTCGTACTGGCCCGTGGTGGCGGTGTCGGCTTCGTAGTTGGTGTAATCTTCTACCTGCTCATGTGCGACAACGACAAGATTCGCGACGACTATGCTTACAACAAGGAACAGCAGCGTATTGAAGACGAAGAGACTAACAGGCAGCTTGAAGCTCTTGCAGCTCGTCTCGAAGCCATCAAGGCTGGTAAAGTTCCAGAAGAGAAATAATGTAAGTAACGACGTCAAAGACTGTTAAACAAATATCCCCTTAAAACTGGCATCCCCCGTATGGCGAACACCATACGGGGGATGTTTTTGTGCTGCTGATTCTCAAAGATGCAAAGTGTGGACTATAGGAAAAAGTGCCCAAAAACTTTCCTACTGATTCCTTCAATAGAGCGATGCAATTCTCCAAATCCATAGGGACGATCAAGCAGGCGCTGTAAGATAAAAATTTTCCATTTATTACCAATGAGCCTAATGGTAGTAGCTACAGGACAAGCAGGAAGTTCGTCTTTAGTTAACATGGCGACTCTTTTCCGAAGTTGTTAGCTAGAAGTTTACTGTTGTGTCTTCGTGATGCATCATGGTTACTGCACCATTGTCGATACATCATCATGGTTAATGCGCTTTCTTCAATTTACTATGGGCAATACACCAGGTTAAATCTAAGCTTAATTCGATCCCATAAAAGATATTCCAAATGGCGTATGCTTTTCAGGATCCTTCAGCAATTATCCCGACCAAAACCAATAACAGATATTTTACGTTCGTAAACGATCACCACATCCATCCTTGCGTAGCTGCCTGTTATTCGTTTGAGGAAATAGGCAAAGCACATCGTGCTATGGAGAATTCAGATCTAGTAGGGAAAGCAGTGGTTGTTTTCGGTTAATTTTGAAATTTAAATGGCGGTTCCAATGATCACATAGTTGCTTGGCAGTTTCATCCCTAACAGACATAACTGTTTAACAGCTTCGTTCCTAACATGCATAGTTGCTTAGTGACTTCACTCCTAACATATATTCTGCGCTTCAATGCATTGTTCCTTTATTCCGGCTTCAATACTTCACTCCATAAAAGCAAGTGGGACTGAAACTTTTGTTTTCAGTCCCACTATCGGGATTCAGTTCACTATGTGAGTGGTTCTGATTGAGCGAGGTATTGTCTGTCGTACAAAGCTGGCTAATCCAGCTTTGTGCCGTAGCGCTTTTAATCCAGCTTGCCGTAGCGCTCCTCGGTGATCTGATCAAGCGTTTTGCCCTGAGTCTTAGGACACCAGATAACACCTACTACCAAGCTGATGAGCAGTACGACACACATGATAACTGCAGCAGGAAGAATCCAGCAGGATTTGCAGAGATATCACCCATGATGGCACCTACACCAACGAGCGACCAAATGCCTAGCGCGCCACGAACTAAGAAGAACATAATACCCTGAACGCCGCCACGGTATTGGGTTGGGAACAACTCGGTGCCCCACAAAGCGTAGAAGCATTGTGCTGAGAAACCAGCGGAAACGCCCCACAAAATAACGTATGCCCAAAGAACCCAGCCCATAGAAGCGCTGGTGCCGTCCTGAAGAGCAATACCGAAGATTGCAATGCATACCCAAGAGAGCAACGCAAGCAAAGCAGAGATGCCGAACAATACGCGATGAGAAACCTTGTCACCCAATTTAGAGAAAACAATGAGCGAAAATGCAGCAACAAGAATCCACTGAACGATACCAAGCAGGCTCTGACCAGTAGAGTCAATATTGCCAGCAGCAGCATAGAGGTAAGGCATGAACTGACCGTTGGTGCCTGCAGCCAGGTTCCAGGTCAAATACACTGCTACCAAGAAGATGATAGTCTTTACGTTAACGGAATTCTTTAAAGCATTTGCCATCATGCGACCAAGCTTACATGCTCGGTAGTATCCTGCTTGTCTGCCCAGTCTTGGGATTCTTGGAGTTTACGCTGAAGGTTCCAAGCAACAAGAGCAACAACAAACAGAACAATAAAGAGAATGCGCGTTGCCAGCATGCCGTCAAAAGGTCCATAGGTACCTGCAGGAAGTAGAGTTTTACCGTCGGCAGCAAAGCCGGGAATGATGAAGCTCATAATCAGCGAAAGGGCAAATACAATAGCAGGACCGCAACTCCAAGCGAACTGGCTAATACCAATATTGGAAGCGCGGCTCGTGGAAGACGACGTTTCTGAGATGTAGCTCCATGAAGCAGGAACACCTGCGCCTACCGACAACCTGAAATGACAACGCCCACAACAACCATAGGCAGATTTACTGCACAGGCAGCAATTAAAACGCCCAGTGCGTAACTAAGAGGTTGTAGCGGTAGATAATGGTACGACCGAATTTGTCGGTCAAGAAACCGCCAATCAGAGCGCCGACTGCAGCACCGAAGGCATTTGCGCCGATTGCACCTAGAATAGCGGTCCAGGTTGCTCCGAATCCAAAAGCTGCTGCCCAAGCGGTAAGTGCAGTACTGCTTGCGACGATACAGCCTGAATCCAGGAAGTTGGTTAAGGAAACCGCCATGGTTCCCTTACGTTCTTGAGATAAAGCCATTACGTTTCTTTCTGATCGGGAATAAAACTAGCGAGATTAACAAAGGTTGGCTTATGGGATATACAAACGCTTTGTTAATCCAAATGAAAGGCACAGGGCAAATCAACAGAAACAGGGGAATTGTCTTCGTTTGTTTCCATTACACTTGCCATGAAATCCCACCATTTTTTACAAATTTCGGTGTTGGCGGATTCGTTGTAGCGTTCAGGATCATCGAGTTCGATATAGCCAAATAAGATATTGGTTTCTTCGTCGATAAAGATCGAGTAATTATGTCCGCCATATTCGTGAATCATATCTGCCATTTCTGGCCATAATTCGTTGTGACGTTTTTCGTATTCTTCGGCAAACCCTGGGTAGAGTTTCATTTTGAAGCCCGAAATAACGCGACCTTCTGCTGTTTTGCGAATTGCCATGCTTACCTTCTTTCGGATTCTCTTGAGCTACCGGAACACAGCGTTCCGGTAGCATTCGTCGTAGGAGCCTACCAGTCCGAAAGCCGGCGAGCACCCGTTGAACGTTTCGTCTCTACTTCTCGTCCAAAAATGCCAGATTGGGCTTCACGTTGAAGTCGTGACACACCTGGAGCAGCTGCGCGTCGGAGATCAGATACCCAGGCTCGGCACCTCCGTTTGCGGCACGTGCGGCCAAGTAGAGCCCCGCGGACTTTTCGATAGTATGCATCATTCCGAACGCCGCATCGAAAGTGTCGCCCGAAACAAACATGCCGTGCTGGGTCCATACCACTGCGTCGTAGCGATCCATGAGATCTGCGTGGCACGGGCGATCTCGGCACCGCCAGGCACCATCCAGGGCACAAGTCCTACGCCCTGCGGAAGATGATCACACATTCGGTCATAGACTTCCAGAGGATGCGCGTCCACGTGCGCGGATCAGGTTCGATAAGCGTGGACAACGTTATGATGTTGGGGCAGTGCGCGTGGTAGATCACGCGGCTGGCACCATCGGTGGCCGCTAAACGCACGCTGTGATTCATGAAGTGGGTGGGGAACTCGCTCGTGGGCTTGCCGCCGTTCTCGAGACCCCATACGATACGCCATGCGTCACCAGCGTCGTTGATCTCCACGATGCCAGGCAGTCGGCTGGGTGCAGTGTACATTGCGCATGAACTTGCCCGACCCGGTGGTCAAAAAGTACTCGTTGCGAAGATTGTCCGCCTGCACGCCCATCGGCGTCCATGGGCGATCGAAGGAAAATTCACCCTTGCATGCCGCAACATCTTCATCGGTCAAGCGGTAGGTGAGGTTACCGCCGTTTGCTTCATGCCAACCCTGGTCGAACCCATCTTTACACATCCGCACAAAGGAGCGCAGGAAGGGCTGCTGCTCTACCGACATCCCGTCAGCGCCGGCCTTCGCGGTGTCTCCCCCCATCTCATGCGTTTCTTGCGCGTCATCGGAAAACCCATGTTGTCCCTTTCTTCTTTACTCTCGATTTATCCCTCTTGGAAAGAGGGATGCCGATGGCGTATTGTATGCTCCGCTCATCGGCTGAAAATACTTCTAGCAAACAACCTCGACCGGCACGTTCAAGATCTCAGCGACCTTCAAGATAGTGCCTGTCCAGCTGCCTTGCGCCGCAGCGAAATGATGTGTGGGGCCGCACTCGCACCAGCGGTTGTTCCATTCGCGTGCGCCTATGGAGAAGCGCGTGCGGAAGGTGGTGTCACCGTTTTGCAGAGTGGGACCGTCCTCGATGATGCCTTCGCTTACGATGAACTTGAAATGTCCGTCGGCATCCTGTGTGATGGCCAAGTAGGTGACCGGGCCTGGCTTCGGATAGAAGCGCGTGAGGAAGCCGCCGCCGGTCTTGCCGTGGAACACCGGAACGATCTCCATCGAGGCCTTGCGTGCTGTGGAGAAGCAGGCGTCGCCTGAACCAGAGTGTCCAATGAGTACCACGTCGTCATTGAAGTCGAAGGTGTAGAACTCGGAAAGCTGGCAGGCACCTGAGATGATCTTCATGATGCTCATGCCCATGGCAACCTTCATGTCGCCTTCTACTGCACATACGGTGCCCTGCTTGATGAGCATGGAGAACGCCGGGATCAGCATGGAGTCAAGCACGCCGGCCTTGCCCTGCGCGAAGCATCGTAGTGGCTGGCAACCAGGCCCAGGTGCTCGTCACGTACCCACTGTTCGAAGGCTAGCACGTAGCGGGCCATTTCGCGGATGCTTTCCTCTTCGTATTCGCCTTTGATTTCGAAGGTGTTGTGAATATCGGCAATCTTTGCAGCTATGGCATCTTCGTCATTTACGTCATCGGCGATGGCCCACATGCGCTCCCAGTCAAACTGCTTGGTGTAGAGGCTCATGCGGTTGTAGAGGTTAGTCTCGTCAATGTAGAGGTCCATCATGCGGGGTACGGCCTGCCAATCTGAGCGATGTTGGTATCGCGGAAGCGGCGGCGCACCTGTGCGGCCAAACACCAATCCTCGATCTGGGCAGCGGCCTCAGGGTCACCGCCTTCAACGACACCCGTAATCACGGCGTGACGCTTGCCGGCGCGGTTGAGGTCGGCAATCATTTCGCCTACGGCTCCGCCCGCATAGCCGGTGCCCAGCCATTCAGCAGTGCCCGCTGTGTCAAAGTCAAGGCAGCGCAGCTTCTGCAGGTTCACCACCACGATCGGTACGTCCAAATCGCGCACGGCAGGTAGCATGTTGTAGCTGGTGCAGTAGGTGAGTAGCTGCAAGATGACCAGGTCCACATCCGCTGCACGGAACATATCGCCTGCAGCTTGTGCCTGTTCCTTCGTGGTAACCAGGCCACCATCGATGAGCTCGACGGTTTCAGGCAACGTCTTCTTGAATGCGGCATACTGTTCTTCAAATTCGGGTACCAGCTCCGGGAACTGGGGCAGGTACGCCTGCAGCGCGATGGAGAACACGCCGACTTTTGCTTTTGTCTCTACTAGCATAGGCAACCTCCTGTTGTCTGTTTATCTGCTGTATTCTATCTACTACATACGCGGTTAATGTCGCGTGCGATGTATTCATCTACTCCTGCGGGTTAACCATGTCGATATCGAAGGATACGCGGATCATATCGCGTGCTGCCTGTAGGTCTTCGATCTGGTCGTCGGCGATCATTTGGACGATCAAGTTGCCCAGACTCGTGCCCTCCACGGGACCAGCGAATACGGGAATACCGCATGCTTTGGTAGTTAGCTCGTTTAAATAAGAATCCTGGCATCCTCCGCCAACAATATTGATGGAGGTATAGGTCCGTCCTGTAAGCGAAACCATTTCTTCAATAGATTCGGCATAGCAGGTAGATAAGCTTAAGTACATGCAGCGCATCAGTTCGCCGATTGTGGTAGGTATATCCTGCCCCGTTTCAAAACAGGCTAGGCGAATTTCATCAATCATCGAATCAGGCGCCAAAAAGCGATCGTCATTAACGTTGACACGCGCCTCGAAATGCTGCGCTGCTTTTGCTTCTTCGATGAGATCGCCAAAGCCCATCTCATGGGTTGCGCCTTTAAATGCGGGAAGTTCAACTTCTTGGGCGGATGGTTCTTCTGAAGAAGAATGTTCTTCTTTGCCCGCCACATAGGAAACCCCGTTGAGTTCACGACGAATAGATTGAATCATCCACAAGCCCATAATGTTTTTCAGAAAGCGGAAACGCAGATCGTAGCCACCTTCGTTGGTGAAATTCTGAAAACGGGATGCATCGGAAGTGATAGGCCCCTCGTTCTCTACGCCGAGCAAGCTCCAAGTGCCTGACGAAAGGAAACCGCATCGTCATCACGTGCAGGAACCGCTAAATAAGCGCTGCCCGTATCGTGAGTGGCGGGTGCGATTATGCGAGGAGAATAGCCAAGTGCTTTCTCGATCTGAGGCAAAACGGGACCTAAATCGGTGCCTGGCATTACCACATCGCAAAACATCTCGGAAGGAATGCCAAATGCGTCAAGAATGGTCTGATCCCATTGTTGGGTTCGAGCATTCAAAGGCAGGTGGTAGTTGCGTTGGTGTATTCGTTAACTTTGGTTCCCGTAAGAAGGAAAGCCAAATAGTCGGGAATCATCAAGAAGCTTTTTGCTTGTTCAAGCTGCTCAGGATGTTCAAGCTTAAGGGCAAGAAGCTGATAGATGGTATTGAAAGGTTGGCGTTGAATGCCTGTTCGGCGATATATGGCATCAGGCGCATAATACGATCTGCGATTGAATACATACCATTGGTGCGTTCATCGCGGTAGGCTACTGCTTCTCCAATAAGGGCGTCCTGCTCGTCGAGCAAAACAAAATCAACACCCCAGGTATCAATGCCGATGGTTTTCGGGGTAAAGCCCGCTTCTTTGCATTTTGCTAGGCCTGCTACGGTCTCCCGGAACAACATATCGATATCCCAGCAATCATGACCATTGATACGCTTTTGAATATTGTCGAAGCGGTGAATTTCAGTGAGTTCAATATGGCCTTCGTTGACGGTGCCAATCACGACACGTCCTGATGAAGCACCAATGTCAACAGCGGCATAGCAATCCGAATTAGTTGTTGAAGCCATTTAGTTGCCTCCTTCCTCGATACCGATTTGAACAATCTGCATCACGTTTGTTGGGCGAGGGGAAGGAAGCGAAGGATCCACCCCGGCATCATCAGTGTTGGGAGAAGTTGTTCTGTCTCCGAGGGTAAATACGGCAATATCACCTTTATGGACATAGCCCTTTTCAATTACAACTGAACGGGCTTGTTCAAGAATAAAAGAAGCATCGCCCACCACTTTGCCAAGAAGAGGAATAACGCCCCAAGCAAGTTGTAAAGAGCGTCGGTTTTCTTCGGTAGGTGTTACTGCATAAATTGGTGCATGAGGACGATAATTCGATACCAGACGTGCGGTGCGTCCGGTCATGGTGGGGGTAACAATGCAGGAGGCACCTACATGTTCGGCGGCAGTAACCGCGGCTAACCCAACAACGGCAGAGATGCCATTGGGTTCTGCGGCACGATTAGGATGGAACCCTGTTTGTAAAGATGCGGTTCTGTTGCCTCTGCTATTTGTGCCATAGTTTGTACGGCAGGAACGGGATACATGCCAATTGCGGTCTCTCCCGAAAGGTGAGCGCGTCGGTGCCGTCGTAAATAGCGTTTGCAACGTCTGCAACCTCGGCGCGTGTGGGACGCGGATTGTGAATCATGGATTCCAGCATTTGGGTTGCCGTGATCACGGGGCGATAGGCCTTATTGCAGGCTTTGATAATAGTTTTTTGTAGAAGCGGCACCTGATTAGAGGGTACCTCAACACCAAGATCGCCTCGTGCCACCATGACAGCATCAGAAGCTGCAATAATTTCATCGATGTGTTCTACTGCGCGAGCATTTTCAATTTTCGCAACAACGCGAATGGCACTACCGCCGTGAGAGACAAGAAACGAACGGATAGTTCGAACATCTTCAGCGCAACCTACAAAAGAAGCAGCAACAAAATCTACTTTTTGCTCGATAGCAAAGAGAAGATCAGCTTCATCTTGTTCGGTCATGACAGGTAAAGGAACATTAGTTCCTGGAAGATTAAGCTGCTTGCATTCGCCAAGCATACCTGAATTTTGAACGGTGCACTGGATTTCGGTGCCGCGCACACGGTCTACTGCAAGTTCGATCAGGCCATCATCCATCAGGATTATGGTTCCAGGCTCAACATAGTTATAAAGACCGGGAAACGTTTGGTGGATACGTCGTGAGGTTCCTAGGATGTCTTCTTCGGTAAGAAAAATGTTGTCTCCAGCACGAAGAAGAACAGGCTTGCCGCCTTCTAGTTTTCCCCGTGCGAATACTGGGACCTTTAGTGTCAAGCATAATCGCGCAGGGAGAATCAAGTTCACGTCGAACCTTTTTGAGCTATCCATGCGTGCTTTATGTTCGGCGTGCGAGCCGTGGGAAAAATTACATCGCGCTACATCCATTCCTGCTTGCAGAAGATTTTTGAGCGCAGATTCTGAGTCAACTGCGGGACAGTGTGCAGATAATTTTTGTTCGTTTTGCCATAAGTACTGTTCGCCTTTCAGTAGGAGCGAATTTCGGCTATTGGCGGAAATGGAATACCTACGGGCAGAACCGCAGGGTTGCTAATCCGCTAACAGCTTGAAATTAACCGCTCAAGGGCAACATTACTATTGTAGGGCAAATTAGTTATTCTGCAGCTTTTTTTGACTACAAAACAAGAAGGTGACATGAACTATGCCTATCCTTCTTTGTTTTGTGGAAATAAAATGGGGGAGATGGTTTATATGGAGTCTTAAATGGGGGGTAAGTAACTCAATTATCCTTGGTAGGGATAACTATTGATAAGTTCACTTACCGTCACAAAGCGATAACCCTCTTCTTTCAACTTAGGTAAGGCTTGTTTGAGGGCGGCAACGGTTTCTGAACGATCGCCACCACCATCATGCATGAGAATAATTTCGCCGGGTCCAGCGCTTTTAATACGCTGCGCAATTGCGTCTGCTCCTGGTTTCTTCCAGTCGCCCGTATCGATATTCCATCCAATTTCTGCATTGATAAGACCATTTAAGTCACTTGCAACCGATGCATCGAAGTTTCCGCCTGGTGAACGGAACATCAAGCTGGCGTCTTGTCCTGTAGCATCCTTAATTGCTTGCAGGCCCTTTTCGACCTCCTGTTTACGTTCGTCGCTTGACATTAAGATCAAGCTTACGCCTTGGCCACTGCCTTCAGCATGATCCACGTATGGGTTCCGATTTCGTGTCCTTCGTTTGCTGCACGCTGAAGAAGGTCTTCGTGTCCTGAGATCTTTTGACCAACTGTAAAGAAGGTTGCTTTCGCGTCGTATTCTTTAAGGGTGTCGAGAATGGCGGCGGTTGAGGTATCCCAAGGGCCGTCGTCGAAGGTGAGGGCAATACCTTGTCGCCATTGGTGTTTACGTTGTAGTACTGTACAACGCCGTTAACAGGCTCTTTGGTGGTAACCTCTGCTGTTTTACCAGACTCATTGCCCGTGCGCACTACTTTTTCGCCGGGTTCTCCTTTTTGGGTGTACAGATGAACTGCTCCAGTGCCTTGTACTTCAAGGGTGGGTTGGAGGCTTGAGGCTCGCCTTCGGTATATTCCTCTGTGATATCAGAACCGTTGGTAAGGGAGATGTCGTCACCTTCATTTAAGCGGGTGGAAAAATCTTCGGTACCTTGACCGTTGATGGTAGCAGTAGCGCGCGTACCTTCGCCTTCGCGCATGACCGATCCGTCAACAGCAACATAGTTTCCAGGTGTTACAGAAACCGTATTGGTGTCAAGCAGACCTTCGATAGTGCGTTGCTGACCTTCGATGGTTTGCTGTTGTCCGTTAATGGTTACACTAACAGCCTTGTTGGCATCCCAGGTAGTAAAAGCGAAAATGCCAATTGCTACCACCGCTACAGCAACCGCGCCAGCAATAAGCTTGTTGCGCAAAGATCCTGAGGTTTGCGACGGGTGCGTTGGGCGCTGAGATAGCGTTCGGCTCCGAAATCAGACGATTCAGGTATCCGACTGGCGGCACCTTGGGGATGTTGAGCTGTACTGGTACGAGCGCTGCGTTTCTGCGAGGCGCTTCGACGGGTGGGAGATGCGTTTTGATAAGCGTCTTTTGTGTCTTGTTGCGGCATGGCTCTACTGGCGGATGGCATGTCTTGTTGTGGCATGGCGCCGCTTGCAGATGGTGTTGCCTGCTGAGGCATGGGACCGCTTGCCGCTGGAGCATCTTGTCGTGGAATCTGCCCACTCAAAGTCGCCTCACCAACGCGTGGCGTTCTACTCGTGTGTGAAGGATTAGCATTCGAACGATGCGTGTTGCGGTAGGTGGGCTGCTTTATGTAGGCAGAGTCCTGAACTGCTTTTGGTTGATTAGTGTAACCAGAGCCTTCAGGGCGATGAGCCCAATAGTTTTGCCTTTGGTCAGCTGCTTTATTTTTTTGTGCCTGGGCATAGCGTTGAGCAGGTGAAGGCGCGTTTTGATTAGGATCGTGTGCGCTATACATTTCGCGTTCGCGTTCAAGTTCATCGCGCGCATGAGGGACGCTCATTCGCTGTGAGGCAGATACGCGTGAAGAGTTAGCGCGATGTGATGGGTAGGCGCACGTGGCGAATAGGACGCGCGCGAAGAGGCTCGACGAGTAGGATGATTATGTGGATCGTTTTGCTGCGTCATTTTTTTCAACCAAGAAATGTCGGGTAAACGGATACTAGCTCAGGTTCGTTTTGCCTTGAGCGCCATTGAAGCGCTGTGCTCTTAGAAAGGGCATAACAAAACGTTCTTCGCGTTGCTCATTGTACTCGGAGCACCCTATAAATAAAGAAACAATTTATAAACGTTACTAAAATGGTGTCTATTTCAACTTTGGGTTAAAAAGAAAACCCTTCGAGAGGTGTCGAGGGAGCTATTAAGAAAGATATCGAGGGAGATATTTCATCGAAAAGTACTTGCTTAATATACCCCATGGGGTATATAATACGGGTGAAAACTAGAGAGAAAAGCGAGTACGAATGAGTGAATGTCATTTCAAAGAGACCGAGCGTGCCGATAAGCTCCAATCAGATGTAAAAAAACGCCTGAACCGTGCAATAGGTCAACTTAACGGTGTCAAGAATATGATTGATGACAATCGTTATTGTGGCGATGTGCTAACTCAACTTGCAGCGGCGGAGAGCGCGGTGCATTCAGCTGCAGAGCTAATCTTGCGCGACCATTTAGAAACATGCGTAAAGGATCGAATTCGTCGTGGAGATGATGAGGTTATTGAAGAGGCAATGCGCCTTATTAAAAAGTTCGCACGTTCGTAGATATCTCGCGGGCTTTCATAAAACTCGATTCTGAAAGAGTCGATCAGCATGAGAGCATTTGCGAAAGTAGGTGAAATATGCCGATTAAGCAGACCTTTGATGTAACGGGAATGACGTGCGCCGCGTGTTCTTCCCGCGTAGAAAAAACAACTAATAGGGTAGAAGGAGTTCGCAAGGCAAACGTTAACCTGTTGAAAAATTCGATGGAGGTTGAATTCGAACAGGACGCTAATGTTTCCCTAGTAACGCAGGCGATAGAAGCTGCGGTGGACAAAGCGGGATATGGCGCCATTCCGCGCAATTCTGATCGAGGAGGTATGCCTACCCAGCTGCCGTTAGGGCAAGAGGGGAATCTGCATCACGAATCATCGAGTTTTGATTTAGATGATCAGGTCGATTTGCTTCTTCCAACACTCAAGAAAATACCGTAAGAGCATCAAATATTGCAGAGCAGGAACGTAAAGCTATCTTTAGGCGATTGATCATCTCCCTTATTTTTATGGTGCCCCTTTTCTATATTTCTATGGGACATATGTTTGGCTGGCCTCTTCCTTCGTTCTTCTTGGGTCCAGAAAACGCGATGGTATGGGCCCTTACTCTTTTCGTCTTACTTATCCCGATTTTGTGCGTGAACTTCAAATTTTTCCGCGTTGGGTTTCGGGCGTTGATACATGCTTCTCCTAATATGGATTCCCTTATTGCGCTTGGCTCAGGGGCTTCGACTCTCTATGGCCTGTATGCGCTTTTCCAGATGGCGTTTTATGCGGGTCATGGAAATCTGGAGCAGGTTCGTGGGTATGCCATGAATTTGTATTTTGAGTCTGCTGCCATGATATTGACCCTGATTACTTTAGGGAAGTATTTCGAAGCGCGAGCTAAAGGGAAGACGACCGATTCGATTTCCCAACTGATGGATCTTTCGCCTAAGCAGGCCTTACGGTTGGAAAACGGAGTAGAAACCTTAGTCGATGTAAGACAGGTGCGCGTAGGTGATGTGCTAGTAGTAAAGGCAGGAGAGGCAATTCCTGTTGATGGAGTAGTGCTGGAAGGACAGGGTTCGGTTGACGAATCGGTCATTACGGGCGAATCGCTTCCGGTGACTAAACGTGCTGGATCTTCAGTGACGGGCGCTACGCTAAACACGAGCGGCTGGTTTACTATGCGTGCCGAGCACGTAGGATCTGATACGGTTTTGGCGGGTATCGTTCGATTAGTAGACGAGGCAACCAGTTCCAAAGCTCCAATTGAAAAACTTGCGGACAAAATTAGCGGCGTATTTGTGCCAGTGGTTATTGGCATTGCTCTAGTGACGTTTATCGTTTGGATGGCGCTGAGTGCTGAATTTCCTACCGCGCTCTCTTATGCCATTTCCGTACTGGTTATTTCGTGTCCTTGCGCACTTGGTCTTGCAACGCCAACTGCTCTTATGGTTGGCACGGGACGAGGGGCAGTAAATGGCATTCTGATAAAAAAATGCTGAAGCCCTCGAAACAGCGCAAGGGGTGAAAACGGTTGTATTAGATAAAACAGGGACCATCACTCAGGGAGCGCCACAGGTAACTGAATTGGGAATTGTCGGAGGCTCAGGGATCACAGGGGAATCGGGAGTCGCAGGAAGTTCAGGGACCGTAGGAAGCTTGGGAGCCGCAGGAGATTTGGGAGCCACAGGAGGCTCAGGAGCAAGAGGCGATTCAAAGCTCGTTGAATTTAGCTTGCAGGAAGGTCCTTTAAGTTTCGATTCGGTTTTTTCTGCCTGTCTGCCGAGATACAGGAAAAAATAATCCATCTTTTACAGGTGATAGGCGCTCTTGAGAAACATTCCGAGCACCCCTTAGCAAAAGCTCTTATGAGCCTTGTGGAACAAAGCAACGTTGCGATCGGTGAGGTAAAAAACTTTACCCAAAGCGCAGGCGAAGGGGTGGCAGGCGAAGTAGGGGGCCATTGGTGTCTTGCGGGGAACGCCCGCATGATGGAGTCGCACCATATTACGATCGATGCTGCTTGGACAGAAGAAGTAGCAAGTGAAGGGAAAACAGTTCTCTATATTGCGCAAGACGATGTGCTTTTAGGGTATGTAGCTATAGCTGATGTGGTTAAGCCCACGAGTGCCTCTGCGATAAAACGTCTCCGTGAAATGGGCATAAAAACGGTAATGCTTACTGGCGATGCGTTGCTTACCGCAGAAGCAATCCATAAGCAAGTTGGTACCGATGAAGTGATAGCGGGAGTGCTTCCGGCAGACAAAGAAAAAATAGTGCGAAATCTTTCACAAAAAGGAAAGGTTGCAATGGTGGGCGATGGTATCAACGACGCGCCTGCGCTCGCACGTGCCGATGTAGGGATCGCTATCGGTGCCGGAACAGATATAGCGCTTTCGAGTGCCGATGTTGTACTTATGCACAGTGACCTGCTTGATGTGCCTGCTGCGCTGGATCTATCTCGTGCGACCTTGCGCAATATCAAGCAGAACCTTTTCTGGGCTCTTTTCTACAATGCGCTTTGTATTCCAATTGCGGCGGGTGCTCTTGCCTTTATTGGTTTTAGTTTGAACCCTATGATTGCGGCAGCAGCAATGAGTTTTAGCTCGGTGTGCGTGGTTACCAATGCGCTGCGTTTGCGCCGATGGAAGCCGAAGACTAAGGCGGAAGTGGGTATGTCTTATGTAGATGGGCCTGATTTGGGTGCGTCTAATTCGAGTGTTTCTGACCTAGGCGCGTCTGATTTAGGTATGTCCGATTCAGATGTACCCGATTTAGACAGTTTAGATACGTCTGATTTAAGCGTTTCTGGCTCGCTTCTGAAGCCAATGAAAATACTGTTCCTAACGCCAGTTGCGAGACATCAAGAAAAAATGATGATGCAAAAGAAGTTCTAGGAAAGGAAGAAACAATGGAAAAGGTATTACATGTTGAAGGAATGATGTGTGAAAAATGCGTAGCGCACGTCAAGAAAGGGCTGGAGCGCGTAGCAGGAGTTGAAGAAGCTCTCGTAGATTTAGAAGCAAAGAAGGCAACAGTGAAGCTTAGTGCGGAAGTGTCAGATCAAACGCTTATCGATGCAGTGGTGGAGGAAGGATACGAAGCCAAGATGGCTTAAATATTACTTTTGGTTCGAATATCGAATTCGAACTTCTATGACATAAGTACTCTGCTGCTCTACTGCGCCGAATCTTTTGATGTAGGTATAAATTTGAGCTTGAGTCAAATACTGAGACGAATACAAGAAAAGGGTTGTTGAATCATCGTTTTATGGATGTTCAACAACCCTTTATTATTTCGCTTTGGTCATTTCGCTTTGCTGGCTCTTTAAAGAGGAAAGTTTTGATGAGGAGGGTGCTCTAAAGAAGAGAACGTTCCAGGGAGGTACGTAAAAAGCAGCCTGCCTGAACTTTTCCTTTGCGAGTGTTATTACGCTTTAGCTGCTTTTGCCTTCTCCATAATCTCATGAGGAGAATCGAAATCGTCAAAACGTGCGCTGCCAGGAGCTTCCATACGATCAAGTGGCAAAATTACCAATCCGATGTTGTCTACATAAGCGTAAATTTCCATACCGCGCTTGCAGCGGAAGGTGCATTCGACGCAAGGATTTTTGTCGCAGTAAGCGAAGGCGTCTTCGTCGGCTAGGGCAAATACAATGGGAGGCCACTTTTTTGGTGATACATATTTAGTCATAACTCCCGTAAATGTTTTCAACGCAAACCAACGAGCTTGCAGGTTGAGTCTACGGAACGCCAATCAATTTTCACACAATTGTTGTTTAGTCCACCCATGATTTGGTAGTTAAGCTTAAAGCGGTCTTCGACTTCTGCAGCGGCAATAGGCTGGAGTTGCTCCATTGGCTTGCCGCAACAGGTAAGTTGATATTCGACATGAGCATAGGAAGGCTCAAAAATGAGCGATCGTTCTCCGTCGTTGATAAGTTGATTGTCAACCGCGCCGTCAATGCCTTGGACTACTGCGCCACATTCAGTGCAATGAAAGTAAGGAATGTGAGCAGAGGTTACGCGTGGTTTCCAGGTTGCATGGGTGCGAGTAGGGCTATATTCTGCCATCAAAATACCTCTTCCCTCGGCAGTAAGTAGAGTTTTGACCTAGACAATACGGGCTTGGGTCTACAACTCTTGCTCGGATATTTTTTATGCGTGTCACATTGTAATGCGCAATCGCCTTAAATGCACAGGGTGTATTTAAGGGATAGATGAGGACTTCACAAGTTGAGCGGTAATTTCAACGAGAATAAATCGATTCGAGTAGATTGATTCGCAGTAGTCCAATGCTTGGGGCTTGTTCTTGACAGACGGCACCAGTAAAAACTACGATTTGTAGTATTAAATCAAGAATCCCGATACGGAAGGGGAGCGCGCATGAGCGTATATCAGGAGGCATACTGCCTGCCCGAATTCAAGTATGAGTACGAGCGCCTGAAGGTAGACGTTCGTGTCCTATCCACGTTGTTTCTTTCGATGACGCTGCTAATCTCAATGCAATGTCTTATCAGCAGATGGCTGACTTCAACGATTATTTGAAGAAGGTTCGCATGGACCCAGAATGCCGTGTAATCGTTCTTACCGGTGAGGGCAAGTCTTTCTGCGCTGGCTTTAACCTGAACGAGCTTAACTATGAGCCACCTGAGGATATGGGCCGTGCTCAGCGTGACCACTGCATTATGCAGACTATCTGTTCTGATCAGGCTGTAAACATGCGCAATGCTATGCAGCCAATCATTGGTGCTCTGGAAGGGCCATGCAATCGGTGGCGGTCTCTCTTTGGCTTGCGCTTGTGACTTGCGTGTTTGCGGCGAATCCTTCAAGATGCAGGCTGGTTACCTCAACATTGGTCTTACCGGTACTGACATGTCTGGCTCCTATTATCTTCCTCGCATCGTTGGTTATGCTCGCGCTGCTGAAGCACTTATGACTGCTCGTCGTATTGGTGCTGAAGAACTGCTTGAGTGGGGCTTCGCAAACAAGGTTGTTGCTGACGAAGACGTCGTAGAAGAAGCAGTTAAGATGGCAGAGGCAATGGTTAAGAATTCTGCTCCTCTTGGCCTTCGTCTTACTAAGGAATCTCTGCAGTGCTCCCTCGACAACTCTTTCGAGGCTCAAATTAAGATGGAAAATCGCAACCAGGTTCTTGCATCTCAGACCGAAGATGCTCGCCGCGGTGTTCGCAAGATGAATCCTAAACTGCGTGAAGAGGTAAAGGCTCATCCTGAGAACTTTGCATTTACCAATATGTAAAATCACTACGAAATAACTCGGCGTATTGTGATTTCAAACGTCGCTCCTTTAAGGGGCGACGTTTTATTTGATGGCTTCAGCCTGTTGAGGACGCGAAGCGCCCGAAACAATAAACCATCCGCTATGCGGATGAACAATAATTAATGACTTCAGGTTGCAGAAGAAGCGAAGCGTCCGAGACGATAACTAATTCGCTAAACGGGTGGGTATTATTTCTTAAAACTACGCTCTCAAGCGGAGCGGTTTAGTTCTGACCTATAAGTCTTGATTTCGACACATGAGCTTGGACTCTGGTTTATAAGTCTGGAATTTGGCACATTTTAGGCTCGTGTGTATTTTTGTGTTTGATCGTTTCAGAATAATATTCCACAAATGTGAAGTATCTTATTTAAAAAATAAACACTAGTATAGAAAATGTTGTATAAATTCAT
>ENA-OQAS01000716-OQAS01000716.1-human-gut-metagenome-genome-assembly--contig:-NODE-716-length-17095-cov-2.393388_pt1 | contig 17095 bp, 19 predicted proteins | sample MGYA00242733_ERZ504523 | MGnify/ENA primary metagenome ERZ504523 (study PRJEB26092, sample SAMD00036239) | human gut metagenome | host: Homo sapiens | study: EMG produced TPA metagenomics assembly of... | reverse complement strand
TGAAAAAATAACCGTCCACGAAGCTGTCAAGGGCGAGGACGGAAGTCGTGAGCAGGAAGTAGAAATCTACTACCGCTTCATCGGCAAAATCGACTGACCTTTCTTTTTTACCCAACAATATCTTTAACTAAGGGAAAATGGAAACAGCGTTCCCGACACCTCGATTTTAAACGAACTTTGTGCTTCTCTTGATATCAATGTCAATGAACTTCTCTCCGGTGAAAAACTAACACCGGAAATCTATTCTATGAAAGCGGAGGAAAATATGATGAACCTTTTAGAAGACAATCAAAAACAACAGCGCTCTACCATCTTCCCTTTGCAGCGGGTGTTATTCTGTTGCTCCTGACTGGGCTGCTTGCAATATTTACGCATGTATTTTCGCCGGATATGTTGGAGCTTTGGGATGTTCCAACACTCCTCATTTACATCGGAATCTGTTGCTCCCTTGTTTTATTGAGCGGAAAGCGACATAAACAGGAAATCATTCACTTTCTCCGGAAAATTGTGGTACCTGTCGGATGTATCTGTCCTCTGTTGGGGATAAACCAGTTTATTCATCAGTTCCGTGATCCGGCTGATATTGGTTTTTTCGTAAACCAATGTGTCTTATTTGTTCTCTATTCCCTAATTGCCTATGTGATTCTGGTTCTTATCGAACAGCATCTGGACAAATAAAATTTTATATGTAAAAACAGCCCCTGTACCTATTGGTAAGGGACTGTTTTATTTTATCTTACATATTCTTAACCGTTGCAATATCCACTGGAGTAAGCTCCCCATGAGCGGTCTCTAAAGAACGTGCCAGCGCATTTGCGGTATCCATAGCGGTAATACAGTACACACCGGTCTCAATCGCATTACGGCGGATTAAGAATCCGTCTCTTGTCTTATCACCGTTACCCTGTGTCGGTGTATCGATGACAAGGTCGATCTTGTGACCAAGGATCAGATCCATTACATTTGGTGACTCCTGCGAAATCTTATTGACACGCAGTGCATTGACGCCGTGCTCCTGCAGATACTTTGCAGTGCTTCGTGTTGCGTAGATTTTGTAGCCGAGTGCCTCAAAACGCTTTGCCACACCGACAGCCTCCGGCTTATCAGCATCCTTTACCGTCATAATCATCTGCTTGTATTTCGGAAGCTGTACACCTGCTCCAAGGAATGCTTTGTACAGCGCCTCATTGAATGTCTTTGCGATACCCAGACACTCACCGGTAGATTTCATCTCCGGTCCAAGGCTGATCTCTGCCCCACGCAGTTTTCAAAGGAGAATACCGGCATCTTGATTGCGATATAATCGGCAACTGGTGCAAGTCCCGGCTCATAGCCCAGACCGCGGATCGTGTTACCGATGATCACTTTGGTTGCCAGATCTACGATCGGAATACCGGTAACCTTACTGATGTACGGCACGGTTCTTGAGGAACGCGGATTTACCTCGATGACATATACTTCCTCATTCATGGCGATGAACTGGATATTGATCAGACCGACCACATGCAGTGCCTGTGCCAGACGCTTTGTATACTCTACGATGGTATCCTTTACCTTATCACTGATCGTTGGAGCCGGATATACGGAAATACTGTCTCCGGAATGGACTCCGGTACGCTCGATATGTTCCATAATACCAGGAATGAGAATGTCGGTTCCGTCACATACAGCATCGACCTCGATCTCCTTACCCTGTAAATACTTGTCTACGAGAATTGGATGATCCTGTGCAATACGGTTGATGATTCCGATGAACTCCTCGATTTCCTCATCGTTAAACGCAATCTTCATTCCCTGTCCGCCAAGTACATAGGAAGGACGGACAAGAACCGGATATCCGAGACGGTTGGCAACCTCTTTGGCTTCCTCTGCGGTAAATACGGTTCCACCGGCAGCTCTCGGAATATGCGTCTTTTCAAGAATCTCATCAAACAGCTCACGATCCTCTGCGGCATCGACATCCTCTGCCTTGGTTCCAAGAATCGGAACGCCCATCTTCATAAGCGCCTCTGTCAGTTTGATCGCTGTCTGTCCACCGAACTGTACAACAGCTCCGTCCGGCTTTTCAATATTTACGATGGACTCGACATCCTCTGCGGTCAACGGCTCAAAATACAGCTTGTCTGCAATATCAAAGTCGGTGGAAACGGTCTCCGGGTTGTTGTTGATAATGACAGTCTCCCAGCCTTCCTTTGCAAATGCCCAGGTACAATGTACGGAACAGAAATCAAACTCGATACCCTGACCGATACGGATCGGACCGGAACCAAGAACCAGAACCTTTTTCTGCGGTGTGGTCTCTGCAGCCTCGTTCTCACTTCCGTAAACACTGTAGTAATACGGTGTCTCTGCGGCGAACTCTGCGGCACAGGTATCCACCATCTTATATGCTGCAACGATACCGTTTGCATAACGCATCTGTTTAATCTCTTCCTCGGTCTTTCCGGTAAGCTCTGCGATGACGTTGTCCGGGAACTCGATTCTCTTTGCTTCTTTTAACAGATCTACGGTCAGCTCCTCACTCTTTAAGCGCTGCTCCATCTCTACCAGGATTGCCAGCTTATCGATAAACCAGCGGTCGATCTTGGTAATTTCATAAATATGATCATAGGAAACGCCGCGGCGCAGTGCCTCTGCGATCACCCAGATTCTGCGGTCATCGACACATGAAGCTGTGCCTCCAATTCTTCATCGGACAGTCCGGTAAAATCATAGGACATAAGGCTGTCCACATGCTGCTCCAGGGAACGGATGGCTTTCATCAGTGCGCCCTCGAAGTTATCACAGATACTCATAACCTCTCCGGTTGCTTTCATCTGTGTACTTAACGTTCTCTTCGCAGTAAGGAATTTATCAAACGGAAGTCTCGGGATCTTCACTACACAGTAGTCAAGCATCGGCTCGAAACTTGCATAGGTCTTCTGTGTGATGGCATTCTTGATCTCATCAAGTGTGTAGCCTAATGCAATCTTTGCGGTAACCTTTGCAATCGGGTATCCGGTTGCCTTAGAGGCAAGAGCGGAAGAACGGGATACACGAGGGTTTACCTCGATGACACAGTACTCAAAAGAATCCGGATTCAATGCATACTGCACGTTACACCCACCGGTGATCTTTAACTCATTGATAATATTTAATGCAGAACTACGAAGCATCTGGTACTCTTTATCCCCGAGTGTCTGGGAAGGTGCCACTACGATGGAATCTCCGGTATGCACACCAACCGGATCGATGTTTTCCATGTTACATACGGTGATGCAGTTTCCGTTCGCATCACGCATTACTTCGTACTCGACTTCCTTCCATCCTGCGATACAGCGCTCAACCAGTACCTCACCGACACGGCTTAAACGGAGTCCGTTGCTTAAGATATCGACCAGTTCCTGCTCGTTATGGGCGATACCGCCACCGCTTCCGCCGAGGGTAAATGCCGGGCGGAGCACAACCGGATATCCGATCGTATTAGTAAACTTGATACCGTCTTCTACGGTATTTACAACCTGAGAAGCTGCACAAGGCTCACCGATTTTTTCCATGGTATCCTTAAATGCCTGACGGTCCTCAGCCTTAAAGATGGTCTCTGCGGTCGTACCAATCAGTTTTACTCCGTGCTCTTCTAAGAATCCGGACTCTGCCAGTTCCATACCAAGATTTAATCCAGCCTGTCCACCGAGTGTCGGAAGGATGCTGTCCGGTTTTTCCTTTAAAATAATTTTTTCAAGAACCGGAAGTGTCAGAGGCTCAATGTATACCTGATCCGCAATCTGCTTGTCGGTCATGATGGTGGCAGGGTTGGAGTTTACCAGACATACCTCCACTCCTTCTTCCTTTAAGGATCGGCATGCCTGTGTTCCTGCGTAGTCAAACTCGGCTGTCTGTCCGATGACGATTGGTCCCGAACCGATTACTAATACTTTTTGATATCTTTATTTCTTGGCATTACTGATTCCCTCCCATCATCTGAATAAAGCGGTCAAACAGGTACGAAGAGTCCTGTGGTCCCGGGCATGCTTCCGGATGGAACTGCACGGTGAAAATATTCTTTCCAACATATTCCAAACCTTCGTTGGTTCCGTCATTGACATTGACGAATGCAGGCTTTGCAACCTTCGGATCAAGGGTATCGGTATCTACCACATACCCATGGTTCTGGGAAGAAATGTAAACACGGCCGGTTGATAAATCTTTCACCGGATGGTTTCCACCACGGTGTCCGTATTTCATCTTGTGTGTATCCGCTCCGTTTGCCAGTGCCATGACTGATGACCGAGACAGATGGCAAAGATCGGTACGTCACTTGCATACAGTTTCTTTAATTCTTCAATAATCGCTGTGCACTCTTTCGGATCTCCAGGTCCGTTACTGAGCATAATGCCATCCGGATTGCTCCGAGAATTTCCTCCGCCGATGTGTGTGCCGGATAAATCGTCACCTCACAGCCACGGGCATTTAATGATTTTGCGATGTTGTTCTTCGCACCGAAATCCATCAGTGCAACTTTCTTTCCGCTTCCCTTTAATACGTTCTTCTCGCTGCAGGTAACTTTATCCACAACATTTCCGGTTGTATATTCTTTCAGTTTTGGAAGAATTTCATCCAGATTATAATTTTCGTTTGTCGTGATCATTCCGTTCATGGTTCCCTTTTCACGGAGAATCTTGGTAAGCGCACGGGTATCAATTCCTGCAATTCCCGGAATGTCGTGCTTTGTCAGGAAATCCTGAATGCTTCCCTGACAGCGGAAATTGCTCGGCATACGTGAAAGCTCTCTTACAATATATCCGTCCGGCCACGGTCTGGCGGATTCCATATCCGGTGTAATTCCGTAGTTTCCGATCAGCGGATACGTCATCACAACCGCCTGTCCTGCATAGGACGGATCTGTAAGTACCTCTAAATATCCGGTCATTGAGGTATTAAATACGATCTCACTGATGATTTCGCGTGTAGAACCAATGCTTGTACCTGTAAACACGGTTCCGTCTTCCAGTATCAAAAAAGCTTTCATTCTTTGCCCTGCCTTTCTTGCATCTTGGCAAAAAAGAGAGAATCTCTTTTTTTTACCTTGAGTTAGCTTTACCTAAATTGTAAAAATTTTTATCACAAATCTCACTTTTTTCAACCTTTTTTTGCAAGAGAAAAAAGTGACATATTTTATGAATAAATATACATATTATACAATTCCATGCATCCACAATACCATGAACCCGACAGCAACTGCCGCACAGACTGCCAGACCGCCAATGCTGGTTCCGAGGATCACGCCGGATGGAATTTCTTTCTTTTCATATATCGCGCGTGCCACGGTTTTTGCCTGCATCGGAACAAATGAACACGGCTGTGTTACCTCCATTGGATGAAACCGGCGTTTTGTGAAATAATCCGCTGTCCATGCCGGCATTGCCGATAACGTCACCCTCTGTAACTGATATTGATTTGCCGCATACGCCTTCATTTCTTCCAACAGACATCTGCCGCATCCTCTGCGCTGGAATACCGGAAGCACATACAGCATGGTAATATGTCCCTCTTTCTGCATTCCTGACATGGCGATCATATGCCCCTGTTCAAAAATTCCCCACATGGTGAGAGATCCTTCTGCAATCATGTTCCGGATGTTTGTGTTTTCCGTATATTGCAGAAATATATGAATCATTTCCAGATCCGTGATCCGCGCACGCAGACAGTAATCAAAGACACCCCTTGCAATACTGAGCGCTTCCGGAATCTGATCTTCCGTTAAAATCTGTGCTTTCATTTACGCTTCCTCCTTATTTTCCAACAGCCGGTCCTTCAGACCGCTGTAACGTCTCTGTTGGGAATTATTCTCAATCATTTGTTCAAATGTTGTATCATCTCCCACTATCGTAACACATTTCTTTGCTCTTGTAACCGCTGTGTACAATAAATTCCGGTTCATAAGCATGCGGGGGCCGGAAAGAAGCGGAATGACAACGGCCGGATACTCCGATCCCTGTGATTTATGGATCGTCACAGCATACGCAAGTTCCAGCTCATCCAGCAGTTTGTACGAATATTCCACCATACGTCCTTCGTCAAAATTTACCGTGATGGTCTCTGCAAAATCATTGATCTCCTCAATAATTCCGGTATCTCCGTTAAACACCCCGGTTCCTTTGTCTATGCAGAGTCCATATTTGCTGCGGATCTCCCATTCCAGCTGATAATTATTTTTGATCTGCATGACTTTATCGCCTTCCCGGAAAACGATCGCCCCATGCTCTTTCTCCTTTTTTCTGTCCGATGGCGGGTTCAGATACATCTGCAGAATCGTATTGAGACGTTCTACTCCGAGCAGCCCTTTCCGCATAGGCGTAAGCACCTGGATATCGTATTCGCTTGCCCCCACAAATTTCGGAAGTTTCTGCTTGATCAGCTGCAGCGTAACGTTGATAATTTTATCTGCCTCATAACGCTTCAGGAAAAAGAAATCCATGCTCTTGTTATCCAGGCTGACTTTTTCTCCCCGGTTAATCTTATGCGCATTGACAATAATATCACTGGTGCTTGCCTGTCGGAAAATTTTTGTCAGCATTACCGTAGGAAACATCTTCGAATCAATAATGTCCTTCAGCACACTTCCCGCCCCTACACTCGGCAGCTGATTCACATCTCCCACCAGGATCAGACGCGTGCCCGGTAGAATTGCTTTCAGAAGGGAATTCATCAGGGAAATATCCACCATCGACATCTCATCAATAATGATGAGATTGGTCTCCAGCGGATTTTGTTCATTGCGCTCAAATCCGGCATTTCCTTCCATTCCGCCATTCAGTTCGAGCATCCGGTGAATCGTCCGTGCCTCATACCCGGTGGTTTCGCTCATGCGCTTTGCTGCCCGTCCGGTCGGTGCCGCCAGCATAATATCTTCTCCGGATAATTCAAAATACCGGATGATCGTATTGATCGTCGTTGTTTTTCCCGTTCCGGGACCTCCGGTAATCACGAGAACACCGTTTCTTACGGCTTCCTTTACCGCTTCTACCTGATGCTCATCAAGATCCATTCCCGTCTTCTTTTCAATCTTTCGGATTCTGTCCTCAATTTCGATATCCGGAACATCAAACACAGCATTCAGCTGTGTCAGACGGGTAGCGGTATTTGCCTCCATATAAAAATAGGTTGCCGCATAGATCTGCGTACTGTCTTCCACCTGGCGCATAATGATCTTGCGATCCATCGCCAGATTCATGTAATGCTGCTCGATGTGCTCCGGGTCTACCTCAAGAAGCCGGCTTGCCCGCTGCGTCAGTTCCTGCATCGGCAGATAGGTATGCCCCTCTCCGGCAGCCTGCAGCAGCACATACTGGATACCGCTTCGAATCCGGAAATCGGAATCGGTGCGGATTCCCACACGGGATGCGATCTCATCTGCCGTACGGAATCCGACCCCTTCCACATCATCTGCCATACGATATGGATTTTCTTTCAATATTCCGTATATTTCCTGCCCGTATGTTTTATATATTTTCACTGCAAGTGTGGTATTGATCCCGTATTGCTGCAAAAAAATCATTGCCTGCCGAAGATCTTTTTTCTGATTCACCTGATCCGCGATTTCCATCGCCTTTCTCTGGCTGATGCCTTTGATCTCCGCCAGCCGCTCCGGTTCTTCTTCAATGATACGGAAGGTATCTGCCTTGAATCTTCGCACAATCCTTGCCGCTAAGGCAATTCCGATCCCTTTGATCGCCCCTGATCCCAGATACCGCTCAATTGCTACCTCATCCTGTGGTGCCTTTTCTTCGAAACTCTTTACCTGAAACTGTCTGCCGTAAGTCGGATGTTCTGTATAACTTCCCTTTGCCTTAATGTTTTCTCCCTCGGCAATATCCGAAAATACCCCCACACAAGTCTCTTCTTCTTCGTTACACACCAGAACAAGTACGGTATATCCGTTGTCTGCATTTCGATAGATGATGTGATCTACATATCCTTCAATGCTCTCAAGATTCTCTTCCAAAATATGTTCCCCATTCTCTAAAAAAGAGACTGTTGTAAACAGTCTCTCCTCTTTTCTTTGTGCTGATGCTACTACTGGCCAATATTACGTTTCATCTGCTCATACAGTGTCTGTGTATAGCTTTCTCCGATCTGATCCACCATTTCATCTGCTACCGTCTCGATTGCCTGATCCATATACAGATCTTTGTACTGTGACATCGTAGAATCCTCGTCATCATCCGAGGTAAATGTATCTTTCATCTGTTTGATGACCTGCTCCACAAAATAAGATTCAAAATCTTTGATGACACCTTTTAATTGTTCCTCTGAAGAGTCCGATGAAATATTCTTTAATGAACTCTGAAGAGAATTGCTCTGCTCTGCACTTTTGTCTGCATTTGCAACCGTATAATTTGTACTGATTGATGAAATATCCATAGTATATCCCTCTTATGTAAGTAATTCCGAATCGCTGCCTATCGTTTCAGGTTATTTGCCGTCTCCAGCATGGAATCCGAGGTCGTGATTGCCTTGGAATTTAATTCATATGCGCGCTGTGCAATGATCATATTTACCATCTCATCAGCAACCTGTACATTTGAAGCTTCGATGTAGCCCTGATATACACCGGTCTTCGTCAATCCTGCATTTTGTCCCTCCAGCATCGGATTTCCCGAAGCTGCAGTCGCTGCAAGTTTGCTTCCTGACATTTTCTCCAGTCCTGCCGGATTGTTAACTGATAGATTCCAAAAGACTGGTTTAATGACACTACATTGCCGGTTGCATCTTTATAGCCAATCGTTCCATTGCTCGAAAATACCATGCTTTCCGAAGATACGCCTCTCGGCACACGAATGGTATTTCCTCTGGAATCCAATACCGGAAGCCCCTCTGAGGTTGCCAGAATTGTGTTTCCATTCGAATCCTGACTCCAGGAGAAGTTACCGTTTCTGGTGTAATATGTCTGTCCATCCACACCCCGCACGGCAAAGAATCCCTTTCCTTCCAGTGCAAAATCGGTCGGAATCTCTGTCTCTTCACGCGCCCCTGCGTATAGTTGGACATGGTCGCTGCCACTCTGGTTCCGAGCCCTACCTGTGCACCTACCGGTTTATTGGCACCATTGCGTCGTTGTCTTTGTCTGCAGTGTCTGGTACAGTAAAGATTTAAACTCGGTACGTTCCGTCTTATAACCTGTCGTATTCACATTGGACAGGTTATTTGAAATTGTATCCAGATTTGTCTGCTGCGCAATCATTCCGGTTGCCGCAGTATAAAGTGATCTCATCATACGCTTCTATTTCCTCCTTGCGGTCTTTCAGCGGCTATTATACTTTACCGACATTGTTAACTGCCCGGTCAAGTGTTCCATCTATGGAAGTGATTACCTTCTGTCCTGCCTCATAGGCTCTCTGAATCGTAATCATATTTACCATCTCATTTACAACATTTACATTGGAGGTCTCCAGTGTGCCCTGCTCTATATTGGCATCTGTTGCAATCCGGTTTCCTCCCGGAAGAAGGTTATACAGATTCTCGCCGTATTTTTCAAGATAGTCATAATTATCCACGTCCACCATGCCGATCGTTCCGACAATCTGGTTATTCTGCATGACATAGCCCAGTTTATTCACGGTAATCGCAGCATTTGGATCCAGACGTATATAATTATTCTGACCCGGATCGCCATTCATTGCACCAGTGGCATTTAAAACATAATCGCCATCCTTCGTCACCAGATACCCCTCTTTATTTACGGTAAAGGCTCCATCCCGCGTATACTTCACGGAAGTATTTCCCTGCTTGTCCGTGAATGCCACGGCAAAAAACCCATTTCCTTCAATCGCAAAATCTGTGGTGTTATCTGTCACCTTGAAATTTCCCGTGGAATAATCCGTATATACCTGTCCAAGGTGAACCCCATATGTAATATCTCCACTTTTCGGAATCCCATGTTAGAAGAATCCTTAATGCGCAAAGACATCTCATCGGCAAAAGTACGACTCGTCGTTCCTTCTTTTTTATATGCTGTTGTGTCTGCGTTTGCCAGATTATTTGCCAGAATATCCAGACGCTTCATTTCGTTTACCATTCCCGTATGGGCGGTATACAATCCTTTTACCATTTATGACACCTCAATTTTCACAGTTTTAATTTATATCGGCCAATGCCCTCACGAGCTTTATAGACATGCGATAAAAAGTGCGCATAAACGCGCACTTTATGCATTAATCCTCGTCTCTTTTTCCTGCAAGGAATTCTACATATTTTCCGGTTCCGATTGCTACACAGGTCATAGGATGCTCTGCCGTCATCGTGTTGATTCCGGTACGTTCTTCAATTAGTTCCTCCAGACCACGAAGCAAGGAGCCGCCACCTGTCAGGACAATTCCCCTGTCTGCAACGTCTGCCGCCAGTTCCGGTGGAGTTTTCTCCAATACGGAATGTACAGCTTCCACAATCTGTAATGTTGCCTCACGCAGAGCTTCCTCTGTCTCCTCAGAGCTTACCGTAATGGTTCTTGCAGACCGGTTACCAGATTACGACCACGGACATCCATCGTCTCATTCTGTGCCAGTGGGTAGCATGTACCAATTGATCTTGATATCTTCTGCGGTACGCTCACCGATCAAAAGATTATGTTTCTTTCTCATATAGCGGACCAGAGCTTCGTCAAAATCATCTCCTGCAATTTTCACGGAAGTGCTCACAACAGAACCACCCAGAGAAATGACTGCAATATCCGAAGTACCTCCTCCGATATCTACGATCATGTTTCCGCATGGTCTGGAAATATCAATACCGGCACCGATTGCTGCTGCAATTGGTTCCTCAATAATCTCTACTTCACGGGCTCCTGCCTGATAAGTTGCATCCTCTACGGCTTTCTTTTCAACCTCTGTAACACCACTCGGTACACAGACGCTGATGCGCGGCTTACGAAAGCTCTTCTTTCCAAGTGCTTTCTGGATGAAATACTTGATCATCTTCTCTGTGACGGTATAATCTGAAATCACACCCTGGCGAAGAGGACGGACTGCCACAATGTTTCCCGGTGTTCTTCCAAGCATCAGTCTTGCTTCCTCACCGATTGCTTTAATTTTATTGGTATCTCTGTCAAATGCAACAACGGAAGGCTCTTTTAATACAACACCTTTTCCTTTAATATATACTAAAATACTCGCAGTACCTAAATCAATTCCGATATCTGATCCGATCATCCGAATGCCCCTTCCTATTTTCTTTTTATCTTTCTTTATCAAAATTCGATCCGCGTTCATGGCGCAAATCTGCAGTTAATCATATTTTTATGCATACAGTAACATTATATACAATTCATCCCATTTTTCAAACATTTTTTTATAGGTTAAAGCATTTTAATTAAATTTTAAGGAATCTCTCTGTTCCCGGGACAAAAATCTGTGCATTTTCGCTATTTTATACGTTCTTCGATTCCAGATACGGTTTTAAAAACTGACCGGTATACGATTCCGGAACTTTGCAGATTTCCTCCGGAGTCCCCTGTGCAATCACGGTTCCGCCACCGTCACCGCCTTCCGGTCCCATATCAATGATATAATCAGCCGTCTTGATAACATCCAGATTATGCTCGATGACGACAACGGTATTTCCGCCGTCCGAAAGCTTTCTAAGAATCTCCACCAGCTTGTGTACGTCCGCAAAATGCAGTCCGGTGGTTGGCTCATCCAGTACATAAATGGTTTTTCCCGTTCCTCGTTTGCTCAGTTCTGTGGCAAGTTTGATACGCTGCGCTTCTCCTCCGGATAATTCTGTGGAAGGCTGTCCCAGTTTTACATAGGAAGTCCGACATCGTACAGTGTCTGAATCTTTCGGTGGATCGTTGGTACATTTTTGAAAAATTCCAATGCCTCTTCCACCGTCATATCCAGCACGTCATAGATCGTCTTTCCTTTATAGCGCACTTCGAGTGTCTCACGGTTATAGCGCCTGCCACCGCAGACTTCACACGGCACATACACATCCGGCAGGAAATGCATCTCGATCTTTATGATACCATCTCCGCTGCAGGCCTCACAGCGTCCGCCTTTGACGTTGAAACTGAAACGTCCCTTCTTATATCCACGTGCCTTTGCATCCGGAGTTGCCGCAAACAGATCACGGATCATGTCAAACACACCGGTATAGGTTGCCGGATTTGAACGCGGTGTGCGTCCGATCGGTGACTGATCAATATCGATAATCTTATCCAGTTGTTCCACACCCAGAATATCATCGTGATCTCCGGGGATGCAGCGTGCCCGGTTTAACGTTCGCGCCAGATGCTTATACAGAATTTCATTGGTCAGGGAACTCTTTCCCGATCCCGATACTCCGGTGATACAGGTCATGATACCAAGCGGAACCTGCACATCAATATTTTTCAGATTATTTTCCCGCGCTCCTTTGATGGTAAGGAATCCGGTCGGTCTGCGCCGTTTTGATGGTACCGGAATCTTCATCCGGCCGCTCAGATAAGCGCCGGTAATGGATTTTTTGCATTTCATGATATCCGCCGCAGTACCGGCCGCAACAACTTCTCCACCATGTACGCCGGCTGCCGGACCAATATCCACAATGTAGTCGGCCGCACGCATGGTATCCTCATCATGTTCCACGACAATCAGCGTATTTCCCAGATTCTTAAGATTCATCAGTGCATGCAGCAGCTTGTCATTGTCCCGCTGATGCAGTCCGATACTCGGCTCATCCAGAATATATGCCACGCCGACCAGTCCGGAACCGATCTGGGTAGCCAGGCGGATGCGCTGCGCCTCTCCTCCGGACAAGGTTCCGGTCGCACGTGTCAATGTCAGATAATCCAGACCTACCTCCTGCAAAAAGCCCACACGGGCACGGATTTCCTTTAAAATCTGATTGCCGATGAACTGCTGCTGTTCCGTCAGCTGCATTTCCGCCAGATATTTCACGAGATCTTTTACCGACATATCGGTCATCTCATATATATTTTTGTCTGCAACCGTAACCGCAAGAGAACTCTGCTTCAGACGCTGTCCATGGCAGGCAGCACACGGTGTAATACGCATAAACTGCTCATATTCCTGCTTCATCGTGTCCGATCCCGTTTCCCGGTAACGCGCTCGACATTTTTAATAAGGCCTTCCCAGTTCAGATCATAGACGCCTTCTCCACGCTGTCCTTTATAATGCACCTTTAATATCCGGCCATCTCCGCATGAATGAGCATATGCCGGATTTCTTTTGGCAGATCTTTATATGGTGTATCAAGAGAAAATCCATATCCTTCCGACAACGCTTTTAGGGTGGCATAGGTATAGCTGGACGGATCGGTGCAGGACTGCCAGCCCATTACCTGAATTGCCCCCTCGGAAATAGACAGTGTCTTATCCGGAATCATGAGATTTTCATCAAACTCCATCTTGTAACCGAGTCCGTAGCAGACCGGACAGGCACCAAACGGATTATTAAACGAAAAGCTTCGCGGTTCCACCTCATCTACACTGATTCCGCAATCCGGGCACGCAAAATTCTGGGAAAAATTCATTGGTTCCCCGTCCACCACATCTACAATCGCATTTCCCTCGGTCAGCTCAAAAACATTTTCCAGGGAATCGGTCAGACGCTTTTCAATTCCGGTTTTTACCACCAGACGGTCTACCACAATATCAATATTGTGTTTGATGTTTTTATCCATCGGAATTTCTTCCGAAAGTTCATACATATTTCCGTCCACGATCACACGCACATAACCGCTTTTTTTTGCTTTCTCGAATAATTTCTGATGTTCGCCCTTACGCCCGCGCACAACCGGCGCAAGGATCTGGATGCGTGTGCGTTCCGGCAGTTTCATCACGGCATCTACCATCTGATCGATCGTCTGTTTCTCGATGGCACGTCCACACTTCGGACAATGTGGAATTCCTATGCGGGCATACAGCAGTCGAAAATAATCATAAATTTCCGTCACGGTTCCGACGGTGGAACGCGGGTTTCGGTTTGTCGACTTCTGATCAATGGAGATTGCCGGTGGAAGTCCTTCAATTGACTCTACATCCGGTTTTTCCATCTGTCCTAAGAACTGTCTTGCATAGGAAGACAAAGACTCCATATAGCGCCGCTGTCCCTCCGCATAGATCGTATCGAACGCAAGCGAAGACTTGCCGGAACCTGACAGTCCGGTCAGAACAACAAACTCATCTCTCGGAATGTCCACATCGATGCATTTTAAGTTGTGTTCGTTGGCGCCTCGTATTTTAATATATTTTCTCTGTTTTTTCGGCATTTCGTTTCCTCTCTTTTATCTATTCCTCAATATCCCGAAGCATATTTTTCAGTTTTACCATCTTATCACGATACTCTGCCGCCGCCTCAAAATTGAGTTCTGCGGCAGCTTTCTTCATCTTCTTCTGGATGTCCCCGATCAGTTTTTCTAATTCCCTGCGGCTCATGGATTCCGGATCTTTATCAAATTCCATCTCCTCTGCTGCCACTTTTTTGGAGATTGCAATCAGATCACGCACCGATTTCTGGATGGTCTTCGGTGTGATTCCATGTTCCTCATTGTATGCCTGCTGAAGCTTGCGGCGGCGCTCCGTCTCATCAATTGCCACACGCATGGAATCCGTGATCTTATCCGCATACATGATTACATGTCCCTCACTGTTTCTTGCCGCACGACCCGATGGTCTGGATCAGTGAAGTCTCGGAACGAAGGAATCCTTCCTTATCCGCATCCAGAATCGCCACAAGCGTAATCTCCGGAATATCCAGTCCCTCCCGCAGCAGGTTGATACCGACAAGTACATCAAACACGTCCAGACGCAGGTCACGGATAATCTCTGCACGCTCTAAGGTATCAATATCCGAGTGCAGATATTTTACACGGATGCCAAGTTCGCCCATATACTGTGTCAGATCCTCCGCCATACGCTTGGTCAGTGTCGTGATCAGCACTTTATGGTGATTTTTCGTCTCTTTGTTAACTTCCCCGATCAGATCATCGATCTGCCCCTCCACAGGACGAACGGAAATCTCCGGGTCCAGAAGTCCAGTCGGACGGATAATCTGCTCCACGCGCAGCAATTCATGCTCGTTCTCATAGACATTCGGCGTAGCTGATACAAACAGCATCTGATCAATCTTGCTCTCAAACTCTTCAAAATTAAGCGGGCGGTTATCGAGTGCGGACGGCAGGCGGAACCCATAGTCCACCAGTGTCTGCTTCCGTGAGCGATCCCCCGCATACATTCCACGCACCTGCGGAATCGTAATGTGGGACTCATCCACAATAATCAGAAGTCGTCCGGAAAATAATCCATCAGTGTCTCCGGCATTTCTCCCTCGGCACGTCCTGCCAGATGGCGGGAATAGTTTTCGATGCCGCTGCAAAATCCGGTTTCCTTCATCATTTCAATATCAAAATTCGTGCGCTCCGCGATACGCTGCGCTTCCAGCAGCTTATCTTCACCCTTAAAATACCTGACCCTCTCTTCCAGTTCTGCCTCGATACGGTCGCACGCAGCGTTCATTTTTTCCTGTGGTACCACATAATGGGATGCCGGAAACACAGCCGCATGCTTTAATATACATTTGATCTCTCCGGTAAGCACATCCACCTCCGTAATCCGGTCGATCTCATCCCCGAAAAACTCCACTCGGATCGCCGTGTCGGTATTATTTGCCGGAAAAATCTCCAGTACATCGCCATGCACCCGGAACGTACCACGCTTAAAATCCATCTCGTTGCGCGTGTACTGCATGTCAATGAGTCCCTTGATCACATCATCACGGTCAATCTCCATTCCGGGACGCAGGGAAACCATCATGTTCATATAGTCATCCGGACTACCAATGCCATAGATACAGGATACGGATGCTACGATAATGACATCTTTTCGCTCCGCCAGCGCTGCCGTGGCAGAAAGGCGCAGCTTATCAATCTCATCATTTACCGCGGAATCCTTCGCTATATAAGTGTCCGACTGCGGCACATACGCTTCCGGCTGATAATAATCATAGTAAGATACAAAATATTCAACCGCGTTATCCGGGAAAAACGCCTTTAACTCGCTGGCAAGCTGGGCCGCAAGTGTTTTGTTGTGCGCAATAACAAGCGTAGGTTTGCGCACACGGTTAATAACCTGCGCAATGGTATAGGTTTTGCCTGTACCGGTTGCACCAGAAGCACCTGCGTATGCAGCCCTTGGTTTACACCGTCAACAAGTTCTTCTATGGCCTGCGGCTGGTCACCGGCAGGTTCAAACGGTGCTTTTATGTTAAAATCCATAATTAACGCCTCACAGCATTATTTTTAAAATCAAACCTACGGGGCAGTGGTCGCTGCCCATAATTTCGGGGTAAATTAATGCGTCCTCAATTTCGTCCTGCATTTTCTGTGATACAAGGAAGTAGTCAATACGCCATCCCACATTCTTTTCGCGTGCTTTAAACATGTAGGACCACCATGTATAAGCGCCTTCCTTATCAGGATATAAATGGCGGTAAGAATCCACAAAGCCGGACTGTAAAAGTTCTTCCATCTTTGCACGTTCTTCGTTGGTAAAACCGGCATTGCCTACATTGTTTTTGGCGTTTTTAATATCAATAAAATTACGCGCCACGTTCATATCACCGCAGATAAGCACCGGTTTCTTGGCGTTCAGTTCGCGACATAATTACGGAAGGCGTCCTCCCACGTTACACGGTACGGCAAACGTGCCAAATCACGCTGGGCGTTGGGCACATATACGTTGACAAGGTAAAACTTATCGTATTCCGCACAAATAATGCGCCCTTCCTTATCGTGTTCTTCAATGCCCATATCGTAAGTTACGCTGATTGGTTCCGTTTTACTGAAAATTGCCGTGCCGGAATAACCTTTTTTCTCAGCGCTGTTCCAGTATTCAAAATAACCGGGAAACTCAAAATTGGCCTGCTCACGCTGCATTTTGGTTTCCTGCACGCAGAAAACATCGGCGTCAACACTGTCCATAAAATTCTTAAAGCCTTATTCATGCAGGCTCTTAAACCATTTACATTCCACGAAACTAATTTCATTAATCAATCCACATCCTGTTCTATATAAAATATAAAAATTATCTAATAGTATAATTATATCATTTTCGTTTTTG
>ENA-OQAS01000715-OQAS01000715.1-human-gut-metagenome-genome-assembly--contig:-NODE-715-length-17098-cov-1.826822_pt1 | contig 17098 bp, 26 predicted proteins | sample MGYA00242733_ERZ504523 | MGnify/ENA primary metagenome ERZ504523 (study PRJEB26092, sample SAMD00036239) | human gut metagenome | host: Homo sapiens | study: EMG produced TPA metagenomics assembly of... | reverse complement strand
TCTTCCAGTTCATTTTTCACAGCTTCCAGAAGACTTTCTTTATCTTCGTCTTCTTCCAGATAGAAACTGATATATGCGATGCCGTCATTGATTCCTGTCTCCGGAAGGATATCAACAAACATCTGTTCTTTTTCCGCCTGTGTCATCGGAATCTTATCCTCAATCTCGATTCCCTGTACACCAAGTCCATCAGCATACTACTGACAATGTCTTCTGCCTCGGTTGTTGTCTTTAATCTGAATTTATTCCACTTCATATTGGTTCTCCTTTTATTGTTGTCCAAGCAAATAATCAATAAAACTGCTGTGCAGTACGTCCGCTTAATCCACCATGGCTCAATTCCCATTTGTTTGCTCCAGAAGAAGCTTTTCCTCTTCCATCTCGACACCGTAACGATCTGCAAGCGTGGTGACAATCTTCTGGAATTCTTTTTTATCCGGTTTTCCAAAATAAATGGTCACGCCGAATCTTGCTACCAGCGAAAGTTTCTCCTGTACGGTATCATTGGTGTGCAGTTCTTCATCTCTGTCAGCTTTATCTTTGAATGTCTCACGTACCAGATGTCTTCTGTTGGAAGTTGCATAGATCAGGATATTATCCGGTTTCTTCTCCAGACCGCCTTCGATCACCGCTTTCAGATATTTGTACTCAATCTCGAATTCTTCAAAAGAAAGATCATCCATATAAATAATAAATTTGTAATTCCGGTTCTTGATCTGTGCGATCACATCATTCAGGTCTTTGACTGATGCTTGTACACTTCGATCATACGAAGTCCCTGGTCATAATACTGGTTCAGGATTGCCTTGATCGAAGAAGATTTACCGGTTCCGGCATCACCAAAAAGCAGACAGTTATTAGCTTTTTTACCCTTTACAAATGCCTCGGTATTATCGATCAGTTTCTTCTTGGCAATGTCATAGCCCACCAGATCATCCAGATGGACGTGTGCGATTTTGGTGATCGGCACGATCTGTGCTCCTTCTTCGTATGCTCAATACGGAATGCCTTGTGAAGTCCGAAAGTTCCCACTCCGAATTCTTTGTAGAACTGGGTTACAGTTGTCTTAAATTCTTCTGCATCATCTGTCTGTGCAAGAGCTTTGCTTAAGTCGCAGATCCGGTCGCGAATCCTCTTGTTAAATACATGTCCCTTGGCATTGACCGGATGATAGTCCTCAATCAGTTCCAGACTGTCTGTACCGAGCTTTTCACCCATCTCTTTCAGATCATATTCGAACAGTTCTTTGAAAATCTGAAAATCATGAAGGGCTGCTTTATTGACGCTTCCCTCTACCTCTCCTACCACTTCACAGGCTGTGCTGTAAGCATTCTCACTGTTGGCAAGCAGGAACGTCAGGAAGGTATGCCAGAGGTTCCCCTCAAATCCATAGTTTGCAGCCAGCTCGATCAGCTCATTTAAATTTCGAAAGAAGGCTCTTTAAATCGTCTTTGTTGTAATAATTATTATCTACATTGTCGATCAGAAATGTCATGTCCCGAAGCAGATCTTCATGTTCCATATAACGATATAATATCAGTTCATTTGTTCTCATAGCCGTGTCCTCTCTTTTTCAGTCTAATAATTTCCAAGAATTTTCAGGTTCAGTGCTTCTTCCCTCAGTCCACGGATCGCATTTTTCACTGCGGCATCTGCCAGATTTCCTTCAAAGTCCACAAAGAAACGATATTCCCAGCTTTTTCCTTCTACCGGCCGGGATTCGATCTTTGTCATGTTCAGGTCATTGTAAATAAAATGGGGAAAGCAGATGGTACAACGATCCACTCTCATGCGGTATTTCAAAGCAAATACTGATCTTGGACGCATTTTTCAGGAATACCTTCTGGTTTGTGACAATGATAAATCTTGTACTGTTGTCAGATTCGTCATTGATCTCTCTTGCCAGGATATCCAGTCCGTAAAGCTCTGCTGCATATTCGTTGCAGACAGCTGCCTGCGTGGTATCCTGGTCTTCCATCATCTTCTTGGCCGCCATAGAAGTATTGGCAACACTGATCTGCTGCCAGGTTCCGTGTTCATCCAGGAAATGGGATGTCTGCATCAGTCCCTGTGGATGTGAATACACTCTTTCAATGCTGGAAAGTGTAGTTCCTTTCACTCCGGCAAGCATATGCTTAATCGGAAGAACCGTCTCTCCTACAATGTAATTTTCAAATTCCACCAGAAGGTCATACACCTGTGTCACCGGACCTGCGGAAGAATTTTCAATTGGAAGGACTGCATAATCTGCGCTTCCCTCTTCAATTGCTTCCATTGCATCACGGAATGACGGTACATGGAAGTTTTTCACATTTTTCCCAAAATATTTTAACATAGCTGCCTGGTTGTTGGCTCCTTCCACTCCCTGGAAGACCACACGTGCACCATCAAGATCCAGCTGATCCAGTCCGATAAAGGGAAGTCTTCCCAGAACTCCTTCCTCAGAAAGACGCTGGTACTGCAGCTTTCTGCTCATGCTCATCAGCTGTTCAAAAAGCTCCCGGATCCCTTTTTTGTTAAAATCTGTGGACACCTTTTCCGCTACTGCTGCCAGTTTCTCGTTCTCTCTTGTCTTATCAAATACCTTTCGTCCGTTCTTTATCTTATATTCTGCAACTCCTTCGCAGACCTTCATACGTCTCTCATAAAGCGTGGTGATCTGGTCATCGATCACATCCAGCTCTTTTCTCATCTCTTCCAGACTCTGCATCGTCCCACTCCTTATCGTTTTATCCTTATGTCCTTCTTACGCTGACGTTACTAATTTTTCATTATAATATATTTTTTCTGTAAAATCTACATTTCTTCGCAAACCCGATCAGAAAAAACATGTAAAACTTTGTTGAAATACCCATGTTTTTGTTATATTATAGATAAAGAATATATGAACCCGCACATATTCTGCGGTTATTTTTAAGGAGGTTTCTTATGAGACATTTAATGAGTCCTTTAGATTTTTCTGTGGAAGAGCTCGATAAGCTTATGGATCTTGCAGGTGATATCGAAGCTCATCCGGAAAAATATGCACATGCTTGCGCAGGCAAAAGCTTGCCACTTATTCTATGAGCAAGTACCCGTACCCGACTGAGTCATGAAGCAGCAATGATGAATCTCGGTGGTAATGTACTTGGCTTTTCTTCGGCAGCTTCCAGCTCCGCTACCAAAGGGGAAAGCGTAGCAGATACGATCCGTATGGTTTCCTGCTATGCAGATATCTGTGCAATCAGACATCCAAAGAAGGTGCACCGATGGTTGCAGCGCAGCACTCTTCAATCCCGGTGATCAACGCAGGTGATGGCGGACATCAGCATCCTACACAGACACTGACTGACTTTTAACCATCCGTTCTCTAAAAGGACGTCTGAATAATCTGAAGATCGGACTCTGTGGAGACCTCAAATTCGGTCGTACCGTACATTCTCTGATCAATGCCCTGGTGCGTTATGAGAACATCGAGTTTGTACTTATTTCACCGGAGGAACTCCGTCTGCCAGGTTATGTACGCAAAGACGTACTGGATAAGAAAAATATCCCATATACAGAAGTAGAACGCCTGGAGGATGCCCTTCCGGATCTCGATATCCTTTATATGACACGTGTTCAGAAGGAACGTTTCTTCAACGAGGAAGATTATGTCCGTATGAAAGATTTCTACATCCTGGACAAAGGGAAAATGGAACTTGCGCCAAAAGATATGCTGGTTCTCCATCCACTTCCGCGTGTCAACGAAATTTCTGTTGAAGTTGATGATGATCCAAGAGCTGTTTATTTCAAGCAGGTACAGTATGGTGTCTATATCCGTATGGCACTGATCCTGACACTTTTGGATATTCATGTAGATTAAGGGAGGCGAAAGACATGGTTGAAAATACACTGAACATTGGGAAAATTTCAGAGGGCTTCGTACTGGATCACATCAAAGCAGGAAAAAGCATGGATATCTACAAATATCTGAAACTTGATCAGCTTGACTGCTGCGTAGCCATCATCAAGAATGCCAAAAGTAGCAAGATGGGTAAAAAGGATATCATCAAGATTGAATGCCCGATTGATATCATTGATCTGGATATCCTTGGTTTTATCGATCATAATATCACGGTAAATATTATCGAAGATCCAAGATTGTTGAGAAAAAAAGAACTGAAACTGCCATCTGAAATCAAGAATGTGATCAGATGCCACAATCCGAGATGTATTACTTCGATTGAACAGGGACTGGATCATGTGTTTGTACTGACTGATCCGGAGGACGAAGTGTATAGATGTAAATACTGTGAAGAGAAATACAACAGAAAGCGGGGCTAGCGTCGGCTTGTTGGACTAGGCGGACAGGTGCCACGCAAAGGACGCATGAAAAAAGAAAATTTTTTCATGCGTCCTTTATTTTTGTCTCCTTCGTACAGTAAGAAAGGAAATCTTAGTATTGCTCGTCTTGTTTTCTGCAGTATGTTTGTCCGGCACAGCATACAGTGGATATTGACAGAATGCAGTCATAGATTTTCCGTCCATCCTTATCTTTTATCCAATAGCTTTTTATAAGAAAGATCAATCACAAACGCTCCAAGTGGCGCTGTCAGCACGATTGCAAGTACTGCCACCGTAAGTACCATATCCCCACAGGCAAATCCCAGCGAAAGCGGAATTCCTCCGATTGCTGCCTGCACGGTTGCTTTCGGTGTATACGCCATCATCACAAAGGCTTTTTCCTTTTCTCGAAGACTGGTTCCAAGCAGACATACAAATACACCCAGCATCCGGAACACCAATGCGCCTGCGATCAAAAGCACCGCCTTGATTCCAACCTTTCCCAGATACCCGATATTGACCGTTGCCCCACCAGTACAAACAGGAACACCTCTGCTCCGACCCAGAGTTTCCCGTATTTTACAGAGATTCTTTTTGTAACAACCTCCCGTTTTTCTGCAGTCCAATTCCAATAAACATAATTGCGATCAGTGCAGAAAATGTGATTGCAGTTGTCATTTTATCTTCGATCGTAACCAGCAGGAACGAAATACTCAAAATGATCAGAACCTTTGTGGTATCCCGAATGTGAACTTTTAAAAGCATGCCAGCAGGACTCCGATCAGCAGTCCGATCGCAATTCCCAGAATGATCGATACCGGGATATTTACAAAGCTGATGACCGAAGCCCCTTTTCCCTGCATCATTCCAACAAAGGTAGAGAATAATACGATCACATAGACATCATCTACCGATGCTCCGGCAAGGATAAGCTGTGGGATTCCTTCCTTTACTCCATATCCTTGCTCCATCAGCTTTACCATTCTCGGCACCACAACCGCCGGTGAAACAGCCGCAAGCACTGCTCCCATAATTGCAGCTTCCAGCAAGGTGATTCCCATCAGTTTCGGTGCAATCAAAAGCATTCCCAGGAGTTCAAAGCTTGCAGGGACAAAGCACATCATCACTGCGGATCTTCCTATTTTCTTCAGTCCTGACAGATCCAGCCCAAGCCCTGCCCTTGTCAAATGATAATCAGGGCAATTTTCCGGAGTTCGGATGAAATTCCAAGAATACTGCTGTCCAGCAGATTCAAAACATACGGTCCGAGAACCACACCGGTCGCCAACATCCCAAGCAAACCTGGCAATTTGATCTTCTGACAGATCCAACTCATACACATTCCAACAAGCAGGATCAGCGCAATACTTAATAACATAAAAAATACCTCCTATAGACGCAGAAAAACAAAAGCGAATATGTCTTCGAAATTTCTGGTATTTGTCCATAAAAATCTTTCCCTTGATTTTAAAACAAATCCAGCATATTATCCAGATACAATTCCTCTCTTACATGCAGCTGATATTCCGGCTTTGTCATATAATACAGCAGAAATTCCAGGATCAGCGCACTTCCAAGTCCCCTGCCTTCGATCTTAAAATTTGTAAATCCCATCGGCAAATAGATATTTTTGATATCATCTACACTGATAAATCCCGGATTTGTCATTGCTTTTGAAAAACGATAGCCTTCCTTTGCATTTGGCGCATTACACCGGTGTTCCTCTCCATCTTCTCCGAGATTCTTCCGGCTCACATCCTCATAACAGGCTTTCCGGTCCCTGCAGCCGAACCAACAACACTCATTACACAGGAATTCAACTTTATCCTTCTGACCTTCTGATAATATATTCCATTTATCCAACATCTTATTCATACGGAAATCCGGCACGACATATTGAAAATCTTCTCTCTGGATTTCCCGCAGACACTCCTGAAATTCGGTCAACACTTTCGTGGTAGATGAGACCAAATAGAACCCCGGATACTTCTTTTTCAGATAATCCACCAGCAGCTCTGAGTGCACGATCACACCGTTTTTCACACCTGTGCTTTTCTCGAATAACTGACAAAGCATATTGCATCTCTGATCCGCAAGGTGCTCTTTCCTGAGCAGAGAATTACTAAAGGTCAGACGGGCAGAAATCCCGTACTTCTGTATAAGTGCAAGCACTTCTTCCGGCTCTGCTTCTCCTGCTTCCACACGTCCTCCGCCCCACAGGCAGTCTTCCGGGGCTCCATAAATGGAACCAATCTCACACCAGTCATAGAAATACTCCCTGTGTGTATGAAACAGCGGCAAAAAAAGTCTGTACAGTTCATAAAATTCAAACAAGCCCGGAAGATGGTAATATGCTGCATTTCCTCTTTCCCGACTTTGAAAACGATCATTTCTCATTTGACACTCCTACATAACTTTAATCCTCCTAAAACTACCATATTTTTCAAACGATTGTCAAACGGATTATCACGTTTTTTTTATTTTTCATTCCACTCAAAAAATCATTCACACAATACTACGATATCATAAAAATTAAAGTTTTTTAAAGGGCACCGCAACAAAAAAGAATCTATATCCTTCATGAATATGAATACAGATTCTTTTCAAAATTTCTCAATTAAAAATAAAAAAGCAAGCAAAACGATAAGCCGGGTTATGTCGTGGACGTTCATCTATCCAGTTCTGCTGTTGCCAGCAGACTCAAGCGACCAACCTGAAGCATGACGGGCCGCCATACCACTTCTTTTCGGTCTTGCTTCGGATGGGGTTTACATATGCCCTGTGTGTTACCACTCAGGCGGTAGTCTCTTACACTGCCCTTCCAACCTTACCTGCATCTGCAGGCGGTATATTTCTGTTGCACTATCCTTAGAGTCACCTCTACCGGACGTTATCCGGCATCCTGCCTGTGAAGCCCGGACTTCCTCGTCTGCGGCCTTTCGGCACCTGCATCCGCGAACGTCTGTCTTACTTGCCTTAGATACTTTATCACATTTTTTATCAGTGTAAAGGATTTCTTCTACACCCCCGGATCAACCTGCAGCTCATTTCCGTCTGCTGCCGTTGTCGCAAGAGTATCACAACGTTCATTCTGCGGGTGTCCATCATGCCCTTTTACCCAATTGAAGTTCACCTGGTGCGGCTTTTTCGCTTCCAGAAGACGCTTCCACAGGTCGGTATTCTTGACCGGCTCATTCTTCCCACGCTTCCAGCCCTTTTTGATCCATCCCTCGATCCAGTGCTGATTGAATGCATTGACCACATATTGGGAATCAGAATAAAGCTCTACCTTGCAAGGTCTGTTGAGCGCTTCCAGACCCCGGATGACAGCCATCAGCTCCATCCGGTTATTGGTTGTCCGCACATAGCCGCCGGAAAGCTCTTTGACGTGAAGTTCTCCCTTCGGGTCTACATATTCCAGAACGACTCCATAACCGCCCGGTCCGTCCGGATTACCTCTTGCCGCTCCATCTGTATAAATACTGACTTTCATAAATTGTCTCCTTATAGTTCAAATACCTGTCCCTTTTCCCGGATCCGCATGATCTTCTCCCGGTATGGCTCTGATACTTCCATTCCGATAAGCCGGTCCTGCACCTCGTACTGCTTCCACATATGCATCGGAAATACAATCTTCGTATCCGTATGCGCATATACCAGTCAAAGCCCCAGTAAAACTGCTCTTCCTGTCTCGGGTCAAGCACGACAAATGCAAGATTGATCTTCTCACCGGTCAGCGTTTCAATCTCCTTTTGATAATCGCCGCGCATCATCCGGTTATACGCATCATCTTCCTCTTCCCAGTGCCACCAGTTCAGATCCCCTGCATGATAAATGATCCTGTCTTCGCATCTTACCAGAAAGGCAACCCCTTCATCGGTTGAGCGCAGACTTTTTACCTTTGTATCCCCGACAGTAATCTCATCCCTTTTTCGCATGAAATGTTCCGATGCACGCTGCTTCTTTTTCGCAATTCCGATATCCTTCGGGAAAATATATTCCACATCCGGATACACATCCGCAAGCTTCAGGATCTCTCTGTTAAAATGATCCGGATGGGAATGGCTGGCAAATACCAACAGCTTCTTCGCTGGATCAAACTCCGGCATCGTTCCTTCATAATAGTCAAATATAGAATATGGGATTCCAGTTCCACTGAAAATCCGCTGTGTCCGATATACGTCACCCTCATCTGTCTGTCTACTCCTCAACATCATCATGTTCACCGACTGCCGTCTCTGTCGCATAAACAATCTCCGGAAGAACATATTCCAGACACTCTTTAATGATCTTCGGACTTCCCGGAAGATTGACGATCAGGGATTTACCCCGGATACCTGCTGTTCCTCTCGTCAGCATTGCCCTTTTTCTGGTCCGTGTCATAAAAAGACGCATCGACTCTCCGATCCCCGGAATCTCCTTATCGACCACTGCCTTTGTCGCTTCCGGAACACAGTCCTCTTCTCTGCATCCGATCCCACCAATCGTAAGGATCAGATCTGCCATCTGTGCATCCGCGATCTTCGCAAGGATCTTGCGGATAACCTCCCTGTCATTTGGTACCGGCTGTACAAGCTCTGTCTTGAAGCTGACCTGATCAAGCACTCTTCGCACGATTGGCGAACACGTATCATCCTTCTGTTTTCTGTATATCATGGTGTCTGCTGATACAATTGCTACTTTCATAGATGTCCCTCTTTTCTTTTCTCCTCACGTATAGATTTCATGGTATCTTATATGACCATTCATTCCATGAAATGTATCCCCTAACGTATAGACTTTAGTATAACATACTCTCGGATTGCCATGCAAGTTTCCCGCCGCCAATCGAATTGATTTAAGAAAAATTTTAGATAATGATGCAAACCATACCTCCGTTGCTGTCATTGACGATCTTCTGCATGGTGTCCTGCAGTTTTGCCTGACTCTCATCTCCGATCATGGCGATCTTGTTTCGCACGCCATCCATCACCAGCTCTTCGATCGATTTTCCGAAAATATTGGTTCCCCAGACTCCATCCGGGCTCTTTGCCGCCTCGTTGATATAATTTACCAGATCCTTTGCCTGCTGCTCACTCCCCACGATCGGCGCGATCTCGGTCTCAATGTTAGCTCGGATCATATGGATAGAAGGTGCTTCCGAACGGATCTTTACTCCGTATTTATTGCCCTGCCGGATTACCACTGGATCGTCCAGCCGGATTTCTTCTCTTGTCGCGCTGACTACACCGTAGCCTTTCATTTTAACCGAAGCAAGTGCATCTTTGACACTTTCATATTCTTTCTGGAGCATGGCAAGATTACGCACTGTATGGATCAGATCATATTCCCCGCTGATCTGCGTTCCGGTCAGATCACTTAACATTTCATAATAACAGCCATCTTCTACCTTGATTTCAACCGAGATCTCACCGGTATCCATGGACACACCTGTTACATTTACTGCATTTATGTAGGTACTCTGCTCCGGCTTCCGGATCTCCATCGCATCCCGGATTTCTCCGATTCTGCCCATGACTTCTCTTGCATAAGATACCAGCTCTTTCCGGACCTTGTGATCTGCTGTAAGTATTTCCACCCATTTTGGAAGGAAAATTTTACTTCTGTGACCGGAAATGCAAAGAGCACATTTTCCATGATCCGGTGGATATCTTCTTCCCGGAGCTGTTCACAGTTGACCGGAAGTGCCGTTACCTGATATTCTTTCTGGATTTCTTCTGCCACGTTTTTTGCCTCTGCGCTGTACGGTTTCCGGGTATTGACCAAGACCACGAACGGCTTTCCAATGCTTTTCAGCTCCTGGATCGTTTTCTTTTCTGCCGCCCGGTAGCTGTTTCTGGGAAGCTCTCCGATACTTCCATCTGTCGTCACAACAATCCCGATCGTGGAGTGGTCATGGATTACCTTTTTCGTCCCGATTTCTGCCGCCTTTGTAAACGGAATTTCTTTTTCATTCCACGGCGTTTTCACCAGACGTTCTGCTCCATTTTCCATGTGACCGGCGGCTCCCTCCACCATATAGCCACACAATCGATCAGACGCACCAGCACACTCACATCCTTTGCGAGCTGTATTTCGGCAGCTTCTTTTGGCACAAATTTCGGCTCCGTTGTCATGATGCTCTTCCCTGACGCAGACTGCGGAAGCTCATCCACCGTCCGCTCTTTTGCATGCTCATCGGTCATTTTCGGCAGCACCAGCACATCCATAAAACGCTTGATAAAGGTTGATTTGCCACTCCGTACCGGTCCTACCACACCCAGATAGATCTCTCCATTCGTCCGGCACTGTATATCCTTGTATAAATCAAATGTATCCATACACTGTCCCCCTTTGATTGCTGATACAGTGTATGCGGCTTTCCCCGGTTTAGAACAACTATACTGCCAGTTCACTTTTACTTTCTTGCCATCAATTTCAAAATCGGGTATGATAAATGGTAACAAAAAAACGTATTACAGGCACGTAATGCCTTTCATTTATCAGAGAAGATTATCCGGATATTATCGGAATCGGAGGAGATATCAATTATTCGTATTTTGTTGATTCAGGAATACTGGCTGACCTTTCAGATTATGAAGGACTTGGTAAGGTAAAACCTGCTTATCTTGATATTATTGAAGGATTGGAGTTTGTTCCGACAGAAGGAACATATGGGCTTCCGTATGTGGCAAATGCGGCAGGAGTGCTCTATAACAAAGATATGTTTGCGGAACATGGATGGGAGATTCCGCAGACCTGGGATGAATTTATTTCTCTTTGCGAGGAGATTCAGAATGAAGGAATCCAGCCACTTTATTTTGGATATAAAGATACCTGGACCTGCCTTGCACCTTGGAATGCACTTGCAGTCGGACTTGCACCATCCGATGTTTGTCAGCAGGTGAATAAGGGAGAAACAACCTTCTCCAAAGAATATCCGCAAGTGGCAGAAAAAATGCTTGAATTGTTAAATTATGGTGAAGATGGACCGTTTGGATACGGATACAACGATGCATGTACTGCATTTGCAAATGGCGAATCAGCGATGTATACAATCGGAAGCTATGCAATTCCGCAGATCAAATCTGTAAATCCGGATATGAATATCGGATCCTTTGTTATGCCGGCTAATGATTCGGAAGAGGACAATGTATTAAATTCAGGAGTAGACCTTCAGTTCTGCGTGATGGATGCATGTGAAAATAAAGAAGCGGCATATGAAGTACTTGATTTTCTGATGGATCATGAAAGTATCCAGGCATACTTAGATGCGCAGAATGCAGTGCCTTGTAAAGATGAAGATTTTGCACTGGCTCCGGAGCTGGAAGATATGAAACCATATATTCAGGATAACCGTATGGCGGATTACCAGGATCACTATTATCCGTCAGAAATGGCAGTCGATGCACAAATCAGACATTTCTCATAAACCAGGATGTTGACGCATTCCTGAAAAAATTTGACAAAGACTGGATCAGATATAACAGGGATATCATTCGTATGATGGAAGATTATGAAGCAGGCAAGTAGGAGGGATACAGATCATGAATAAATTGAAAAGGATGAATGGCAGAGAGCGGACATTTTTACTGATTACGATACCGATACTTGCGTTGTTTTTCTGCTTTAATACGCTGCCACTTATTAAAGGTGTTATTTATAGTTTTACAAATTTTCGAGGATATGGCGAGTTTGACTGGGTAGGTATTCGGAATTATACAGACTTATTTACTGATGCAAGAGTCGGGAAATCCTACCTGTTTACATTCAAGCTTGCAATTGTTGCAACAATAGTTGTAAATGTGTTAAGTCTTGTTTTAGCTCTTGGATTAAACAGTAAAATTAAATTTAAAAGTGCACTCAGAGGAATGTATTTCGTTCCAAATATTTTAGGAGCACTTGTAGTGGGCTATATTTTCAATTACTTTTTCACTTATATTCTTCCGGCAATTGTAAAAATGATGGGCGGAAAAGGTGACAGTATCCTGGCAAGCTCAAAATGGGCAATGGGGTTGCGATCGTAATTGTATGTGCATGGCAGTCTGTTGCAATGAATACGATTATTTATATTTCCGGACTTCAGACGGTACCGGAGGATGTATACGAAGCAGGTTCTCTTGATGGAGCGACCGGATGGAAAAAATTCAAGAATCTGACATTTCCACTGATCCTTCCATTCTTTACCATCAATATGGTACTTTGCATGAAGAATTTTCTGATGGTATTTGATCAGATCATGGCTCTTACCAAAGGAGGTCCGGCGCAGAGTACAGAATCAATTTCATTTTTGATTTATAACAATGGTATGGCTGGAGGACAGTTCGGGGTTCCAGAGTGCCAATGCAGTTGTGTTCTTTGTAGTGATCGTTGTGGTCTCTGTATTACAGATGAACTTTTTGGGAAATAAGGAGGAACAGTTATAATGAAAGTAAAGGTGAAAGAAAGAGTAAACTGGCCAATCACAATTTTATTGATTCTGGGTCTTGTAACCGTTATTTTTCCTCTTTATCTTACAGTTGTGATTGCATTTAAGAAACCGTCGAAATGACAAACAGTATTTCCGGAATCTTATCACTGCCAAAAAGCTGGAGCTTTTCTAACTTTGCAGAAGCAATGCGTGTAACAGATTTCTGGCATTCACTGGGCAACAGTGTGCTGATAACGATTGTAACGGTAGTTCTTTCCATTCTGATTCATTCTATGATCGGTTATGTGATCGGAAGAAGTAAAAGTACCAGTAAATTTTACAAAGTAACCTATCTTTATATTGTAAGCGGTATGTTTGTTCCATTTGCAATTTTGATGATGCCACTTGTGAAGCAGACAGCACAGATGGGAATTGACAATATTTTCGGTGTTATTTTGTGTTATCTTGTATTTTATATGCCGATGAATGTGCTCTTATACTCCGGTTATCTGAAAAATATTCCGCTGGCACTGGAAGAGGCTGCACGTGTAGACGGGGCAACAACCTGGAAAACTTACTGGAGCGTTATTTTCCCAATCATGAAACCGATGCATGCAACAGTAGCGGTACTTACAGCACTTGGTACATGGAATGATGTTATGACACCACTTGTAATTCTGGCAGGTAGTGATGTGAACACACTACCACTTGCACAGATGACATTCCAGACACAATTTGGAACCAATTATAATCTTGCATTTGCATCCTATTTACTGGCACTGCTTCCGATTTTGATTTTCTATCTGATCTGTCAGAAACAGATTCTGAACGGTGTTGTAAATGGCGCAGTAAAATAAATTTGACAGAAGCTTAAGGAGAAGAACATGGGAATCATATACAACGAGAAAGCAAAAACATTTACATTACATACCCAAAATACAACGTATCAGATGCAGATTGATGCATATGGATTTTTACTGCATTTATATTATGGAAGAAAGACAGATGGAGTTATGGACTATCTTCTGACCTATGCAGACCGTGGCTTCTCCGGAAATCCGCAGGATGCAGGAAATGACAGAACATATTCTCTTGATGCGCTGCCGCAGGAATTTCCATGCCGCCTAACAGGAGATTTCCGAAGCCCGGTGCTGGATCTGGTAAATGCAGATGGTTCTTTGGGATGCGATTTAAGATATCAGGGATATGAGATTTGTGATGGAAAATACAATTTGAAGGGACTTCCGGCGGTTTATGCTGCCGAAGAGGAAGCCCAGACTCTGATCATTTATATGAAAGATCAGGTGACAGGATTACAGGTAGAATTACTTTATGGAGTTCTTCCGGAGTATGATGTGATTACAAGAAGTGCAAAAGTGATCAATACAGAAGAAGATAAAATCAGACTGACAAAAGCACAGGCAGCCTGTATTGATCTCCTTCACGGTGAGTTTGATGTGATTTCATTTTACGGCCGCCATGCGATGGAAAGAAATATGCAAAGAACATCGGTAGGACATGGAGCTTTTGTAATTGGAAGCCGCAGAGGAACATCCAGCCATCAGTACAATCCGATGCTGATACTGGCAGAAAAAGAAACGACGGAAGACGCAGGTACTTGTTATGGAATGTCCTTTGTATACAGCGGAGGATTTAAAGCAGAAGTAGAGAAGGATCAGTTGGACAGACAAGAATGCAGATGGGATTGCAGGAAGAGCAGTTTTCTTATCTATTGGAAAAGGACAGGAATTTGTGATTCCGGAAGTTATTTTAACCTGCAGCAATCAGGGACTTGGAAAGCTTTCCCAGAATCTGCAGAGGTGTATCCGTAAAAATCTGTGTCGCGGAAAATATAAAGAAAAAGTCAGACCGGTATTGATCAACAGCTGGGAAGCCTGCTATTTTGATTTTACAGGAGAAGATATCTATCATCTTGCCGAGCAGGCAAAGGATCTGGGAATCGATATGGTTGTACTGGACGATGGATGGTTTGGAAGTAGAATGATGACAACAGTGGACTTGGCGACTGGAAGGTAAATGAAGAAAAGCTGCAGGGAAGTCTCGGTGACCTGATCAGCAGGATCAATGCATTAGGTGTTAAATTCGGGCTCTGGTTTGAGCCGGAGATGGTAAATGAAGACAGTGATCTTTACCGTGAACATCCGGACTGGGCAATTCAGATTCCGGGAAGAAAACCGGTAAAAGGAAGAAATCAGCTGATCCTTGATTTTCGAGAAAAGAAGTTGTGGATGCTGTTTATGAGCAGATGTGTCAGGTACTCGATCAGGGAAATATCGAATATGTAAAATGGGATATGAACCGAAGTATGGCAGAAGTATATTCTAGGACAGCAGAAGAACAGGGTAGTGTGCAGTATGACTACATGCTTGGGCTTTATGATTTCCTGGAGCGTATCATAAGCCGCTATCCGGACCTTCTGATCGAAGGCTGCAGTGGTGGTGGAGGCCGTTTTGACGCGGGAATGTTGTATTATACACCACAGATCTGGTGCAGTGACAACACCGATGCAGTGGATCGTGTAAGGATCCAATACGGAACATCCTTTGGGTATCCGGTATCAGCAGTTGGATCCCACGTATCTGCAGTTCCGAATCATCAGACAGGAAGAAAGACATCACTCCATACAAGAGGTGTCTGTGCTATGGCAGGAACCTTCGGCTATGAACTGGATCCGGCGAAAATGACAGATGAAGAGCGCGGAGAGATCCGGGAACAGATAGCAGAATACAAAAAATACGCACAGCTTGTACAAAATGGATTTTACTATCGACTGAGTAATCCATTCGCAGAAGAAATCGGCGCATGGGAATTTGCATCAGAAGATGGGAAAGAAGTACTCGTAAATGTAGTTATGCTTGAAATCCATGGAAATATGACAGTGAATTATGTGAAACTGAAAGGTCTGTGTGCCGGACAATTCTATAAAGATTCAAGAACCGGAAAAATTTATCCGGCAGAGGCTCTGATGGAAGTTGGAATTCCGATGCCGCTTGAATTTGGTGAGTACAAAGCATATCAGATTTATCTGGAAATGGTCGAGTAAAAATGAGAAAAACAAATGATATTTTTGAAAAGAGACTGGCGAAGCATATGGATGAGCTTCGCTGGCTCTATATGGAATTATATGATAATGAAGCAATGTTTGCAGAGCTCTGTGAACAGATGCAGAATTACTATCATGCAAGAAATGCGAAACTTCGAAAGAGAGATCTGGAGAAGGAAAAGGATCAGGCGTGGTATCGTAAAAAAAACATGCTGGGAATGATGTTGTATATTGATAATTTCGCCGGAAATTTAAGAGGAGTCAAAGGAAAGCTTAAGTATCTGGAAGAGTGTGGTGTAAATTGTGTTCATCTGATGCCTTTTCTCGATTCGCCAAAGGGAAGATCCGATGGAGGCTATGCGGTTGCGGATTTCAGAAAAGTAAAGCCGGAACTTGGAACCATAGAAGACCTTGCAGATCTGGCTGAAGCCTGCCATGAAAAAGACATGAATCTGTGTATGGATTTTGTTATGAACCATACTTCCGAAGATCATGAATGGGCACAGAAGGCAAGAATGGGTGAAGGCGAATATATGAGCCGGTATTTTTTCTGTGACAATGAAAACTATGTCAGAGAATATGAGAAAACAGTGCCACAGGTATTTCCGGAAACTGCACCGGGGAATTTCACCTGGCTTCCTGAAATCGGACACTACGTGTTGACTACCTTTTATCCTTACCAGTGGGATCTGAATTATAAGAATCCGAGGGTGTTTAACGAAATGATGTATAATTTCCTTTTCCTGGTCAATCAGGGGATTGACATTCTGCGGATCGATGCAGTTCCTTATATCTGGAAGGAAATGGGGACAAGCTGCAGAAATCTTCCACAGGTACACACGATAGTCAGGATGATGCGTATGATCGGGGAGATTGTGTGTCCGTCGGTTGTATTATTAGGGGAAGTCGTGATGGAACCGGAAAAAGTAGTTCCTTATTTTGGTACCATAGAAAAGCCGGAATGTCATATGTTATATAATGTAACCATGATGGCTACTACATGGAATACGGTTGCGACGAGAGATACCAGACTTTTACGGATGCAGCTTGATATTATGAACAACCTTCCGAAAGAGTATACTTTCTTAAATTACCTCAGATGTCATGATGATATTGGATGGGGATTGGATTTCCAGACACTTGCCGGTTGGGGAATGCAGGAAGTCCCGCACAAAAGATATCTGAATGACTTTTTCACAGGAAAAATCGCAGAAGTGTGAGCCGCGGGGAACTTTATAATGAAGATCCGGTAACAGGAGATGCCAGATTCTGTGCAACGACAGCTTCCATGTGTGGAATTGAAAGTGCCGGATTTGAACAAAATGAAGAAAAGAAAAAAG
>ENA-OQAS01000714-OQAS01000714.1-human-gut-metagenome-genome-assembly--contig:-NODE-714-length-17114-cov-1.702773_pt1 | contig 17114 bp, 22 predicted proteins | sample MGYA00242733_ERZ504523 | MGnify/ENA primary metagenome ERZ504523 (study PRJEB26092, sample SAMD00036239) | human gut metagenome | host: Homo sapiens | study: EMG produced TPA metagenomics assembly of... | reverse complement strand
CGCGAAAAGCTGGCAGAGCTGCAGGTGCGGGCAAGGACCCGTTCCAGCAGGTGCGCTTTGAGCGCGATCACTATACCACCGATATTCACGAGCATTTTGACGAGCTGGAAGGCAAGACCGTCCGTCTGGCAGGCCGCATGATGTCCAAGCGCATCATGGGCAAGGCTTCCTTCTCGGATATGCGCGACCGCTACGGTCGTCTGCAGCTTTACATCAAGCGCGACAACGTAGGCGAGGACGTATACAAGGGCTACAAGAAGTTCGATATCGGCGATATCATCGGTATCGAGGGCGAGGTATTCCGTACCAGAAGGGTGAGATTTCGGTTTCCGTAACCGAGCTGACGCTGCTCTCCAAAACCTTGCACCGCTGCCGGAGAAGTGGCACGGTCTGAAGGATACCGATATGCGTTACCGTCAGCGCTATGTTGACCTGATCGTCAACCCGGAGGTACGCGATACCTTTGAGAAGCGCTCCGCTATCGTGCGCGAGATCCGCAACTTTATGGATTCCCGCGGTTTTATGGAGGTTGAGACCCCGTGCCTGAACACCATTCCGGGCGGTGCGGCGGCTCGTCCGTTCATCACCCACCACAACGCGCTGGACATTGATATGTATCTGCGTATTGCGACCGAGCTGCACCTCAAGCGCCTGATCGTAGGCGGTCTGGAGCGCGTATACGAGATCGGCCGTATTTTCCGCAACGAGGGCATGGACACCCGTCATAACCCGGAGTTCACCACCATCGAGCTGTATCAGGCATACACCGATTACCACGGCATGATGGATATTACCGAGGACATGGTAATCCATGTCTGCGAAAAGGTCCTGGGCAGCACCAAGGTGATGTATCAGGGCGTGGAGATCGATTTCTCCAAGGGCTGGAAGCGCATGACGATGGCTGAGGCTGTCAAGGAGTACGCCGGCATCGACTTTATGGCGCTGTCGCCGGAAGAGGCACTGGAGGCCGTTAAGGCAAGGGCCTCGAGATTGAAAAGGGCAAGGAGAGCTGGGGCGACCTGATGGCGCTGTGCTACGACGAGTACGTCGAGGCAAACCTCATGCAGCCGACCTTTATCACCGATTATCCGGTCGAGATCTCTCCGCTGGCAAAGCGCAAGCCGTCCGATCCGCGTCTGACCGAGCGCTTCGAGTGCTTTATTTACGGCCGCGAGCTGTGCAACGCATTCTCCGAGCTGAACGACCCGATCGACCAGAAGGAGCGCTTCGAGCGTCAGGTTGCTCTGCGCGCCGCAGGCGACGAGGAAGCCGGCATGATGGACGAGGATTTCATCAATGCGCTGGAATACGGTATGCCTCCCACGGGCGGCATGGGCATGGGCATCGACCGTCTGGTCATGTTCCTGACCGATGCGGCATCTATCCGCGATGTGCTGCTGTTCCCCACAATGAAGACCCTGGAACCAAAGCGGGCTGAAAACAAAGCCGAAAAAGCAGCGGTAAATGGTTCTGCAGAGGATGCAACCGTGTCCGCGCCAAGCGTACAGATTGATCTTTCCAAGGTGAAAATCGAGCCTTTGTTTGCAGATGATGTAGACTTTGAGACATTCAGCAAGTCTGATTTCAGAGTGGTTAAGATCGAAGCCTGTGAGGCAGTGCCGAAGTCCAAGAAGCTCCTGAAATTCACACTGAATGACGGAACAGACCGGAAACGCACCATTTTAAGCGGTATTCACGAGTATTACGAGCCGGAAGAGCTGGTTGGTAAGACCTGTGTGGCAATCACAAACCTGCCGCCGAGAAAGATGATGGGTATTGATTCCGAGGGTATGTTGATTTCCGCAGTGTACGAGTATGACGGACGGGAAGGCTTAAATCTTTTGATGTTGGATGACAGTATTCCGGCAGGAGCAAAGCTGTACTAAAGAGGTCATTTACTACAAAAAATCGCGTTACTACAACTTTTCTACAACTTTTGCGTGAGACCCTACGAAACCGGATGAAGCAATATGAAAGGCGGATCTGCTTATAAATTGCAGATTCGCCTTTTCTTTTTACATCAGCTTCATGTTCACACTAATGTTTTTTGCCTTCTCCTGCATATTCTCTTGTGTGATATGGGTGTAGATGTCCATTGTAGTAGAGAAATCGGCATGCCCCATGACTTGCTGAATGAATTTAACATCGTTGGTGCTTTCGCAGAGCCGGGTACAGAAGGTGTGCCGCAAGTTGTGAACACTAAAATGAGGGAGCAGATCCGGTTCACGGTCTTCCAGTTCAGCCTGATCCATTTCCTCCATGTTGTAAGTTACGCTGATTCTCTCAATCGCCCGATTGATATTGTGGGCGTCATGAATGAGCCGGTTCGGTTGCGGAAAACAAAACCGTGAACTCCTCCTAACACCAGTTGATCGTCTGGATACAATGCGTCGATGGTTTCAATCTGGAGGCGAAGCTGCTCGGCCACCTCTGGATAGAGGATAGGGATAATTCGTGTACCGCTCTCAGTTTTGGGAGTGGTAATGTGAAATCCGGCTTTTCCGTCAATGACCCGGTAGATTAAGTTGTGGTTGACGGAGATTGTGTTTTCGCTCAAGTTAATATCGCTTTTGGTAATGCCGGTACATTCTGCTACACGCATTCCTGTTCCAAGGAGCACAGTCATGATGGGGAGCCAATGGCTGTATGTAGGGGACTTGGCAATAAAACGCAGGAAATTCTGCTGTTGCGTTTTAGTGAGTGCGATCCGCCGTTTAGGCTTTGGAGCGCTGCCATCCGTCTTGAGCTTGCGGTAAATGCCCTTGCTGGGATTTTTGCGGATGTAATCGTCGTCCACGGCCATTTCAAGCGTAGGGTGAACAATGGTGTTGATGCTCTCCAGTGAGTTGATAGCAAAGCCGTGTTTCAGCAGTTTAGTATAAAACGCGAGAATATCACTTCTGTGGATTTGTGGCAGAGGCATGTTAGCGAAAGGCTCTTCTTTCACATAGAAGTCCCACAGGTAAAGATAATTTGCTCTGGTAGAGGGCTTCAGTTTGATGTTGTTATTCATGTAGACCTTGAACATATCATTCAGGGTAAGCTTCATGGCTTCCTGAGTACGGATGCCATCATCCTTATCTTTGTTGATCTGCTTTTCTTTGACACGAAGACTTGCGAGATCGGAGTCGTAAAGATATTTCTTTTTAGTGCCTAATTTGTAGACATACATATAGCTGCCATCTGCCCGTTGTGTTTCTCCGGGCCGAAGATTTCGTCCTTTGTTGTCTTTTCTCACTTTTGCCATTACTGGTACCTCCTGATTATAAAAGTGTAGTGCGCCTTACTGGCATGGTTATTTAGCCGGAAATATCATAAAGATATTCTTTGATACGCTGGACACTCCATAGGACACGGGTGTTCATGGTAATGCGTGCATTGGCAAGATCCCCAATCTGTACTGCAGTGTGCCTTCCACAGCACAACAGTTTGCAAAGGGTATCGGTATCAACAACCAAGCACTGCTCCGGCGGTAGGTCATTCGGTTTTCTTTTCTCCATAATCGTCCTCCTTTTTTCGATTACAATGATCCCTTACGATTTGTAGAAGAAGGTTTTCAACAAAAACAATGAAAACGGTCTTGAGGTCAGGAAGTATTGAAATAACAAAAGAACTCTAATGGGGCCATTTCCTACGCCAGAACGGTTCTGCCGTGTATTTCAGGCTGCTGCTGTGCAACACTTCGATTATGGGCGCGCTTCTGTGGTCATCGCACACTGTCCAGAATTCCTGTATAACTCCCCATAGAGGTTATGAACTTGTCAAGGTACTAAAAGAGCGTAGGGATCATCCGGTATTACCAAATGATCCGATACATCCTATAAATAGGCGGGGAAGAAAGAACTTCTGCAAAGAGGAAAGAAAATTTAAAGAAAATCCAAAAATCAATATATAGAATGTTTGAATTGACAAGCACTATATATTGTGTTAGAATTGCAATGTAATTGATTTTTGTGCGTTGCCCGTCAGGGTACACAGGCTTTAGGCTTGTGTTGCGGAGTAATGACTGCATTGCACACGCTGTTAATTTTGTACTTGTGTCAGTAGTATCACTGCGCCTTTTCAGGCCGGTATATTGCTGGCTTTTTTATTTACGGGATTTACCCACCATTGCGAGAATGACATCGGTTCATAGGCAACTATGGACGCCAGGCTTTATGCCGTCTGTTCATTCTCGCTTTTATTGCCTGTAAGCCTGAAAGGGCTTTAAGGATAAATCAAAACTGAGAAAGGCAGGTCATGTACATGAATGTGAAGCAGAAAAGAAAGCAGAATGGTCGGCGGGTCAAGCCGGCACACTCCACGGACTGGAAGATGAAGAGACAGGCAGTATCTTCGCTCCGGTCCCAAAATGTTGCACCAATGGCGAGGGCAGTTATTTTGCCCCGAAGATCACGAAGGGGGATTTGATATGTCTGGCAGCAATAGTGCTGAACGAAAGCGGCATGAACGCTGGTGCTGGTAGAAACGGCAGATCTTTCAGAAGAAGACTGGCTGGATTACCGGCGCCGTGGAATCGGCGGCAGCGATGTATCAGCAATCTTTGGCACTTCTCCATTCCGGACAGCCAGGGATCTGTACTACGACAAACTGAACATAGCGTCAGTGGAAGATGATGAGGCAACTGGGTTGCCATGGAAATGGGGCATTTGCTGGAGCCTCTGGTAGCAAAGATATTCGAGCGGAAAACCGGATATCGGGTCTACCAAATCAAAAAGATGTTCCAGCACCCACAGTATCCTTGGATGCTGGCTGATGTGGACTACTTTGTGGAACTGCCGGATGGCACCACAGCGATCCTTGAGATCAAGACCACAAACTATAATGCCAGAGATAACTGGTGGATGAATGGGAAGGAGACTGTTCCAGTCTACTATGAATCTCAGGGGCGTCATTATATGGCAGTAACGGATCTTGACCGATGTTTCTTTTGCTGCCTGTATGGTAACAACGAGGAGGAAGTTATTATCCGGGAGGTCAAGCGTGATTTCGAGTATGAGGCTGAGATGGTCTTTTTGGAGCAGTATTTCTGGGAAAACCATGTGCAGCGCCATGTGCCGCCGCCCTATACAGAAAGTGGGGCCTTGATTATTGAGAGCGCACGCAAACACTTTGGCCCGGCAGATAAAAATGCCCCGGCCGTTGCACTTGACCTGGATATGACTGCAAAACTTATGCAGTATTTGCGGCTTCTGGATGAAAAGAAAAATGCAGAGGTGTACTCCAAAGAAATCGACAAGGATATTCAGCGTCTGAAGGCGCTGTTGATTGCGGAAATGGGTACCAGCTGCACTGCAGTCTGTGAGCAGGAGGGAGTGAACTATACGGTTACCTATACCCCTGTTCGCAAGTCCGTCATCGACAAGGATAACCTGCTTCGGTTGAAACTGGAGCATCCGGATATTTACGAGCAGTTTGTTACAGTATCCGAATCCAGACGGTTCAGTGTTAGAGCCTCGATTATGGAGCCGCTTAGTGAGGTGAAAAAGGATGAATTGTATTGGTACCTACGACGGGACGATTTTTTATAATCCTGCCAATAAGTTTTGTATCATCAGTGTAAAAACCGCAGACCAGAGTGTGCCAGCTGAGGCCAGGTCAAACAGGCGGTACAAAGACCATTTGATCCGCTTTACAGCTGTGGGGTATGAGATTCCACGGACAGATGCGGTAGAGTTGGAACTGGATGGTGAATGGGCAAAAGGCAAGTATGGTGTCCAGCTCCAGGTGGAGCAGTGGCGTGAAATTGTGCCCAGAACAAAAAACGGCGTAGAGGCTACCTTGCCTCCGGGCTTATCAAAGGGATTGGTCCCAAAACTGCCGCAGACATTGTGGAGCGGTTCGGTGTGGACACATTGGATATTCTGGAACACCAGCCGGAGCGGCTGTTGGAGATCCGGGGCATTACGGAAAATAAATTGGAGGACATCAAAGCTTCTTATGCAGAAAACCGTATGCTCCAAGGAATTATGACCTTGCTGGCACCGTTTAAGATTACTCCCAAGACGGCATTGAAAATATATCAATATTTCGGCCCGACCAGCGTAGAGATTTTGGAAAAGAGCCCATTTGAGCTTTGCCAGATCTCCGGCTTTGGATTTCGGCGGTAGATACAATCGTACAAAAGAGCGGGGGCGATCTCCATGACCCCATGCGTATCAAAGGGGCTGTCTTTTGTGCGCTGGATGAGGCAAGAGTAAACGAGGCCATCTGTACATCAGTTCTGAAGAACTGGAGAAATCAGCGCTGAAACTGCTCAATGAGAAGATACCTGTACCGGAGCTTCGCCTGCATCAGCAGGAAGTCAGGGATATGATGCAGGAAATGATCCTGAATGGAGCAATCGTTTCCGTGAAGGATAATATCTATCTTCCCAGAGTGTTTGCCCAAGAGGATGAAACGGCGCGCCGGATCGCCCAGCGTCTGGTCACCCAGATGCCAGTAGAGCATATTGCGCCGGTGCTGGAACAGGTCAAGGTTGAAATGGGACTGCGCCTGTCTGCACAGCAGGAGGCTGCGGTCTATGCTGCATTTAGGCATGGCTTGTCAGTGATTACGGGTTCTCCTGGTACTGGTAAAACAACAGTGCTGCGGACGATACTTGAGGTTTACCGGCGGCTGCACCCTGATGGCAAAATTGCTCTTATGGCGCCTACCGGTCGGGCAAGCCGCAGGATGTCGGAGAGTACCGGCTTTGAGGATGCCCGAACATTACACAGTGGTCTGGGACTGACCAGTGAAGAGGATGAGGGTAGCCGGAACAGAAAGTCAGAGCCACTGTCGGCCGATTTAATCATTGTGGATGAGTTTTCCATGGTGGATATGTGGCTTGCCGAGAAATTCTTTGAGCGCATGAAGCAAATGCAGAATCGTACTGGTAGGCGACCCAGATCAGCTTCCGAGCGTAGGAGCCGGAAATGTGTTTCGTGAGATCATCGAGACCCAAATCGTCCCGGTAACGGTGCTGGATCAGATTTTCCGTCAGTCGAAGGACAGTCTGATTGCCTATAACGCCAAATTTATCAACGAGGGCAATACCAAACTGTTTTATGGACCGGACTTTGTTTTCGTGTCTGGTGATAGTCAGGAAGACACCGCTGAAAAGATTACAGAACGGTATTGTTTGGAGATACAGGAGAGTGGCATTGAGAATGTGCAGATTCTTTCACCTTTCCGTTCAGAAGGCGCCGCATCGTCGGAACAGCTGAATGAAACCATTCGTGAATTGGTCAACCCATTCCGCTCTGCGGAGGAAGAAATCAAGTTTGGCCCCAGGATATTCCGGTCAATGACCGCATCATGCAGACCAAGAACACAGAAAAGGTCTCTAATGGAGATCTGGGCTTCATCCGGTATATTAAGGACACTGACCAGGGTAAAAAAATCGGCATGGATTTTGGCGCTGGCAGAACACTGGAATACGGCGTAGATGATTTGAGCAATGTGGATCTGGCTTATGCTACTACGATCCACAAGGCTATGGGCTCTGAGTATGAGACCGTTATTATGCCGCTGCTCAAAGCGCACACCATCATGATGTACCGTAATCTGCTCTACACCGGAATCACGCGTGCCAAAAAGCGGGTGGTTCTGATTGGGCAGAAACAGGTATTGTTTATGGCAATCCATCGTAATGAGATCGGCAAGCGAATACGCTGCTGGGTATGCGTATTCAGATGTATTTCAAAGCCTACGCAAAGAAAGCCGGTATCCCCATTCCGGCTGCGTTGGAAGAACAATTAAAGAACGCAAGTTAAAAAAGAGAGGTCAGATGCAGAAATAGCACTTGGCGTCTCCTATTTTTATGTCAGAAAGGAGTTTCCAACATGAACGAAAAAAGTAATCCGATGCCTATGATGTACAAAACAATTCCGGCAGTGGCAGAACTGAACAAGGTGCCGGGCTTTGACCCGCTCAAATTTCTGCGCCATAAGGTATCCAGAAAGACCAATGAGGAAATGCTGCAGTTGGAATTGCCTTATCAGAAACTGTGGTTCCGTCTGCGTCACCCACAGGGCCGCATGAAACTGACTACCCTGCGAATCACGGAACAGCTTGCGATTATGGAGGCCAGAGTCTATCTGGACCGCAGTGATGCAGAGCCCATCAGCAGTTACATCTCGCAGCATAGTGCAGAAGAAGGTACTGACTATGTACAGGCTGCCCAGGATGAGGCATTGAGTGCTGCGCTGTCGGATGCCGGTTTCGGTCTGCAGTTTGCCGATGTTGCTGTTGACAGTACGGGCAAGGTGTTTGGAAGCAGTATTCCGCTTTCCGGGACGGCTCCTATCCGGCAACCGATGCCAAATGCGGCGCAGAGGCCCGTAGAAGCCCCTGGAGCGGCGCTGCGGCAATCTGGCGGGGAAGTTCATGCCCGGCCGGAAAGAGCGCCTCAGAACGCCGTAGAGGGCCGTAATGCTCCTGCTCGTCCGGCGCCTATTCAGAAACCTGCGGCAAAGCCGGTTCAGAATGAACAGCCCCGGTTTCTCCGGTACAGCCAGTTGTCCAACAGATGGTTGCAGAAGAGAAGGAGAATATGGATACACTGCCTGCCGGCAAGGTAGAGGAGAATGCTCCCAATATGGAGCTGCCGGTACCGAGCCGCGAGGTTACATTGGATAGCAGTCCAAAACAGGATGATGCGTCTGAGCAGCCGGCCGCTCCGTATTCCAATCGGATGAACCGGAAGAACTGCCTGTGGCGCCTGTTGTCCAACAGGAAGCACCCGATCAGCCTGTGGCGCCTTCTTATACGGAGAGCACTCCGGTAGAAGACATCTTGAAGGTAATGACCTTTGAAGAAGCGCAGAATGTGGTGGTGGATAGTGGTCTGAGCAAAGGAAAGACCATGGCAACAGTTGCAAGGAGCGTCCGGTGAGTCTGAAATTCTACCTCACCCCAGGCAACAAGAGCACCAACAATATCGTTCGTGCTGCGGCGCAGATCATGCTCGATGGTATGGCCGCACAGAAAGCCGGATGATAAGCAGCCCCATCTATGGGGGCAAGAAGGGAGGGAGAACAGATGGACTCATATCCAGGAGATTTTCCGTTCGGTATTATGGATGTAGTGGAACTTCTACATCTACGAATCAGACGCCGACAGGCAAACAGTGTATATGTGGATTGCCCGTTTTGTGGTGACCGCCGCGGCAAGATGAATGTGAATTTCGTCAAAAATGTCTGGCGGTGCAATTATTGTGATGAGCATGGCGGTATGCTTGCGCTTTATGCGCGGCTAAACAATACGACTACATCCGATGCGTATTGGGAGATAGGAGAAGCCTGTGCAACGATTTTCACAGGGAACGGCCGAACTCTGGATATGAGATGGCAGGAAACCAGCAGGCTGGCACTGTCCCCGGTTTCGGGACTCAGACCGACTTTGCCGGATATGAGAGGAGGGGCGAACTAAAAACAGTGCAGCAAGCAGAACGGGCCAGCGGACAGGAAATTCATCAAACGCTTTCGCTGCTGCTCGCTATGCTGCCTCTTCAGCCTGCCCACCGCAACCATCTGCACTCCCCAAAACGGGGACTGTCGGATGAACAGATCGACCGGATTGGGTTCAAGAGCACTCCACCCCCATTCCTTTGCCGCTCCATTACCGAGCGGCTGATGAAACAGGGATGCAAGGTGGAGGGGGTGCCCGGCTTTTATCTGGATGACAGCGGGCGCTGGACCATGAACTTCTACCGAAAAAACGCAGGGATTTTGATTCCGGCTGTGGGATACGACGGTATGATACATGGCCTGCAGATACTTTTGGATAGTCCGCTCAAGCAAAAAGATGATCCACCGGATAAGTCAGGAGCCAAATACATCTGGTTTTCGTCCTCGTCCAAAAATATGGGCGTCACATCCGGGAGCCCGGTACATTTTATCGGCCATCCATCTGCTCGAGTGGTCTATGTCATTGAGGGACTGCTGAAAGCAGACATCTCACACTGCCTGACAAACCGGACTTTTGCGGCGATTGCCGGCGCAAACAACACAAGCCAGTTGGATACGCTGTTTGCACTGTTGGCACAGAATGCACTGAGGAGATCATTGAGGCTCATGATATGGATAAGTACAGTAACCAAATGACCTCTAATGGGGCATCTAAGATCTATCTGATGGCCCGAAAAAATGGAATGGCATGTCGTCGGCTGACCTGGAATCCGAATTATAAAGGGTTTGATGATTGGCAGCTTGCCCTTCGGGAGAAAGAACAGAAGGAAAAGGAGGTGCAGAGAATGAATTTTAAGCAGCAATATCTGTGCGGTAAGTGTGATTTTACCTATATAGATGGCTGCGTCGAGCTTTGGCACACCAGAGCGGAGAAAGATTTGGATCTGACAGAGTATCTGGGGCTGACAAAGGAAGAGTATCAGATATTTCTTGCTCAGGGCAATCGGGCGCTGAAGGATATTCTGGACAGCCAGAGAGTTTTCCGGAGATTTTGCATTTACCAGCTTTGCCTGGGTGAGACACAGACGGTACCTTTCGCGTTCAAGCAACTGGATGCACTGCGTAAAGCTGGATATGAACAGCCGCCTGCCGCCGCCTATCAGACGGTATGGAGCGCAGAGGTCTGTTGCCCAAAGGGCAGAATGACATGGAAGTGCTGGGGCGCCTGTTCCTGGACTTTAATGAGCATTTGCCGGAAGATTACAGAGGCCGTCCGTTGGCTCCATCTGATGTGGTGGAACTGGACTGCAAGCAAACGCACATACTTCTATGTGAATGACTGCCGGGATTTTGCGCCGGTACGCTTCTCCCCATTCTTGTGTAAAAGACTTCCGGAGCCTGCTCAAAAACAGGAATGAAGGGATAGGGGTCAGATGCGTATTGCAGAAAAGAAGAAAAGCCAGATTACAGCCACTGTATGAGCAGTGCTCCAATCTTCCGGCAGATGTCAGAAGTTGTCTGGAGAATGGCTACTTTACCGTAACGGTACCTCCACCCTGGAACATGAGCAATCAAAAGACTGCGCAGGAGGTGCAGGACAAAATCAAGGAATGGTCAAGGCAGTATACTGGCGTGGTCTGCTACTGTTTTGACAGCTTCAGCACACTTTTATATGTGCTGTGAGCAACACACAATGGCATGGAAAGGGTCATAACGGCCTACTCCATGCCATTTTTGCGAAAGGAGATTTTACAATGGGTGTTTTTTCAGAAATAGCAATGGAGCAGCAAAACAGTATGTTTGATTCGTCTGCAGCCTTTGAGGATGATGAAGCCTTTGAGCTGGAGGAGATGGAATCTTTGCCTGTGCCGCCTGTAGGTACAGACACTGTCCCAGTATCGGCGGCTTCGGTTTCTGCCGGTGAGACTGCTTTGGCTGATGCAGAGGAGGAACCTGCGGATGAAGTAGCGCCTGCTGGGGAAGAGAAGTCTGCTGAGGAGGGGAATTCGGCACAACCGCCCGCCGCAGAAGATGAAGAAAAAAAGCGTGCGGAGTATGAGGCGGCTGAAGCCCAGCGCAAAGCGGAATTTGACGCCAAACAGCAGGCGAAGAAAGCCGCGGAGCAGGAGCAAATCGCCCGTCTGGAAGCGATGAGTGATGAAGAAGTAATCGCGGCCTCTACCCAGAGGGTGAGTACCGATGTAGAAAAACTGACACGGCGAAATATGAAGGAATGTGTGTCCGAGCATATCCAGATGCTCTGTATGGAAGATACGGCGTTTGCCCGTCTGACGATGCATCCGAAAAAGAACATGATCCGCTGTTTCCAGTACATCAACCGAAAGGCATGGGATTATGTGCAGGATGAACTAAAAGCAAGCGGAACCCGCCCTGGTCCCGGACAGCAGACATATGGCTGCGATGTGCCGGATGATATGTGCTATCAGTGGGCGGAAGATTATTTCCGTGACCCTGATGCCAAGGAAGACCATGAGGATGAGGAGAAGTTTGTTCCCAAGCCGTATGCTGGGAAGTCCTCTGCAAAGAGCAAACCCAAGAAGGCGGCAGAGAAGAAAAAGACGGAACCAAGGCGGCACCCAAGCAGGAGGAAAAAAAGCCTTCTCAGGATGGGCAGATGTCGCTTCTGGATTTTGGGATGGCAAAGGCAGGCTGAGCCGGCAAAGGAGGAAAATGCAGAATGATTGCTTATAAGGGTTTCGCCCCGGGCTGATATGCCGTGGCTATCAGTTTGTGATGGGGCTCAATACGACTGAAAAAGCAAATTGCAGGGAAAATGGATTTCACTGCGCGGAAAATCCGCTCGACTGCCTTAGCTATTATTCCAGCCTGGAGCATTCGGAATATTATATTGTCAACGCCGGCGGCGACATCGATGAAGATGAGCATGACTCCAAAATCGCCTGTACGGAGTTGACTGTGATTAAGCGGCTAACCAAAGAGGAGCTGTTTTTACATGGTTTGGCCTACATGGTAGATCACCCGCGCAGGGTGTGGAGTTCCCATGTGGCAGCCAACCGGGCAATGGCGAACTGCGGTTATGCGGTGGTACGGGGGAAAGACCCCGTTGCCACCGGCAGACTGGGAGACATCCTTGCTTTTGCGAAGGAAGCTCCGGATTCCGAAGCTATCGTACAGGTTGCTGTAGGGCGAGTTGATGGAATCACGTTGATGCCGGATGTGTGGTATGGCGTGGATTTGACAAGAAGGACGGTGAATTGAGATGAAAAAACGAGCTGATGGCATTTCCCAAGCTGACAGCAACAGAAGAATGAAGCAGATTGCCGCTTCGGATATGCCGAGAAAAGAAAAAACGAAATATGGCTATGTCACGGAGGTTTGTGATTATTACGTTTATCTGCGTTGTGTCGTGCAGGCTGGAATTTTGAAAGCCGCACTCTTTTTCCGGACTACCTGCGTTTGGACGGAAATAATCCGGTCTACGAGGTGTATCTGGATAAAGAGAATCGGCAGTTTACCACCTATGACTGCTTGAACCAGAAATGGAGCGAGGCCAAACTGGACCGACTGGACTGGAAACACTGGTATGCAAAAAGCAGCTGGGTCAGCGAGGAAGAAGCAGCAGTTATACAGACATATTTAGACAATGATAAAAGAGGAGCAAGTGCGATCCTGCAGTTCCAGAGGGCTGTCCGTGACGAACAGCTGGTGCAGCGACATCGGCTGGAAACCGACCCATGGGATAAAGATCTGGAGCAGGTGCCGGAACTTCCAAAGGACTGGAACCGCTGGGTGAATAAGGTCGCCATCCAGCAGAACTACATCTACTACCATTACAAAAAAGGCGGTGCAAAAACAGGGTACTGTACCTATTGTGAAAAGGAAGTGCCGATTAAAGGGCATCCTCACCACAATCAGGAAGGTACTGCAGTTGCTGCCGCCATCCGGTGGTATTCAAAGCATATGGCCGGGCGGGGTACATGCAGACAGAAAAATATTTTGCTTACCTGATCCAGCGATGCAAGGACGGCTTTGTAGTTCGTGAATTTCAGGCTGACCGGACATACAGAAAAGAAAGCCTTCCAAATTCCAAGCTTTATTGCCAGGAAATCCGGCGTACCATCTATGACAGAGAACTAAACCCAGAAGTTATTACTGGGGGATGTATAAGCAGCGTAATATGCGCTGGATTTCTTGTAGCCCCTGTTCTTATGACTGGCATGGTGCAGAAAATGGCCGTGTCTATGGTAAGACTCTGCCTCATCTTGAAAAGCATGAGCTTCGCTGTACCGGTCTTGTGCAATGGATTCGGAAACAGAAAAGCATCGATCCGGAAAGTTATCTGGCAGTTTGGCGCGGCTTCCCCAGATGGAGCAAATATGGAAATCCGGCTTATCAAAATTGACGAAGGAATGTTTTAAGAACTGTGATGTAGTGCGGCAAATGATTTTGTACCCGGAGGCTCCAAGGCTGATTCGCGCATTGGGTCTGGATTCTCAGGGATTCAATCGTTTGCGGCAGATGGATGGAGATACAGAAGATTTAGGATGGCTGCAGGTTGAAAAGAAAAGGGGAAAACCCATTACCAATGAATTGCTTCGGTGGTTCCGTATCCATAAAATTCGAGCCAAGGATATTTTATTTATTGTGGATCGCATGAGCCCGCTGCAGATACGTAATTACCTGCAAAAGCAAAAGAAGTATTTTGATGGCAGCTGCCGACAGGCGTTAATCACTTGGCAGGACTATATGGCTATGGCACAGCGCCTGCACATCGATACCAGTGATGAAATTATTTATCGCGTGCGCAAGCTGCGTCAGAGACATGATGAACTGGTAATTCAGTGTGAAGCCGGAAGTCTGGAACTTCAGGCAGAGAAAATGGCAGAAAAATATCCCAATGTTGATGGCATTTGCAGAGAACTTCAGAAGAAATATACCTATGCTGAGGAGGAATACATGGTTGTTGCTCCGGAAAACATTTTTGCGATCATCAAAGAGGGGCGAATGCTTCATCATTGTGTTGGCAACGATGGCAGTGGTGAGCGCTATTATGAGCGCATGGAGCGTCGTGAGAGCTTTATTCTGTTCTTGCGCCGAACCGACGAACCGGAAGATCCCTATTACACATTGGAGATCGAACCAGATGGCACAGTGCGTCAGAAGCGTACACTATTTGACCGTCAGCATGAGGATATTGAGCAAGCAACTGACTTTCTTCGCAGATGGCAAAAAGTTATTGCAGAGCGTCTTACAGGTCGTGATTTGAAACTGGCTGCGGAAAGTCGGATTCTTCGTGAGAAGGAGTTTATCCAGTTGAAGAAGGATCGGGTCATCATTCATACCGGCCATTTGGCAGGAAGGCTTTTGGCGGATGTGCTGATGGCAGACCTGATGGAAAACACGGATAGCATCCAGTCTCCGGCATTGGCTGCTGCAGCGTGACAAAATGAGAATGGCCGGGCATCCTTGAGGGCGTCCGGTCATTGATGAAGAAGGAAGGAGCAGAGCATGAAACAAATTGGAAATCTGGCAGTGGTTTGCGCCAGGCGACAGGATGTGCTGCTGCAGGTTGGCAGTGAAAAGGTATGTGTCCATGTGGGAGCCGGGCCAGAGCGGAATACGCTTCACGCAGCGTGGGACGATGATGACGCCATTCAGCGTATTGTCCATGAATTGAATTTTGGCAAGTATGCAGCCGGCAGAAATGGGCTGCATACCGCACAGCAGAATTGCCCTGTGGGGCGGGGGAAAGGAGAAAATCGCATGATCAAAAACCTGAATCAGCTGCGCAGGACACTTCGGGAAGGGACACAGTTGGAGATATTGGATCACTGCCGGCCGGAATGTATTGGGCAGATACGGAACATTACGCTGGTAAACACGCAGGCTTTTATAGTACCGTAGCGAATCAGCCAGATGCGTCTGCCAACAGAGGCAACGGCGGCCGCGGCCCGATTCTTTGGTGGGGCAGAGCCGCCCACTGGCAGTTTGCAGACGGTGTTTGCAGTGTTTTCGACAGTGAACAGAAGCATACGGAAGAAGAACTGGTTATGTCCTTCCGGGTACTTGAAAAGGAGGCAGCATAATGGAACAGAATATTTTGGAAAAGCAGAGAGACTTGAATGACCGGCTCAACCGTTATCGGGATGAGTATTATAACCGCAACGCTCCCAGTGTGTCAGATGAGGTCTATGACAGACTCTTTGACGAGTTGAAAGAGTTGGAACAGGAAACGGGAATCCAATGGCAAATTCGCCAACCCAGACAGTAGGCTATCCTGCGGTAAGCAGGCTGGAGAAACCAGACATGAGATCCCGCTGCTGTCTTTGGATAAGACGAAGAGCAGTATGGATCTTCTGAATTTCATGGGTGAGCAGCAGGTGATGCTGATGCTCAAACTGGATGGCTTGACTGTAAAGTTGACCTATGAGAATGGAGAACTTCTGGAGGCGGCTACCCGTGGCGATGGTGACGAAGGGGAGATCATTACCCATAACACCCGAGCCATCAGCGGTATCCCTTCCCACATCACCTACAAAGAGAGACTGGTTGTGACGGGTGAGGGCTTTATCAGACCCAGTGATTTTGAGGAACTGAAGACCAGCCTGCAGGACAGCAGCGGTAAGCCCTATAAAAACGGCCGCAATCTGGCTGCTGGTTCCATTCGTCTGATGGATGCCAAGACATGCCGGGAGCGTCGGCTGGTTTTCATGCCGTTTGGTGTGCTGGAGGGCTTTCCGCACCTGACCCGGAAATCAGATAAGCTACGGGAACTGCGTGCGTTGGGGTTCCAGCCCTGTAAGTATCTGGTCACAAAGCAGAAACTGACGCTGGAAAATGTGGAAGCCGGTATCTATCAGCTGCGGCAATATGCCACTGACAAAGATATCCCCATTGACGGTATCGTGGTTTCGTTTAACGACATCGCCTATGCCCAGAGCTGCGGCCGCACCGGACATCACTATAAGGACGGTCTGGCCTATAAGTTTGAAGATGACCTGCATGAGAGCCTGCTGCAGTACATCGAATGGACGCCGGGCAGAACCGGAGAGATTGCTCCGGTAGCAGTATTTACGCCGGTGGAAATCGATGGCTGTGAGGTCAGCAGGGCCAGTCTGCACAACCTGTCCTTTATTGAGGATCTGGAACTGATGGCTGGAAACCGGATTCTGGTAAGCAAACGAAACATGATCATCCCCCACGTGGAGGAAAATCTGGACAGAGGCGGCTTCTCTATGGTGGATACGATTCCCCATGTTTGTCCCTGCTGTGGACAGCTACCCGCATCCATGAATCAAGTGGAAAGGGTGAAAATGGCGAGGATCGCATCATCAAGACGCTGTACTGTGATAACCCTGACTGCGAGACACGTCGGCTGAAAAAGTTCGTCCATTTTGTCAGCCAGAAGGCAATGGACATTGAAGGCTGTCGGAGGCTACATTGGAAAATTCATCGGTCAGGGATTTATCCATAGTTATCTGGATATTTACCGTCTGGATCGTTACCGGGCTGAAATCGTCCGCATGGATGGGTTTGGTGAAAAGTCCTGGCAGCGCCTTTGGGACGCTATCCAACAGAGCCGAAACACCACCTTTGAGCGGTATCTGATTTCTATGGACATCCCTATGATCGGTAACACTGCCAGCAAGGTATTAGGTCGTGTGTTCCACTATGATTTGGATGAGTTTCGGGATGCGGTCTATGGTGGCTATGATTTCCGGCAGCTTCCGGATTTCGGGGA
>ENA-OQAS01000713-OQAS01000713.1-human-gut-metagenome-genome-assembly--contig:-NODE-713-length-17115-cov-3.996468_pt1 | contig 17115 bp, 24 predicted proteins | sample MGYA00242733_ERZ504523 | MGnify/ENA primary metagenome ERZ504523 (study PRJEB26092, sample SAMD00036239) | human gut metagenome | host: Homo sapiens | study: EMG produced TPA metagenomics assembly of... | reverse complement strand
GGCAAAGGTTGCGATCACCGGGAATATGTATAAGTAAAAATTATCAGCAGAGTCAGAACCCCCACAGAAAGATAAAACAGCATATGTGCAGCGTTTCCTTCTGCATGGAGCAGAAAGCGGATATTCAGGATGATCATGGTTCCGGCAGCAAGGATCAGCAGCCATATGATCAGTGACTGTTTGAAGTTTTCCTTAAAAGCTCTGAAAAATGTTTTCGTTGTGCCGTTGTTATTCCCTTTTACTGTACGCATCATGCAGTGATAAAGGGCAGTTAGTGACGGCCCAATGGTGATCACGGGGATGCAGCAGAGAATAAAAAGAAGATTGGCGATCACGATGTCACCCAGCTTGTTGAGAAATACATGGACGACATTATCTTCATTTAAAAGATTCATAACGAAATACCTCCTTATATAGAAATGTAGAAATGAAAACAGACCATATGGGAAAAGTCCGATACAGCTAATCTTAGCATAGTTTTTGATTGTGTGTAAAGAGAGGAGACGCAGATAAGTATCAGCACGGTTTATGGGACTGTATAAAAAAACATGGAACTTTGCGTGCACATGTGAAAATGATGGCACGCATGGAATTATGTTAGGAAAGGAAAAGTGTGTTTTTCGGAAAATGACATTTATACATGTGCTGAGTTAGTAAAAACATACAAAAACAGATATGTAAAAATGTTGGTTTTGCTACAAGGAAATAAATGGGTGCCAAAATATGCTCATAAATAGTGAAAAATATGAAAATATATGTAAGAAATAAACGAAAACATGTAAAAATGACGAATAATTAACAAAGTATGAACAAAAAATGGATAAAATGAATAAAAAATAACATTTTCCATATTGAAATAACAATAATCCATTTATCATTTTCCATGTGCAATTATAATAATATCAACGGTCAGGGACGTGAAAAAATATAAAAACTGACCAAAGAAAGAGGGAAAATAAGAAAGATTTAAAAGGAGGAAGAAGTTATGAATTTCAAAAGAGTAGCAGCATTATTGTTAGCAGGTGCCATGGTAATGACAGCAGTTCCGGTATATGCAAAAGGTGACGATGTTACACTTTCCGTATCCATCTGGGACACCAACCAGGAGCCGGGAATCAAAGAAATTCTCGCAGACTTCACAGAGAAGACAGGAATCAAGACAGAGATTTCCGTTGTTAAATGGGATGAGTACTGGACAATGCTTGAGGCCGGTGCACAGGGTGGTTCCCTTCCGGATGTATTCTGGATGCACTCCAACGAGAGTCAGAGATACATGTCCAACGATATGCTTCTTGATCTGACCGATAAGATCAAAGACAGCGATCTGATCGATCCGGAGAACTATCCGGAGGATATCTGGGGACTGTATACATACGATGATAAATATTATGCAGTACCGAAGGATATAGATACAATCGCTCTCTGGTACAACAAGACATTATTTGACGAGGCAGGACTTGATTATCCGACAGCTGACTGGACATGGGATGATGTTACAGAGGCAGCTAAGAACTTACCAAGGATGATGGTTCCCAGTACGGTCTCGCAATGAGAAATGATAACAACCAGGCCGGGTACTACAACCTGATCTATGATAACGGCGGATACATCATCAGTGATGACAAGACAAAATCCGGCTGGGATGATGAGAAGACGATCGCAGCTATGCAGACACTGGAAGGATGGATCAAGGATGGCGTGATCCCGTCTCTTGAGACAATGTCCGAGAACAACGAGGACGTACTTTCGAGGCTGGCAAGATCGCTATGACATGCCAGGGCTCCTGGATGCTTGCAGCATTTAAAGGGAACGAGTACACAGCAGCTAACTGTGATTGTGTAGAGCTTCCTAAAAACGCTGAGACAGGCAGAAGAGCTTCCTCATATAACGGACTTGGATGGGCAGCATCTGCTTCCGGTGAGCACACAGACGAAGCTTGGCAGCTGATCGAGTACCTCGGATCCAAAGAGGCTCAGGAGAAACAGGCTGAGCTTGGTGTTACAATGAGTGCATACAAAGATACATCTGATGCATGGGCTAAATCCGCAGACTTCAACCTTCAGGCTTATCTGAACATGATGGATGACATGGAGATCCGTCCATACTCCAAATCTACTGTAACATGGGAGAACGAGGACAACGAGATCCTTAAGGGCGTATACACAGGCGACATCACAATGGAAGAGGCTTGCAAGCAGATGGCTGATCAGATGAACGAGAAGCTGGCTGAGGAGTAAGCATTAAGAAACACCGATAATTAAGTGCAGTAATGAGAGGGGCCGCCGCACTCAGGTGCAGCGGCCTCATACATAGAAGGAATAGAAGGAGTGATTCTTATGGCTAAAACTACCAAGTCACAGGCACGGACAAAGAGAGAGCGCAGTGAGTTCCTCTGGGGCTGGCTGTTTATTCTCCCAACAACAATCGGACTGATCGTATTGAACATCATTCCGATCTTCCAGACTATTTACCAGAGCTTTTTCAAGACAGGAGATTTTGGTAAAGGAAATATCTTTATCGGTTTACAGAACTACCAGAAGGTTTTTGCAGATAAAGAGATCTGGCAGGCACTGATCAACACATTCAAATATGCGATCGTGGAGGTCCCTTTTTCCATTGTCATCGCACTTGTTCTTGCAGTACTTCTTAACAGAAAGATGAAGGGCCGTTCTATTTACAGAACCATCATCTTCCTTCCGATGGTAGCAGCTCCGGCAGCGGTAGCATGGTATGGAGATGGCTGTTCAACTCTGATTATGGTCTTATCAATAACGTTTTCCATGTTCATGTAAACTGGGTTTCTAATCCGAAAATTGCAGTATTTGCAGTTGCGATCATCGGTGTATGGTCTATCATCGGTTACAATATGGTTCTTTTCCTGTCAGGACTTCAGGAGATCCCGAGAGATTATTATGAAGCAGCATCCATTGACGGTGCAACAGGCGTGAATGCATTCTTTAACATCACGGTCCCGCTTCTTTCACCAACCATTTTCTTCGTACTTGTTACCCGTGTGATCGGATCCCTTCAGGTATTCGACCTGATCTATATGGTTATTGACAAGTCAAACCCGGCACTTACCAAGACTCAGTCACTGGTTTACCTGTTCTATAAATATGCATTTATCAATAAGAACATGGGATACGGCGCTACGATCGTAGTAGTACTTCTTATTATCACCATGATCCTGACAGTATTCCAGATGATCGGTCAGAAGAAATGGGTATTCTACAACTAAAAAGGGGGATTAACCATGGATAGTATGGAAACAAAAAAGAAATTAACCACTATTTTAATACATGTCATACTGATCATTGTGTCCATAACGATGCTTGTGCCATTTATCTGGATGATCCTGACAGCTTTTAAAACTGTAACGGAAGCAACATCTGTAGATCCTTTCACCATTTTCCCGAAAATATGGAGAAAAGACGCATTTATTTCTGTTATCAATAACATGAACTTCCTGCTTCTGTACAAGAATACACTGCTTCTGATCTTCTTCCGAGTAGTGTGTGCGGTTCTTACAGCAACTATGGCAGGCTATGCATTTGGACGACTGAACTTCAAGGGCCGTGATCTCTGCTTCAGTCTTGTACTGTTCCAGATGATGGTTCCGGTACAGATTTTCATCATCCGCAGTACCTGATGGTCAGCAAGATGGGTATGCTGAATACGATCTTTGCCCTTGTATTCCCAGGTATTGTTACTGCATTCGGTACTTTCCTTCTGAGACAGGGATACATGGGACTGCCGAAGGATCTGGAGGAGGCTGCCAGACTTGACGGATGTAACATCGGGCAGACATTCCTTTACATCATGGCACCACTTACAAGATCCAGTATGGTTGCACTTGGAATTTTTACAGCTGTATTCGCATTCAAAGACCTGATGTGGCCGATGATCGTTAATACAGATAAGGATATGCTGGTACTTTCTTCCGCACTTGCAAAGATGCAGGGCCAGTATGTGTCCAAATTCCCGGAACTGATGGCTGCATCTCTGATCGCCTGCATTCCGATGATCGTGATCTACATGATCTTCCAGAAACAGTTTATCGAAGGTATTGCTACCAGCGGTGGAAAACTGTAATCAGAAATATTACATAAGGTAATACAAGACCGCTGACAATGTATATAACTGAGGATTTGGTTATTGAGGTTGTCAGCGGTATTTTATCGAAGCAAATGCCAAAATGCACAGTTATTTGATGATTCTTAAGGAAAGAGGCGGATATTTTTATCCGCAGTAAACGAAAAAAGGAGAAAATTATGCCGATCAAATTTCACGAGGGATCAAAGACATTCCACATTTATAACAAACATTTAAGCTACATCACCTGTATCATGGAAAATGGTCAGATGGAGAATCTGTACTATGGAAAAGCTATCCGCGATAAAGAGGATTTCAGTTATCTTCATGAAGAGATCATGCGTTCCCTGATGGCTGTATGCGTTCCGGAACCGGGACTTCTTTCCATGCAGTATACCAAACAGGAGTATCCTGTTTACGGAACCGGTGATTACAGAAACCCTGCCCTTACTGTTCGTCAGGAGAACGGAAGCGAGATCGTAGATTTCAAATATGTTTCTCATGAGATCTATGGCGGCAAGAAGAAGCTTGCAGGTCTTCCGGCAACTTATACAGAAAGTGATGAGGAAGCAACATCTCTGGATATCACACTTCATGATTCTGTGATGGACACAGACCTTGTTCTTACATATTCCGTATATGAGGATTACCCGGTGATCACCAGAAGCGCACGCCTTGTTCAGAAAGGGGATCAGAAGATCCGCCTTGAGAATGTGATGAGTGCAGCAGTGGAGTTTCCGGATATGGATTATGAGATGATCCATCTTTCCGGTGCGTGGGCACGTGAGCGCTATGTAAAAACACGTAAACTTGAGATGGGTACACAGGCTGTACAGAGTCTTGCAGGAACCGGTTCCAGCTCTGAGCAGAATCCGTTTATCGCACTGAAACGTCCTCATACAACAGAAGACACAGGCGAGGTTTTCGGCTTCAGCTTTGTGTACAGCGGCAACTTCCTTGCTCAGGTCGAGGTTTCCACCTACGAGATGACACGAGTTATGATGGGAATCAATCCACAGGGATTTTCCTGGGAGCTTTCCAGAGATGAGGAATTCCAGACTCCGGAGGTTGTTATGGTATATAGCGATAAGGGCTTAAACGGAATGAGCCAGGCTTACCACAGACTGTACCGTGACCGCCTGATGCGCGGAAAATGGAGAAATCATGCACGACCGATCCTCCTCAATAACTGGGAGGCAACCTATTTTGACTTTAATGAGGAAAAAAATCCTCAATATTGCAAAAAAAGCCAAAGAGGTTGGGGTAGAGCTTTTCGTTCTGGATGACGGATGGTTCGGAACCAGAAACGATGATTACCAGGGCCTTGGCGACTGGTTTGTAAATAAGAATAAGCTTCCAAACGGAATTTCCGGACTTTCCCGCAAGATTGAGGAGATGGGCCTGAATTGGTCTCTGGGTAGAGCTTGAGATGGTAAACAAGAACAGCGACTGCTACAGAGCACATCCGGACTGGCTCATCGGAGCACCGGAGCGTTTTGAGTCCCACTCAAGACATCAGCATGTTCTTGATTTTTCCAGACCTGAGGTTGTGGATTTCATTTATGATTCCATCTCAAAAGTTATCGAGGAATCTTCCATTTCCTACATTAAATGGGATATGAACCGTTACATGTCCGAGCCTTTCAGCCGCGGCGCATCTGCAGCAGATCAGGGCAAGACCATGCATAAATATATCCTTGGTGTTTATGAACTGTATACAAGACTGACAGAGAGATTCCCTGACATCCTCTTTGAATCCTGCGCAAGCGGCGGAGCAAGATTTGATCCTGGAATGATGTATTTTGCACCGCAGACATGGACCAGTGATGATACCGATGCAGCAGAGAGAGAAAAGATTCAGTACGGTACCTCCTTTGTTTATCCGATCGTCAGCATGGGATCTCATGTATCAGCAGTACCGAATCATCAGTTGCACCGTACCACACCGCTTTCCACAAGAGCAAATGTGGCATATTTCGGAACCTTTGGCTATGAGCTGGATCTGAACCTTTTAAGTGCCAAAGAGATCGAAGAGGTAAAGGCACAGGTGGAATTCATGAAGGAACATCGTGACCTGATCCAGGTGGAGGGTGATTTCTACCGTATCTTAAGCCCGTTCGAAGGAAATGATACTGCATGGATGGTTGTTTCCAGAGACAAAAAACAGGCAGTTGCCGGATATTATGAAAGACTGAACAAGGTCAATGCTTCCTGGATGCGTCTGCGCTTCAAGGGTCTTGACGAGGACCAGCTTTACAAAGTAAAATGGGAAGATAAGTGCCTGAAAGCTTACGGAAATGAGCTGATGTATGCAGGAATCCCGGTTGATCGTGACTACTGCAATAAGACAAACGGTGATTTCCATTCTGTATTGTATACAATTGAAGCAGAGGGTTGATTTCTGTAAATGATAGAATAAAAACTGTCTGCAGAAAGACATCCGCCTGACCAGAAATATAACAGGCCGCCGGATATGGCGGCCTGTTATTGGGTAGCGAAGCAGCTCACAGGCGGAAACATAATATATGACATCAGGGAGGTGACAAGTTGCTTCATACAGTTGGTTTTACAAACTCAGACAGATATAAATGTCTGGAGAATTTAAAGAAAGGTGCGGTGGATCTCTGCCTTACCTATTGTGGGTGGGAAAACTGCGATCCGGGACATCGCTTTGGACCAAATAAAAGGATTTCCCATGTGCTTCATATCGTGGAATCCGGAACCGGGGTTTTTGAGATGGATGGACAGCAGTATCATCTGACCGGCGGGGAGGCATTTCTGATCCCATCCAGTGTGGAGGCCTGGTATGAGGCAGATATGGACAATCCCTGGACGTACCGCTGGGTAGGATTTGAGGGAATGACTGCAGAGGAAGTGATCCATGTAAGTGGTTTCAGCCGGGAAAATCCGGTCCGAAGGATCCACTGCATGGAAAATGCCGCGAAGTATATTGATGCAATGGTCCAGACCAACAAGCTTGTTTTTGAAAATGAGCTGAAACGGAACGGACTTCTGATGCTCCTTTTGTCTGATCTGATCGTAGATAACCGGGATGCATGTCTGAGAGAAGGCAAGCTTCTTCCGTCCCACAGATATCCCAATTCCGTTTATGTGGAGCATGCAGTAGATTACATTGCAGCCAACTTTGACAAGCGGCTTAAGATCAATGAGCTGGCAGACCGCATCGGAGTCAACCGCAGCTATCTTACCAGCACCTTTAAGAAAAGCCTCGGATGTTCCCCGCAGGAATACCTGATGAATCTCCGCATTGAGAAAGCCAAATCACTTCTGAAAAAAGGAGATATCCAGGTCAACGAGGTGGCTGCAAGAGTGGGATATGGAGACCCTTTAGCTTTTTCTAAAGTTTTTAAAGCAAGAACAGGAAGGAGTCCAAGAGAATATAAAGAAGAAAAAAGAAGCCTTGTGGTGAAAGGGAAGAAAGGGGATTATACAGAATCTGAGCCCTGATCCTGTGATATATTTCACGAAGAAAAAAGAACTCTCTGTCTGGCCGGAATATATAAAATTCTGGTATCGGGCAGAGCGTTTTTTTATGTCATAAGAAATGTTATAGAAAATTACTTCCAGGTATCTCATGCAACAAAACAACAATTATTAACATCAAAGTACATATTTTAAACAAGTTTCCGGTAGTATGATAAGATCACAAAGAAAACGAAGCGGGACTGCACCGCAGAAATAGCAGAAAATCAGGAATTTCAAAGAAAAATATAAGAATTCCGGATAAGAGATCCAACAAAGGAAACAGGAGGAACGAATATGATCAAAATTACATTCATGGGAGCTGGAAGCACGGTTTTCGCAAGAAATGTACTTGGCGATTGTATGTGCACACCGGCACTTCGCGAGAGCGAGATCGCACTTTATGATATTGACGAGAAGAGACTGGAGGATTCCAGAATTATCTTAAGTGCCATCAACCACAACGTAAACGAGGACCGCGCAGTGATCAAACTTATCTCGGTGCCGAGAACCGTAAAGATGCACTTCGAGATGCAGATTTCGTAGTCAACGCCATTCAGGTAGGCGGATATGAGCCATGCACAGTTACAGATTTTGAGATCCCGAAGAAATACGGCATTAAACAGACTATCGCAGATACCCTGGGAATCGGCGGAATCATGCGTGCACTTCGTACCATTCCGGTTCTGGAAGAGTTTGCCCGGGATATGGAAGAAGTCTGCCCGAACACTCTGTTCCTGAACTACTCCAACCCTATGGCAATGCTTACCGGCTATATGCAGCGTTTTACAAAGATCCGTACTGTAGGCCTCTGTCACAGCGTTCAGGTCTGCTCCCAGAAGCTTCTTGAGGGAATGGGAATGGAAGACAAGATTGAGGGACGTACCGAGCTGATCGCAGGTATCAACCACATGGCATGGCTTCTTGAGATCCATGACAAAGATGGAAACGACCTGTACCCGGAGATCCGCAGAATTGCAGAGGAGAAGAATACATCCGGTGAGAAACATGAGGATATGGTACGTTATGAGTACATCCGTCATCTTGGCTACTACTGCACAGAGTCCAGTGAGCACAATGCAGAGTATAATCCGTTCTTCATTAAATCCAAATATCCGGAGATGATCGAGGAGTTCAATATTCCGCTTGACGAATATCCGAGAAGATGTATCAAACAGATCGAGGGCTGGGAAAAAGAGCGCGAGGATATCCTCAAGGATGGCAAGATCGGCCATGAGAGAAGTAAAGAGTATGCTTCCTATATTATGGAGGCTGTTGTTACAAACACACCGTACAAGATCGGTGGAAATGTTCTTAACAACGGTTACATCGATAACCTTCCGTCGGATGCCTGCGTAGAGGTTCCATGCTATATCGACGGAACCGGTGTACATCCGGTAAAGTGGGCAAGCTTCCTACACAGCTGGCAGCTATGAACTCATCCAATATCAGCCCGCAGCTCCTTGCTATTGAGGCAGCAGTGACCAAAGACCGCCAGAAAATCTATCAGGCAGCCATGATGGACCCGCACACAGGTGCAGAGCTGAACATCAAAGACATCCAGGCAATGTGTGATGAGCTGATCGAGGCACATGGGGATTATATGAAGATGTACCGCTAAGGCAGGAAATGATCGGAAGGCAACAAAAACTTTGAAATAAATATGCAAGGCGGCATATAAAGGCCGGAACACCAGAATGGGGAGGGTGTTCCGGCCTTTCTTTATATGGAACTTTTGATAAATAATAAAAACAACAGATCGCTGTCCAGGTCATGGAAGAACTGGAACGTCAGGGCAAAAAGATCCCGGAAGATGTTGCGGTAACCGGCTATGATAATTCACTATATGCAAGACAGGGACAGGGCATTACCACTATCACCCATCCCCAGGAAAAACTGGGAGATCGATGCTTATCCGGTTAATGAGATCGCAGAATATGTTCAGGATGTAAGCCAGGGAGATATTGATGTTCTGGTAGAAGAATATTATAATAAATACGATATGATTCTGGATGGACGTGACCCTGAGGAATTTAAGAAGCATGTAGCAGTCCAGGCAGGGATCGAGATCGGTTTTGAGCGCTTCCTCGAGGAGAAAAACTATCAGGCTATCGTAACACACTTTGGTGATCTGGGCTCCTTGAAACAGCTTCCGGGACTTGCGATCCAGCGACTGATGGAAAAAGGCTATGGCTTCGGTGGCGAGGGTGACTGGAAAACAGCAGCTATGGGTATTGAAGCGGTTTATATTGATGGCGATACAACGATCCGGAATCTGCAGAATGAGCTGAGATGGAACAGCATGTATTTCAGCAAATAATACGGGAGGTTTTTTACAATGGGATTAAATGAGGCAAAAACAGCAATTTTTGAGAATCGCACGGCTCTTGGTATTGAGTTTGGTTCCACAAGGATCAAGGCAGTTCTGGTGACGATAAGAACCAGCCCATCGCATCCGGAGCCTATGAATGGGAGAACCAGTATGTGGATGGTATCTGGACATACAGCCTGGAGGAGATCTGGAAAGGTCTCCAGGGCAGTTACCAGGATATGGCAGAAGATGTTCAGAAAAAATATGGAGTGGAGCTTACAAGCGTAGGTGCGTTTGGTGTCAGTGCCATGATGCATGCTATATGCCGTTTAATAAAGAGGGAGAGCTGATGGTCCCGTTCCGTACCTGGAGAAACAACATCACAGGAGAAGCCTCTGAGAAGCTGGCAGAGCTTTTCCATTACAATATCCCTCAGAGATGGAGCATCGCACACCTGTATCAGGCGATCCTTAACGGTGAGGAGCATGTAAAAGATATCGATTATATCACCACTCTGGAAGCTATGTGCACTGGAAACTCACCGGAAAAAGAGTCCTTGGTATCGGTGATGCGGCAGGTATGTTCCCAATCGACAGTGAAACGAAGGACTATAACGAGGAGATGGTTCAGAAGTTCGATGAACTGGTTGCGCCTTATGGTTTCCCATGGAAGCTTCGCGATATTATGCCGAAAGCTCTGGTGGCAGGTCAGGATGCAGGAGCTCTTACTGAGGAAGGCGCAAAGCTTCTGGATGTAAGTGGAAAGCTGAAAGCTGGAATCCCGATGTGTCCGCCTGAGGGAGACGCAGGAACCGGTATGGTTGCCACAAACAGTGTCCGCCAGCGTACCGGAAATGTTTCCGCAGGAACTTCCGTATTTGCCATGATCGTCCTGGAAAAAGCACTTTCCAAACCGTACAAAGAGATCGATATGGTTACCACTCCGGCAGGAGACCCGGTTGCATGGCACATTCCAACAACTGTACTTCGGATCTGAACGCATGGGTAAATGTGTTTAAGGAATTTGCAGAAGCTATGGGCATGGAAGTAGATATGAACAAACTGTTCGGAACTCTTTATAACAAAGCCATGGAAGGCGACCCGGACTGTGGCGGACTTCTTTCCTACTGCTATTTCTCCGGCGAGCATATGACCGGCTTTGAAGAGGGACGTCCACTGTTTGTACGTTCTCCTGAGAGCAAATTTACACTGGCAAACTTTATGCGAAATAATCTTTACACCTGCCTCGGCGCCATGCGTGTAGGTCTGGATATCCTTCTGAATCAGGAGCACGTAAAGATTGATAAGCTTCTGGGCCACGGCGGTCTCTTTAAGACAAAGGGTGTCGGCCAGCAGATCCTTGCAGATGCGGTAGATGCACCGGTATCCGTAATGTCCACAGCAGGAGAAGGCGGAGCCTGGGGAATCGCACTTCTGGCTTCCTATCTGATTAACAGGAGAGAAGGCGAAGACCTTGCGGATTTCCTGGATGAAGATGTCTTCAAAGGAAACGAAGGCAGCACACTGGCGCCGGAAGCAGAAGGCGTGAAAGGATTCAACGCATTTATGGATCGATATATGAAGGGTCTTGGCATTGAGCGTGCGGCTGTAGAGTCTGAGATATGGCAAAACGAAGAATAGATTGAAATAAAAATCTTCGATTTACTGGCATAATAGAAAAATCTGTTAATTTCTTGTATGTGCTTAAAGAGGAATATAAATGAAGCAGATGGTTTATGAGAATAAGAAACCGACTCCGGGCCAGCTTGTACATATCATGATCGACCGTCCAATGAACAGTTATCATTCGGAACACAAAGAGCTTTTTTACCCGGTAAATTACGGCTACATCGAAGGGATCATGCTCCGGACGGCGAGGAACAGGACGTTTATGTTCTGGGGATCGATCACCCGGTAAAGGAATTTACAGGAAAAGTGATAGCCATCATCCACCGCCTTAATGATGTGGAAGACAAATGGGTGGCAGTTCCGGAAGATATGACCATGACAGCACAGGAGATCAGAGAACAGGTCCGGTTTCAGGAACAGTATTTTGAGACGGAGATAGAGATGCTGAAATAATAAAAATGTAAAACAGGATCCATATATTATATATTTCTGTTATCTGCGATGCAGATAAACTGGATGACAGAGGATGCAAGGGAGCACCGGACTGGATTCTGTGAAAGCAGGAATATATGAAGATTTGTGGATTGATTTTTCTGCTATGAAAATGAATGGATCTTTGAATGGATCTTATTGAAAATATTTCTTCATAATGTTATCATTGGACACGAAAAACACAGAAAAAATAAGAAAACAAAAAATTAAACGGTTGTATATTTGTCTGTAATATGACCAGAGACAGCCGGTCAGAGTGTCAGAGAGCAGAATGGTGGGTGGCTGAATGTTTGATGACTAGGGCTATACAGGAGGAGAACAGAATGAAATTAACCATGCTTGGAACAGGTAACGCATTGGTAACAGAGTGCTACAATACATGTTTCGTGCTCAGCGATGAGTACGGCCATTTTCTGGTTGACGGAGGCGGCGGAAATACGGTGCTCTCCCAGCTGAAGAAGGCTGGCGTTGATCTGATGGATGTTCATGAGATCTTTGTTACACATAAGCACGTAGACCATATCATGGGGATCGTGTGGGTGATCCGCATCATTTGCCAGAACATGAAAAAAGGCACTTATCAGGGCGAGGCAAACATCTATGCTCATGATGAAGTGATCGGACTTCTGAAAGACATGGCATTTAAGCTTCTGAATAAGAAGGAGACACAGTACATCGGTGACAGACTTCATCTGATCGAGGTAAAAGACGGCGAGGAAAAAACAATTCTTAATAAGAAAGTGACCTTCTTTGATATCGGTTCCACCAAGGCGAAACAGTTCGGTTTCCAGATGATCTATGACGGTGGTAAGGTGCTTACCTGCTGCGGAGACGAGCCATACAATGAATGTGAAGAGAAATACGCAAAAGGCAGCGACTGGATGTTCCACGAAGCATTCTGTCTGTATGGACAGCGTGATATCTTCAATCCATATGAAAAGCATCACTCCACAGTTAAGGATGCCAGTGAGCTGGCGGAGAACCTTGGAGTTAAGAATCTTGTCCTGTATCACACAGAGGATAAGAACATTAAGAAACGTAAAGAGCTTTACGGAGCAGAAGGCAGAGAGTATTATCACGGAAATCTGTTTGTTCCGGATGATCTTGATGTGATCGAAATGTAATAACTGTAAAAAGAAAGACTGGAAGTATGGCATATGCTGTATTTCCGGTCTTATTATGTTTGGAAACAGAGAGGATACTAATAAATTTCATAGTACATCTGTCAGGTAGAAAAATACTTGTATGGCAAAAAGGTATCGTTTACAATAAATAATACACACATAGCATTGCAAGAGCATGTCAATAAGAACAGATCTGAAAATTACAGATTCGTATCCGGCAAAAATAAGATTTTACAAATTACGAGGTGACAGAACATATGCCAGCAACAGATAACATCACACTTGAAAAAAAATACAGAAAACTCCAGGAAATCCTCCGTTCCCTGGGAAGTGTAGCCGTAGCTTTTTCCGGTGGAGTGGACTCCACATTTTTGCTGAAAGCTGCACAGGAAACACTTGGCGACAAAGCTATGGCCATTACCGCATGTCCATGCTCCTTCACCGACAGAGAACTGAAAGAAACGCAAGATTTCTGCCAGGAAAATCACATTTGCCAGGAGATATGCAAGATCAACGAATTCGACATCCCGGGGTTCCGTCAGAATCCGCCGGACCGCTGCTATATCTGCAAAAAAGCCATCTTTACCAGACTTTGGGAAGCTGCAAAGGCGCGCCATATGAACATGATCGTGGAAGGTTCCAACATGGATGATCTGGGCGACTACCGTCCGGGAAAAAGGGCTATCCAGGAGCTTGGGGTCCGCAGTCCGCTCCAGGAAGCAGGCCTCTATAAAGAAGAGATCCGGGAGCTGTCAAAAGACATGAATCTTCCGACCTGGAACAAGCCATCTTTTGCCTGTCTTGCTTCCAGATTTGTATACGGTGAGACCATTACCGAGGAGAAGCTTCACATGGTAGATCAGGCCGAGCAGTTTCTGATGGATCTGGGATTCCATCAGTTCCGTGTTCGCATCCACGGTACCATGGCAAGGATCGAGGTTCCGGAAGAAGAGATCCTGAAAATTGCAGATAATGAAACAAGAACAAAGATCACAGAGAAATTCCGCACATTGGGATTTTCTTACGTGACTCTGGATCTTCAGGGCTTCCGTTCCGGAAGTATGAATGAAACACTGGGAAAATAAGTATCAGAAAATAAAATAATCCCCGAAATACCGCGCGAGAAGTATTTCCGGGGGATTGCTGCACGAATAGAACCGGAGGCCCGTTACTGTGTTCAAATCTTAATTTTCGGATTAAGAATATCTGCCTGGCAGGCTGTATATCTTACATATAATCTTTCAGCACATCATGATCCCGCAGTACTTTCTCAACCACAGTACCCTTCACAACATTAAGAAGTGGTTTCTTCAGTGCATTCAGCGGCCCTGGCAGCTGGATCTCCAGCGGGGATTTTCCGTCCATCAGCTTCACACTGCTGTCCAGAAGCTCACGGATATCGTAAACGCTTCCCCATACTTCCGGAACCCCACGGTCTACACCGAAAAGTCCGTATACAGCCTCCATTGCAGTACGTACGGAATATTCTGTTGTGAATACGGTATCACGAGGAGTTTCCGCGAACTGGCCCAGGAATGCAAAGTTTACACAGCCATCCGGGATAACATCCGGGCGGTCACCTTTGGTACGCGGCATGAAGAAGGCGGTGATGTACGGCATCATGGTCGGAACGCAGACAGCGCTGTTTTCTGCCATATCGTCGATCTGATCTACCGGAACACCCAGGTGGTACAGCCACTCGGCGGTAATTTCCTTACCGGTACAATCCTTCATCGGCTTCTTGATATAATCACCGGGAACATCTGTGAATAATCCGTAAACCCATACACAGACCTTCTTCGGATCCTGTTCCCTGAACTGTCCCTGACGGTTGATGGTCCAGCTTAAGAGCCATTTGGAATCCTGGCAGCTTACGATACCACCGGTAACAACCTTGCCGGTACGTGGGTCACGCTGGCAGATGTTGGTGATATAAGGGATGATACGGTCATCCAGAGTGGTGACAGTAGCAGATTCCCAGTTTGTCTTGGCAATGTCTGAGCAGAATTTCTCCGGATGTCCGAATGACGGATCCTGAGCTGCGATATTTTTCCACAGGGACAAACGCCACTGGTACGGACCTCCGCATCGCCGTTTGGCGCGTGGTTCTGGTCGCCGTAGATCGTACCCTCTGTACAGCTTCCGTTAGTGACGAAAACATAATCATTCTCTGTAAGAAGGATACCCTGCTCTACACCTTTTACCTTGCATTCGATAGCAGTGGCGATCTTTTTGCCATCTTTAAAATTAAAGATCACGTTTGTGACCTCAGTATTAAACTGGAAGTCAACACCTGCATCCTCCAGATATTTTTTCATGGGAAGAATCAGGGATTCGTACTGGTTGTACTTGGTGAATTTCAGGGCGCTGAAATTCCGGAAGACCGGATTACGGAGCAGGTAAATATGATTGACGGACTGGAAAAGACGGGATATCTGGTACTGGGAATTCTTGATTTTGCCAATCAGGAGCATGTGCCGCTGAAATTTCTGGCGCGTCTGTTGGAGCGGCAGTCATGGAAAATGAAACCGTTTTTATATGAAAATCATATCTGCCTGTTGAAGTATAGTAAAACAGCGATACATCAGAATTTGTCATTTGATGAAAAGGAACTGCATATTTTAGAGCAGTTGTTAGAACAATATGAGTATCGGATTGGAGTCAGCAATATTTTTACGGAGCTGAAACGAATGAAAGATGCTTATGCACAGGCAGTGTTTACGTTACAGTGGAATCAGAAAACGGAGCAGAATACAGAGGTATTGTGTCAGTACAAGATGTGGTGATGTTATCATTTGTTTCCAGAATGGAGTCAGAGATGGAACCGGTTTCGATGCAGTCGGAATTTTACCGGGAACTGGCCGTATATGACAGAGAGCATCACACTTCGTATGGCAGGACAGTACTTTGTTACCTGAAAAATGACTGCAGTGCAACGCGCACAGCAGCAGAGCTTGGAATTCATCGAAATACCGTGCGAAATATAATTTCATGGTGGAAGAACGGTATGCGGTTTCGCTGGATGATTCCGAAGAAAAAATGCGTTATATTTTATCGGAACAGATTCAGGAGTATATAAGGTGTATAGAATAATGTTGATTCCAAAGTTAATGTAGAAAAACGAAATCAGAGAAGTCTGCGGTGTTTTGAAATTTTGATAAATACAATCGTAAGTCAAAGTGCATTCTGCACAATTATATGCAGTAAAATACATGCGATTTAGGCCAGATGAAAGGTTAAAGTACATAGAAATATTGATAAAATCTCCTCAACAGGTGTTTGAAAAAGAGCAACAGGTGAAGGAGGTTTTATTTTTTATGAAGTTAAAAACAGATCTGGTAATCATGGGAAGTGGTATGGCAGGAATTTCTGCAGCAGATGCAGCCCTTGCCCGTGGAAAAAAAGTAATGGTATTTGAGAAGAAACCGTATCAGGGTGGAGCAGTTTCCAACTGTCCGATCGCATACTTAAGTATTCGAAATGACAAAGATTTTCAGAATCTGATGGATGTTTATCTGGACAGTGTGTTTTCGCCGAATATTTATAAAGAACAGAACATCTTCCGTCAGGAGGGCTGGCATTATGAATTGAACAGTCCGGAAGACGAGCTGACGCTGAACGGTGTTGTATACAATGAGATGAAAGGCGCCTTTTCTTCTGCAGATGGTGTGCTGGATCGTGAGATTTACGCTCCTTATTCCCGGATACTCCATACAGCAATGAGTCCGGTGGAGATCCGCAGGTGATTCCGGAGCTGACTTACGAGGCGTATCTGGATTTCCATCGTCAGTATTATCATCCATCCAATTCCTGGATCTATCTGTATGGTGATATGGATGTGGTGGAAAAACTGAAGTGGCTGGATCAGGAATATTTAAGCAATTATGACAGAATCAATGTGGATTCTGCGATTCCGGAGCAGGCACCTTTTACAGAACCGGTGGAACATGAGATTCCATATTCTATCTCCAGTACAGACAGTACA
>ENA-OQAS01000712-OQAS01000712.1-human-gut-metagenome-genome-assembly--contig:-NODE-712-length-17121-cov-1.876427_pt1 | contig 17121 bp, 31 predicted proteins | sample MGYA00242733_ERZ504523 | MGnify/ENA primary metagenome ERZ504523 (study PRJEB26092, sample SAMD00036239) | human gut metagenome | host: Homo sapiens | study: EMG produced TPA metagenomics assembly of... | reverse complement strand
CACGGGGCTACCTTTGCCGGAAGAAATGAAATGCCGCTTTCTCCTTATCCTGTTTTTACTGTTTCATATTGCCGGGAAAACCCTTTTTGAATGGTTGAAAATTCCCTGCCGATGTAACGTGATGTCATACGGTGTCACATATCGTACAGTTTGTAAATCAATAAATTAAGCACTATATATTCGCAGTCGAAATCATTTTTTGTCTCACTAATTAAAAGTTTCGACACATGAAAAAAAGATTCTTTTTGGCAGCCATGACGCTGCTGGTTTCAATGGGGGCATTTGCCCAGGGCAACGGTATCGGTGGAATTACGGAAGCTACCAATATGGTCACTTCGTATTTCGATCCCGGCACCAAGCTGATTTACGCCATCGGTGCCGTTATCGGCCTTATCGGAGGCGTGAAGTCTATTCCAAGTTCTCGTCAGGCGACCCGGATACCTCAAAGACTGCCGCCAGCTGGTTCGGTGCGTGTATCTTCCTGATTGTCGCCGCCACCCATCTTACGCTCATTCTTCCTGTAATATGGCGGAATTCAATGTCAACAAGGGGATTGGGCGCAGCCGGAGTTCAAGGGACTCAAGAGCCAGTACCTGTTCATCTTTGCGGGAGGATTGCTCGCGTTGTTCGTAATCTTCGTCGTCATGTACATGGCAGGTATCGACCAGTGGGTCTGCATCGGTTTCGGGGTCGTTTCCGCATCGGTGCTGGTCTGGGTCACTTTCAGGATGAATTCGAAATACGGTGAATGGGGCCTTATGAAACTCCATGCGCTGCGCAGCCATCCCCGCTACATCATCAGCCGGAGAAGTTCCTCCGGTTGTTTTCTCCAACCATTAAAAACAGAAAAGCATGAAAAACGTAATGAAAACAGCCACGCTGGAAAGCAAGTTCCCACTGTTGGCCGTGGAGAACGGCTGCATCATCAGCAAGGATGCGGACATCACCGTAGCATACCGGGTGGAACTGCCGGAACTGTTCACGCTGACACGTGCCGAGTACGAGTCCATGCACTCCACCTGGCAAAAGCGGTAAAGGTCTTGCCGAACTACAGCATCGTACACAAGCAGGACTTCTTCATCGAAGAGGGATATAAACCGGATATCTGCAAGGAAGACCTGAGCTTTCTGAGCCGCAGTTTCGAACGCCATTTCAACGAGCGGCCGTATTTGCAGCATACCTGTTACCTGTTCCTTACGAAAACCACGAAGGAGCACAGCCGGACAACCAGCAGTTTCAATGCACTTACAAGGGGATTCATTATCCCCAAGGAAATGCAGGACAAGGAAACCGTCACCCGGTTCATGGAGTGTTGCGGACAATTCGAACGCATCGTGAACGACAGCGGCCTGCTACGTATCATCCGCCTGACGGATGAGGAAATCATCGGGAGCAAAAATTCCGCCGGCATCATCGAGAAGTATTTTTCCATGTCGCAGGAAGATGCTACCTGCTTGCAGGATCTGTCACTCGGTGCCGGGGAAATGAAGGTGGGCGACAACTACCTGTGCTTCATACGCTTTCCGATCCGGAAGACCTGCCGTCGAACGTGTCAACCGACTGCCGGTATGAAAGGCTCTCGACAGACCGGAGCGACTGTCGGCTGTCCTTTGCCGCACCGATAGGCATTCTGCTTACCTGCAACCATGTGGTGAACCAGTACCTCTTCATTGATGATTCGGCGGAAATTCTCAGGAAATTCGAGCAGACTGCACGGAACATGCATTCGCTTTCCCGTTACAGCCGTTCCAACCAGATCAACCGCGAATGGATTGAAGAGTACCTGAACGAGGCGCACAGCAAGGGGCTGACCTCCATCCGCGCACACTGCAATGTCATGGCCTGGAGCGATGACCGGGAAAAGTTGAAGCGCATCAAGAACGATGTAGGTAGCCAGCTGGCGTTGATGGAAGCGAAACCGCGTCACAACACGGTGGATGTGCCGACTCTGTTCTGGGCGGCAATACCCGGCAATGCCGGAGATTTCCCGTCCGAGGAGAGTTTCCACACCTTTATTGAGCAGGCCCTATGCCTGTTCATCGGGGAAACCTCCTATAAGGATTCGCTCTCTCCGTTCGGCATCCGTATGGTGGACCGCCTGACCGGAAAGCCGGTCCATCTGGACATTTCCGACCTGCCGATGAAGAACGGCACCATCACGAACAGGAACAAATTTATCCTCGGCCCGTCCGGCTCGGGCAAGTCCTTCTTTACCAACCATATGGTGAGGCAATATTACGAGCAAGGGACACACGTGCTATTGGTGGATACGGGCAACTCCTACCAGGGGCTGTGCAACCTGATCCACGCGAGGACACACGGCGAGGACGGGATTTATTTCACCTACGAGGAGGATAATCCCATCGCTTCAATCCTTTCTATGTGGAAGACGGAATTTTCGACATCGAGAAGAAAGAGTCCATCAAGACGCTTATCCTTACCCTGTGGAAGCGTGACGACGAGCCGCCGACACGTGCCGAGGAGGTGGCACTATCTAATGCGGTCAATCTTTTTCTGGAGAAAATCCGCAGGGACAGCAGCATAAAACCCTCCTTCGATACCTTCTATGAGTTTATCCGTGACGAGTATCAGGATATCCTGAAAGAGAAGCGAACCCGTGAGAAGGATTTTGACGTGTGGGGATTCCTGAATGTGCTGGAACCTTATTACAAGGGTGGCGAGTATGACTTCCTGTTGAATTCCGACAGACAGCTTGATTTGCTTGGCAAACGGTTTATTGTCTTCGAGCTGGACAATATCCGTGACAACAAGGTGCTACTTCCGATTGTCACCATCATCATCATGGAGACTTTTATCAGCAAGATGCGCAAGTTGAAAGGTATCCGGAAAATAATCCTTATCGAAGAGTGCTGGAAGGCATTGGCATCCGCCAATATGAGCAACTATATCCGCTACCTTTTCAAGACCGTCCGAAGTTTTTCGGCGAGGCCGTGGTCGTGACCCAGGAAGTAGAGGACATCATTTCTTCTCCGATTGTCAAGGGCACCATCATTAATAATAGTGACTGTAAGATTCTCCTTGACCAGCGCAAGTATATGAACAAGTTCGATGAGATCCAGACCTTGCTCGGTCTGACCGACAAGGAGCGGGCGCAGATACTTTCCATCAACATGGCAAACAATCCTTCCCGAAAGTACAAGGAAGTGTGGATTGGTCTCGGAGGCTCACAGTCAGCAGTCTATGCTACGGAGGTTTCACTTGAGGAGTACGTCTGCTACACCACAGAAGAGACCGAAAAACTTGAGCTGATGCGGCTTACGGAGAAACTCGGAGGCAATATAGAGCTTGCCATCAGGCAGTTGGCCGATAGCAAGCGAAGCCAGGTGAAAGGGATTGGAATCACATGAAACCGAAAAACAATCACGAATCATGGAAATGAAAGAATGGATAAAAGAACAGCAGCGCCGCTATCTGGACGAGCCGCGCTCAAGGAGTTGACGGAAGTGATGAAACAGACAAGGGTACTTGTCCGGAAAAAGGAGTACCGGAAGCTGTCGGAACTGGTCAGGCGGTACAGGAAGTCGGAGGATGTGATTACCCAAGTCTCCTGCCTGTTGTCAGCCTCGTACCTGTTCCCGACACCGGAAAAACGGCGGAAACGGACAGGTCGGAACTGATGGAGGCATTGAAAGATACTTATTTCATGGAGAAGAACGGTTCCCGGCTTATGGATATCAGACCTGAAGAAGCCGTCCCTGTCCACCGAATGCTTGCCATGTACACATTCATGCAGGATGTTTACTCGAAGGAAAATCCGGAAAGCAAGCAGGAACGTCCGTCACCGCAAGAAGTGCGGTCATCTGTCCGGATTCTGGACTTCCATCGGAAAGAGAGCGACATGTGGGAACTCTGCAACCTGGCCGTGCATCTTATGCCACCTTCACGGTATGTGGCACTCAGGTACGGGCTTGCGGATGATTATGACAGGCTTGACAGCTGAACCGTTCCGGGCCGGAACCAGCATATGATGAGGGGGTGATATTGGAAAGCCGTCTGTGCAGGAATGCGGAAAGGTGCGGAAAGCATCAAGGATGTCCGTCTGCCGGATTTCTATTTGGAAGACTGGATGGAGAACTGGAGATTTTGGGACGGATTGCGGCCTCACCGGATGTGGTTCACGACATCCTGCAAATCAGTCCTGATTTTTCTCGCCAAGTACGGCATAGACAAGAACGTTTCCGCGACGGAACGCTCGTGTCAGGCAGAGAAAGCCTACCGGGAGCTGGATGCCCGTTTCGTCAGAATGACCGGACGCAGGCCGTATGCAGACGAACTCTTCGCCTCCATCAGACGCAAGAGGGAGAATTCCGGAATAGAGAACCGACCGAGACAGGCGCAACGGACCATCCTCCGGAACCCGCCGTCCAAAGGGCGGAAAATGGGAATCTGACTTTTAACAGAATTATTCACAATTAAAAATAGAAACATCATGAAAAAGAAAATTCTTATGCTGTGCATGGGCTGCTTCCTTGTCAGCCTCACAGCGAAAGCCCAATGGGTAGTGAGCGACCCGGGCAATCTGGCGCAGGGAATCATCAATGCTGCAAGAACATCGTTCACACATCCTCCACTGCCACCAATATGGCGAATAGTTTTCAGGAAACCGTGAAAATCTACCAGCAGGGCAAGGAGTATTACGACGGGCTTCGCAAGGTCAAGAACCTTGTCCGTGATGCCCGCAAAGTCCAGCAGACCATCCTGATGGTGGGCGATATCACGGACATCTATGTCACCAGCTTCGAGCGTATGCTCAGCGACCCGTATTTTACGCCGGAAGAACTGAGCGCGATTGCTTTGGGATACACCAAACTGCTGGAAGAAAGTGCCCATTTGCTGAACGATTTGAAGACGGTGGTCAACGAGAACGGGCTTTCCATGAACGACAAGGAAAGGATGGATATCATCGACCGCTGCTACAACGACATGTTGCAAAACCGCAGTCTGGTACAGTATTACACCAACAAGAACATCGGGGTGTCCTACCTGCGCGCCAAGAAACAGAACGACCTAGACCGCGTGATGGCACTCTACGGCTCACCGAACGAACGTTATTGGTAATTCCTAATCCGCTTTCATTATGTTATTGTTGGCTATAGATTTTGACAACCTGCATCAGATTTTACAGAATCTGTATGTGGAAATGATGCCGCTCTGCTCAAAGATGACCGGTGTGGCAAGAGGCCTTGCCGGTCTGGGAGCGCTTTTCTATGTGGCGTATCGTGTATGGCAGGCTCTGGCACGTGCCGAGCTGTGGATGTCTTCCGCTTTTGCTCCGTTCGCTTTGGGGCTTTGTATCATGTTCTTTCCGACACTCGTTCTGGGTACGCTGAACAGCATCCTCTCGCCCGTCGTGAAAGGGACCCATACCATATTGGAGTCGCAGACTTTGACATGAACGAGTACCGGGCACAGAAGGACAAGCTGGAGATTGAGGCGATGAAACGGAATCCCGAGACAGCTATCTGGTCGACAAGGAGACTTTTGACAACAGGCTGGACGAGCTGGGTGCGTTTGACGCTATAGAAGCCTGCGGGATGTATGTGGACCGCGCGATGTACAACGTGAAAAGGGCCGTACAGAATTTCTTCCGGGAACTGCTGGAACTTCTGTTCAATGCGGCGGCGCTGGTCATCGACACGCTGAGGACATTCTTCCTGATAGTCCTTTCGATACTCGGTCCGGTTTCTTTCGCCATCTCCTGCTGGGACGGTTTCCAAGCTTCTCTCAGCCAGTGTTCGTCCGCTATATCAGCATCTACCTTTGGCTTCCTGTCAGCGACCTGTTCAGCAGTGTGCTGGCGAGAATCCAGGTGCTGATGCTACAGAGGGATATCGAGCGGCTTTCCGATCCGGATTTCATCCCCGACAGTTCAAACGCGGTTTACATCACTTTCCTCATTATCGGCATCATCGGGTATTTCACCATACCGACCGTATCAAACTGGATTGTGCAGGCCGGAGGCGGTGCAGGCAACTACCTCAAGAATGTGAACCAAAGGGCATCCCAGGCCGGTTCCCTGGTGCTGGTACGGCAGGAGCAGCGGTGGGAAACATTGCCGGAAGGCTTATCAAATAATAACAGTATAAAACATTTACAGAATGGAATTCAAATCATTGAAGAATATCGAGACCAGCTTCCGACAGCTGCGTCTGTTCGGGATTGTCTATCTGTGTGTATGCACGCTACTTGTGTTTTTTTCCGTATGGAAGGCTTACACTTTTGCGGAAGCGCAACGGGAGAAGATCTATGTTCTGGATGAAGGAAAGTCGTTGATGCTGGCCCTTTCACAGGACTTGGAGCAGAACCGTCCGGTGGAGGCAAGGGAGCATGTCAGGAGGTTCCATGAACTGTTCTTTACGTTATCCCCTGACAAGAGTGCGATTGAGGGTAATATCCAACGGGCCATGTTCTCAGTGACCGTTCTGCTATGCCATTATGTGGATTTGGCAGAGCAGGGATATTACAACCGGATCATTTCGGGAAACATGAGCCAGCGGATTGGGATTGACAGTGTCAGGTGCGATTTCAATACCTATCCGTATGAGGTCGTGACCTATGCGAAACTCTCCATTATCAGGGAGAAGAGTGTGACCGAACGCAGCCTTGTCACACGTGGCAGGCTGCTGAACTCCACCCGCAGCGACAATAATCCGCACGGTTTCATCCTTGAAGCCTTCCGTGTGGTGGAGAACAGGGATATCAAAGTGTATGACCGTTAAAATTTTGAATGTATGAAACAAATGTTTGTAAGAATCAAGGAAACCGTTGCAGAAAAGCTTCGGGGTTTATGTGCCGGGCTTTCTCCGGAAAAGAGAATGTTGACAGTCATCGTGCTGGCTGTCCTGTTTGCTCTCGGAAATTTCTATCTGATTTTCCGCGCCATCTATGACATCGGGCGGGAAGATGTACAGCGGGACATCATTGAGATAGCCCCGTTGGACATTCCGGATATCGTTCCTGCCGATACACTCCCGGATAAAAGGGTGCAGGAGATGGAAGAGTTTTTTAACCGATTCAATCAGAAAGAAAATGAGTAATGATATTAATAAATTAAAACAGAGGCTGGAAATCAGGAAATACCTGGTTTTTGCGGGATGTTCCTTCTCTTCCTCGGTGCGATGTGGTTCATTTTCGCACGTCCGAAGAGGACAAACAAAAGGAGGAGAAAAATGCGGGCTTCAACACCGAACTGCCTGACCCGAGAGGAGCCGACATAGAGGAAGACAAGATTGCCGCCTACGAGCAGGCTGACATAAAGCGCAAACAGCGGAAAAAATGCGTACACTGGGAGACTTCTCAGGTGTTGCGGATGAAACTCCGGAGCTGTCGTGGCATTGTCATCGGATGCGGATACCAAGGATGGCAGTCCACGTGCAAGTGACAGTAGGAATGAAGCCCGCTCTTCATCCGTCTCCGCCTACAATGACATCAACAGGACTCTCGGCAACTTTTACGAGTCACCGCAGGAAGACCCGGAAAAGGAGCCTTGAAAGCCGAGGTGGAACAACTGAAGCAGACGGTTGCCGCACAGAATGCACAGCCGGGTTATGAGGAACAGGTGGCACTTTTGGAAAAGTCCTACGAGCTCGCAGCCAAATACATGCCGGGTAATGGCGGCAAAGGATGGACAGCCGCCCGGAGGATGAAGAAGCCGGACGGGATGGAAACATGAAGGCCGTTCCCGTCGGGCTGGTCTCCACTCCCGTGGTTTCATCGTTGCCGCAACCGGTCCGGGATTCCGTGTCATTAACGGGAAGGACATTGGCGGAAAGATCCATACCCCGATTGGTCACAGGAATGAAAAAGACGTGAGGAATACCATATGTGCCTGCATCCACGGGAACCAGACTGTAATCAGCGGTCAGGGTGTGAGGATGAGACTGCTGGAAGCGATGCGTGTAGGAAAGCATGTCCTTCCCAAAAACTCCTTGCTCATCGGAGAAGGGCGCATACAGGGAGAAAGGCTTCACGTCAACATCCTTCAGGTGGAATATGGCGGTACCATCATCCCCGTGAAACTTGCCGTGTATGACAATGACGGACAGGAAGGCATCTTCATTCCGGGATCCATGGAAGCAAACGCTGTCAAGGAGGTTGCCGCCAATCTGGGCAGAATCTCGGCACGAGCATCTCCATCACCAACCAGTCGGCAGGCGACCAGCTACTTTCCGAACTCGGGAAGGGTGCCATACAGGGTGTTTCACAGTACATCTCCCGGAAGATGCGTGAAGAGAAGGTGCATCTCAAATCCGGCTATACCCTGATGCTTTATCAGAATGACAATCAATGACAACCCATTAAAATTCAATCAACATGAAAAAGTTATTTGTAATGCTTGCCCTTGCATGGGGCACCATGGGCGCCTTTGCCCAGACTGAAACCGACAGCGCAGCGGTAGTAAACAAAGGAATCACACCGGTCAAGGAAGTGTATCCCCAAAAAGAGGAAGACGGGGACCTCTATCACGGGCTGACCCGAAAACTCACTTTCGACCGGATGATACCGCCGTACGGTCTGGAAGTGACTTACGACAAGACCACGCATATCATCTTCCCGTCTTCGGTGCGTTATGTGGACCTCGGATCGCCGAACCTCATTGCAGGCAAGGCGGACGGTGCGGAAAATGTCATTCGTGTAAAGGCTACCGTAAAGAATTTCCGTGAGGAGACCAACATGTCCGTGATAACCGAAAGCGGAAGTTTCTATACATTCAATGTAAAGTATGCGGAAGAACCGTTGTTGCTGAACATCGAGATGAAGGATTTCATCCATGACGGAAGCGAAGTGAACCGTCCCAACAACGCCCTTGACATTTACCTGAAGGAACTCGGCAGCGAGTCTCCGAAACTGGTATATCTCATCTCGAAGTCCGTCCACAAGAACAACAAAAGGCACATCAAGCATATCGGGAGCAAGGCGTTCGGCATCCAGTACCTGCTGCGCGGTCTTTACACCATAACGGGCTGCTGTACTTTCATACACAAATCAGGAACCGGTCCAACGTACCTTATGAAGTGGATTTCGTGACATTCAAGATTGTGGACAAGAAGGTGATGAAACGTACCGCCATCCAGGAACAGGTGATATTTCCTTTGCGTGCTTACGACTATGTAACAACTGTCGCAGGGAAAAGGACGGGCGCACCGTCTTCGTCCTGGACAAATTCACCATTCCCTCGGACAAGGTGCTGGTGGTGGAAATGCATGAGAAAAGCGGTGGAAGGCACCAGACCTTCACCGTGGAAAGTGAAGATATCGTGAGAGCCAGAGTTATAAACGGACTTAAAGTAAAGTAGTCATGAAGAAGTATCTGTTCCTATTCGTTACAGCCGTGTCGCTTGCCCTGTTCCCGGGGCGGGCACATGCCCAGCGGTACCTGCCCGGGATGAAGGGCGTGGAACTGCGCGGAGGATTTGCGAACGGCTCGAAATCCCCCTTGAATCATTATGCCGGATTTGCCGTTTCAGGATATACCAAAAGAGCCGACCGTTGGGTCATAGGTACCGAGTATCTGATGAAGAATTACGGGTACCGGAACGTGAATGTGCCTGCGCACAGTTCACGGCAGAAGGCGGCTATTACCTGAAATTCCTGTCGGACCCGACCAGGACGGTCTTTCTCTCCATCGGCGGTTCCGCACTGGCCGGCTATGAAACCGTGAATTGGGGAGACAGGATGCTGTATGACGGCTCAACGCTGCTCGCCAAGGATGCGTTTGTCTATGGCGGTGCGATAACCCTGGAACTTGAGACTTACCTGACAGACCGCATTGTCCTGCTTGCCAATATCCGGGAACGTGCCTTGTGGGGAAGTTCCCTGGATCTGTTTACAACCCAATTCGGATTGGGAATCAAATTCATTATCCATTAAAACTGTACATCTATGACTATAGAAGAGATAAAAGCTATCCCTATCGCCGCTTTTCTGGCAAGGATGGGATATGAACGGCAAGAAGACGGGGTGACGAATACTGGTATCTGGCCCCGTACCGGGAGGAACGCACCGCCTCGTTCCAGGTGAATGTACGAAAGGAAATCTGGCATGACTTCGGCACCGGGCAGGGAGGTGACATATTCAATCTTGCCGGGGAGTTTATCGCAGCGGGGATTTCAAGGCGCAGGCCAGGTTCATCACAGAGACATGGGGCGGCCTCGCCCCCGAGCACAAGACCGTTTCCCGCACTGATGGGAATAACAGGGAGGATCTCCTCAAGAAGGAGAGTTTCACGGATGTACGCTTCGGGCCTCTATACAACAGAGTCCTGCTCCGATATCTGGCGGAACGCGGCATTAGCAGCGATGTGGCTGTACCGAACTGTCGGGAAGTCAGATATACCTTGCACGGGAAACGGTATTTCGCCATCGGATTCAGGAATGTCAGCGATGGATACGAGTTGCGCAACCGGTTTTTCAAGGCCAGCCTGTCACCTAAGGACATTTCACTGATGGATAACGGTTCGGACACATGCAACCTCTTCGAGGGGTTTATCGACTGCCTTTCGTGGCTGGAACTCGGTCTGGGATATGGAGACGACTATCTTGTGTTGAACTCGGTGTCATTGCTGGAACGTCGTTCCTATTCTTGACAGGTACGAGAGGGTCAACTGTTATCTGGATCGGGATGAACCGGACGGCGCACGCTGGAGGCACTCCGCAAACGCTATGCGGATAAACTGGTGGATTGTTCCTCTTTGTATAAAGGCTACAAGGACCTGAATGAATACCTGCAACATAAGTTCCTGTAAGTGTCGAATAAAGTATAACGTATTAAAATTTGATAGAATATGAATGCAATGAATAAAAAAGAGGATTGGCCGGAATGGTGGCAGTCCTGTTCCTGGGTCTGGCGGTTTTGCTGTTGTCCGCCTGTTCTGATGAAATGGAAGTACAGCAGTCTTATCCGTTCAAGGTGGAGAACATGCCTGTTCCCACACGTATAATAAAAGGCGAGACGGTGGAAATACGCTGTGAACTCAAACGTGAAGGACATTTTTCCGATGCCCGCTACACCATCCGCTATTTCCAGCCGGACGGCAAGGGTACGCTCCGCATGGATGACGGGATGGTGCTGCTGCCCAATGACCGCTATCCCCTTGACAGGGAGGTGTTCAGGTTATACTACACTTCTGAATGCGAAGATCAGCAGACAATTGACATCTATTTTGAGGACAACAGCGAACCGGCACAGCTTTACCAATTGACTTTTGACTTCAACAACGAGACGGAGGACGAGGATTCCGTCGTGACTGCGGATAGTAAGGAATTGCCGGTCACAATTGTCGGACACTAAGCCGGTCCTGCCTATGATGAAGTTAAAAGCAATATGGTTTGCGGTACTTTCCGCCACGGTCTTTTTTCCGGGTATGCCTTCAAGGGCGGAGAATCCGGTAAAGGCAAGTCCGGACAGGTTCAGTCTTGCGGTCGAGTGTGTCAAGCGATTCGAGGGCTGGCATGGAGAGAAAAAGCATTGGCCTTATGTCGGGTGGGGTCACAAGGTTCTTCCTGGGGAGAGGTTTACCAACAGCATCTCCAAAGCGCAGGGAGACTCCATTCTGAGGGAAGACCTCCGTAAGCTGTGCCGCATGTTCAGTTATCTGGGGCGTGATTCTTTATTGGCAGCAGTCCTTTCATATAATGTGGGACCCTACAGATTAAAAGGATATGGAAAAAGACCGAAAAGCCGTCTGTTAAAGAAGCTGGAGTCGGGAGACCGCAATATTTACAAGGAATATGTCTCTTTCAGGTGCTATAAAGGGAAAGTGGTTCCGAGCATCGAACGGAGAAGGAAGGTGGAATTCATGCTGCTTTTTGAAGAGTAAATGAAAAAGGGAGAATCTTTCAGTTGTTATCACTGTCAGGTTCTCCCTTATTTCTTTGGCTTGAGAAGCTTGCATGTCAGTTTATCGGAACGGCATCCTGTACTTCCACCTCTTCAGAGAGACGGGAAAGCAGGAGTTCCGCCATGGCTCCGTTCTGTGGAATAAGGGCCGGGAAGTCTGTCTTTCCAGGCTTATATATTTCAGTGGCCACGTTGTACAAATCCCATGCGGTAATCTGTCCCTTGCTCATGGCCAGTTTCAGCACCTCTTCCGTGAAGATGGAAATCTGGCTCTGGTTCAACGGGTAGGTTTCTACAGTGGATGACAGGTTTCTGTCCGAACTGTCATGGGAAACGCGCAAGGCTGTCAGCAAGCCGATGTACAGGTAGATTTCCTCCATCGGGATAATCCGGCGTTTCAACCGCTGAATCCTTGCAATGTCCTCGTTCATGTTCACCTCGAAATTGGCCAGCCAGCCGTCCACGGTTTCGAAGAGCTCATCGGTTGTCACCTTCTTTTTCCCGTAATTGCTGATGCTCCGCTGCGGTGAGAGGATGCACTGGTTATGGCATATCTTCACGCAGGGGCCTATGGCTGCCTGTATGCCGTCCTGGTGGTAGGCGACGACCAGTGTGGTTGTCAGCTCGTCCGTCTCCCAATCCCTGATCCGGATAGTAGCGAAAATACGGCGCAGGATATGGCTTCCACGGCTTTTTCGCCATGTGTCTGTTCCACCTGCGGGAGGATGCTCACTCCTGGCTGTGTCTTGTTTCTGTTCTGGGCAGCGAAGATTTCTTCCACCTCATAATCGAGATTGTATTTCTCGCAGATGTCCATCATGCGCCGGATGACCTGGTAATGGTAGATGCCCTGCACCGGATTGTTGTAGATGTCATTTTCTTTATAGGTGCGTTGAAGTGTCTCGAAGTTCATCACTTCAATTCCGTTTTTCTGGAAGTCAAACTGCTGTTGTCTTTCCATTACTGTCAATGTCGTTTCCATATTGAATTGAATTTTATAAGTTAATACTGTCGTTTGCCTCTCATCAGGTGTGTATCTGCCATCCATGGAACGGCTGTAGTGTCACGGCGAAAGAACGGTCCGGTATTCCGTGATAGAGCAGACCGCCCACGATGCCTGTCCTTCCGTCGGGATAGTGTTGGGTGAAGCCGAACGAGTATGGGGCATGGTCATAGTAGAGTGAAATTTCGCTGGGACAGTCAGGATTTTCCTCCCAGCTCTTCAACCGTTCCAGGCATTTCCGGAGTGAGGTGTCACCGATGGATTCGGCATAACGCTTAACATTCTCGAAATGTTCTTCATTCAGGATTTTCATGATTCATTGTATTTTATCTGTTAAACACGTCCGGCTCCGGGAGCCGGTATTTTTATTTCTCACCTGCCTGACTGTCCCGTGGCAGTACCCGCAAGGTTTGGCGAAAGAAAATACCGCAGCCGTCAGGCGAGGATGATTTTCTTTCAGCAACCCCGCAAGGGGCCTGACCTTGACAGGGTACACCGGACACGGGACTACCTTTGCAGGGTGGGAAATAAAATACACGGTAGTGTGCTTTGCATGGTCTGTGGCGATTCTCTTCCTGATTTTGTTCGCCATTGCCGGACAAAAGATGTATTTTTGCAATTCTAATTTCAGTTTTATGGAAAACTATATAAAGAAAGCGGCGGATGCTTTCCTTGTGGAGCGTCCGTACGGTATGCGTGTGGATTACAGGAAGAAAGGATTCGTGCTGTTTAACCGTAACCTCAATGTGTTGGGAAATGCGGAACAGACCCGTCTGGAAGAACTGCCTCTGGAGCGGTTCAATGTGGAGGAGATTCCGTTGGAGGGTGAAGTCGTGGAGGAACACGCAGGATTTACCGATGTATTCTTCTATACCGATCTGACCAATCCCTATGCCGGATATGTGCTGAATTTGCAAAAGCTTAAAGCCTATAACCGGTTGATGTTTCCGCTGGCAATGGCGCTGAACCGTGAATTGTGAGGCCGGAAGCCGGTAGCGGTAACAGCTGCATGGAGCAGACCTTTACCGCCCCGGATTTAATTATTTGCCCTCTTTTTCTGTAATGAACGCCAGATAGGCGGACACGGCCTTATGGCATCCGGTAAAGTCCGGAGTCCGGCAGCCTTGATTTTCCGGAAACTGACGGTGCCGTTCCTGTCAATGCCCCTCACATGCCTGTTGAATGTCCCTTTGGTTCTGATATGGATGTCAAAACCGTCCCTTCCGGTGATTTCAAGGAACATTTCTCCCGTAATCCGTTCCCCGTCCAGGAATTTCCGTTTCTGTTCATTGAGTAGCCACTGATGTTGCTCTTCCTGCACTCTGCGCTCTTCCGCCTCTTTCTCCTTCTGCTCCCTGCGTTTCTGCTCCTGTATTCTTTTATACTCCTCACGGGCTTGCACCAGGGAAGTGGTGTCAAGTCCGAGAGCCTCGAACACGCGGACGGAGATCAAATTGACGAAGGCTCCTCTTTCCGCACTTTGAAGCGTATCCGCAATCCAGTTCCTGCAATAGGTGGCGGCTTCCTCTCTGCAACCTTCTCCCTTGAGAAACCGGCGTGAATACTGCCCGCTGGAAAAATAAACGTTTTCAATCCGGCAGACCACATGGAAACAGTCATCGTCTTCATTCCCGTCTTCGTTCTTTCTTGACAGGGAGAGATATACATTCTTCGCATACGGCTCCAGTTCCATATAAGAAGCCACGACGGTATTCCCGTCAGACTTGTACTTGAACACTTTTGCTTTCATTGTTACATTTTTTTTGATTGTCCGTTCATATAATCCGTAATTCTCATTTCCAGTTCATCGTATATCCGGTTGAACAGTTCCTGGTACTCTTCCAGAAAAGCCCCGTCCGTATCGCACATGTCTTCGAGTGTCTTTCCATTTGCACGGCACAGCTCCGTATCGGCCAGCTCACAGACAATCTCGCTGAGCATCGAGCGGTCCTTGTCTTCGGGAAGCAGCCCTCCTTTTTTCAGGAGGCAGTAGTTACGGATATTGATTCGCAAATACAGGTCCGCCTCTTTCCACCGTCCATCGGGAAAAAGAGAGAATGCCTGTTTCAGTCCGTCGGGCTGTCCGCCCCACCATTCGTTCAAATTGTTCGGTTCCATATTGATAAGTTTAATTGATTACTGTCTGTTTGGTTTGCCATTGCCGATGGGCGGTGATGTATTCCTGGCGTTCCTTCTCCAGTAACGCTTCTGCTTCGGGAGTGTAGCCGATAAAACGAATGTAACCGCCGTTATATCCGGTAAGCTTGCACCGAATACCGGCTTTCTCCAATTTGTCGATCCGTTTCTGAGCCAGTTTCGCGCTTGAATAATCCTTCGGCCAGAAATAATGCTCTCCGTGTGAGCCGTAATGGTCTTCTCCGAGTATCATTTCGCCGGAATGCCTCCTGTGTTCGATGAAATCAAAGCGGGCTGTGCCCAACGCCTGCCTGATGGCCTTATGTGCCGGACCTTCGGGATGCTTGAACACTTCCGGCTTGTCCTTCCCCTTGCAGTCAAGTTTCGGCAGTTCCACCTTGTAAGGCTTCCGGTAACTCCCTATAGCCAATGTCAGGTAGAAATTGGTATGGAAATAATCCGTCATCGCATCGCTGTCATCGAAGTTGTATGACATGACAAAGTCACAGACATTCAGCATCACCTCCTTGGCACGGTCTGTAAGATCGGGGTTCCGCTCTATGTTGTAGTGGTTGATATGATCCTGTACTTTGCCGGATTCCCTGGTGAACGCCTCAAAGTCCGCACTCATCAGTTGATGTAAATGGAATTGTAGTTCTCCCGTCTGACGGAGAACTTATATCTCGGATAGGTTTCCTTTAGCCAGATTCTCACAAGTTCTACGATTTCAGGGGCATGTTGCCCTTTGTAGTTGCGACCTTTCCAACGGTATTCATTATACACGTACTCGGTATATTCCTTTGCCGTGGCACCCGGATAGTCATGTTCATACCCGGTTGATGCGGCAGAGACATCCGGTTTGTCTTTCCAGACTTCAAAGAGCCTTTCAAACTCGGTGTTCACCTGTTGCATGATGGCAGTGTCACCACCCTTGTCCGGGTGGTGCTGCAATGCCAGACGGCGGTATTCCTTCTTCAGGTCCGCCAATGAATGTATGTTATGAAAATAAGCCATAGCTATAGGTATTTATGCCCCTGCGAGGCGGTTGATAAAATATTCCTGGTTGTCAAGGTCAAGTCCGAGGTTGCTGCACGCCATTTCGATGTCATCTTCCCTCAGGTCGTCCGCCTCCTGCAACTCGCGCAGGTACCGGATTTCAGAATCCAAGTATTCCTGCGCTTCCATATGGCTGCAACTGCATGAGTTGCTAATCTGTTCAATGATGTTAATCTGCATATTATTCGTTTTTAGAATTATACCTGTTGTAAATTTCCCGTTTATGTTCGTAGTCCCGGCTGTTCCACCATTGGTCTGCCGCATCAATGAATGTCTGCGTGTTTTCGGAAGGCGGAGAGTCACAGACTTTCAACCCTGTGATTTGTTCCTTTGTTTCAAAACCGCACGACTCCCACCAGCCCTGCATCTTTTGTGTGAACTCCGCCTTAGTACAGAAAAAGACCTGAACGCCACATTCTTCGCACCATTCCCATCGCACCACAGCCCGTTATTGTCATCATGCACATAGCTGATACGTTCATCCGTATTGGCGTTTATCCATGCTTGGATTTCCAACTGCCGTGAACCGCATTCTTTACAGACAAGGATGTCGGAATCGTCCGGCTCTTTTCTGAAAGCCCTGCCGTCATAGAGTGTAACGGCACGTTCCACGAGTAGTTTCTGGTTGTTTTCCGATAACTCGGCAAAGAACCGTTCCGCCGCGCCGAATATGGACTTGTCCGCCAATGCGGACCATTTATCCCAGAAGTGCCGGTACATATCTCCAAATACGACCTTGCATTCTTCCTTGCTCCAGGCGTTCCACATATAGTAGAAGAAGCTGGAGACAGCATTTTCCGCTTGATATTTCATTGTTCTTCAGCTTGTGGTTCTACTTTTTTGCTCTCTTCCAGTTGCTGCCATACAGCCTCATACATTCCGGAAAGCCAGTCGATGTTGCTGGCTCCGAGTTCGAACGGGCTGTAACATTCCACTTCATCACCGCTTTCTTCTCTTCGGCAAGGACGGTCAGGCTGCTGTCCGTTACCCGGAGTCCTGTCACCCTGCATTCGTAGGGGTCTCCGTTCTTGCCAAACATATCACCCAGACCGGTCCATAATCCTCTTC
>ENA-OQAS01000711-OQAS01000711.1-human-gut-metagenome-genome-assembly--contig:-NODE-711-length-17138-cov-3.035624_pt1 | contig 17138 bp, 21 predicted proteins | sample MGYA00242733_ERZ504523 | MGnify/ENA primary metagenome ERZ504523 (study PRJEB26092, sample SAMD00036239) | human gut metagenome | host: Homo sapiens | study: EMG produced TPA metagenomics assembly of... | reverse complement strand
AACTTACAAACTAAGGCAAAAGATGGTAAAATATTATCCAAAGGCACCAAAAGTTAGCTGTAAAATAAAATATGTGCACAAAACCATGGAAGAATATACCAGTCCTGCGTTCTATATGGTACCAGAGATTGATTCTTACAAGGAGAATGTAATTTACATTAATAAGGCACAGACTGCAGAGTTATATCCAACTTTGGCACATGAAGGATACCCAGGACATTTATACCAGAATGTATATTATGCGGCAAGGAACGATGATCCAGTGCGCTATCTGCTTGATTATCCTGGATATTCAGAAGGATATGCAACGTATGTAGAAGTTTTTAGTTACAGTATGATGGATGCTGAAGGATATGGCGATATTTATCAACAGATGAATATGGAGATGTACGAGTACAATCTGGCACTTTGTTCAAGAGTTGATCTTGGAGTTCATTATGAAGGATGGAAGAAGAAAGATGTCAGGGCGTATTTAAGATCATTTGGAATGGATGATTCTCAGGCAGATGAATTATTTCAGATGATTATCGAGAATCCTGCAAACTATTTATCTTATTATATCGGTTATCAGGAGTTTCATGAGCTTTTGACTGATTATAAGAAAATGGCAGGGAATAAATACAGCTTAAAAGCGTACCACACAGAGATTTTAGATGCAGGCCCATGTAGTTTTGACATTTTGAGAAGACGCATCGAAAGCAACCTATGAATGGAGGAGTAACTTATGTCAACAAAAGCTTATTACACACATGAAGAAATCGGAAAAGGAAAGCCTGGATTTTCAAAAACAAGATCCATTATTGAAGCAGCATTCTATGGAAATAACGTTGTAGAAGTAAAAGATTTAAAGCAGGCTTATGAATTAGCAAAGAATTCGCCTGGAACGATCGTTACAGATATGCCAGTATATAAACCAGAAGCGATTGGTTTAGATGAGGGTCCAAAGTTCTATTATTTAATGATGGATCAGTGACTGGACGCTGTGCAGCCGCAAGAAGAATTTCCAGTGAACCTGGTGTCGATATAAATGATCTGGATTTAAAATTAATGGATGCGATCTATGATACAAGATGGACAACAATGTACCATGCACAGGTATATATCGGTTTAGATCCTGAATTTATGGTAAAAGCACATCTTTTAATTCCAGAAGGTGAAGAAAATATTTTATATTCCTGGATGTTAAATTTCCAGTATATGAATCCTGAATACAATGAAATGTATAAGAATTCACAGCCAGTTGCAGATGAGACAGATATCTATATTTTCTCAGATCCACAGTGGACACATGAAGAACATCCATTAGGATTAACATATTTTAATACAGACACAAACTGTGCTGCACTTCTTGGTATGAAATACTTTGGGGAACATAAGAAAGGTACATTAACAATTGCATGGGCGATCGCAAATCGTAACGGATATGCTTCCTGCCATGGTGGACAGAAAGAATTCAGATTAGATAATGGAGAGAAATTCGTAGCATCTTTCTTCGGATTATCAGGATCAGGAAAATCCACATTAACACATGCAACACATAATAATAAATACGAAGAGATTCAGGTTCTGCATGATGATGCATTTATCATCAATACAGAAACAGGTGCATCTATTGCAATGGAACCAACATATTTTGATAAAACAGCGGACTATCCAACAGGATGCCCAGATAATAAATACTTATTAACAGCACAGAATTGCTCTGCAACAAGAGATAGCGAAGGAAAAGTCGTTCTTGTCACAGAAGATATCCGTAACGGAAATGGTCGTGCAATCAAGTCGAAATTATGGTCACCAAACCGTGTAGATAAGATCAATGATCCAGTAAATGCAATCTTCTGGATCATGAAAGACCCAACAATCCCACCAATTGTTAAGATCAAAGGAGCTTCTTTAGCATCTGTTATGGGAGCAACACTTGCAACAAAACGAAGCAGTGCGGAACGTCTGGCACCTGGAGTAGATCCAAACCGTTTGGTTGTGGAACCATATGCAAACCCATTTAGAACATACCCTCTTGTAAATGACTACAAGAAGTTTAGAAAACTTGTAAAAGAAAGAAATGTAGACTGCTATATCATTAATACAGGAGACTTCATGGGTAAAGATATCAAACCTGCAACAACAATTTCCGCAATTGAGCAGGTTGTAGAAGGAACTGGAGAATTCAAACAGTGGGGACCATTTACAGATATCGAAGTGCTTGAGATGGAAGGATATGTTTCAGATTTCAATGATATGAATTATGTGGAAACATTAAAAGCAAGAATGACAGACAGACTAAACTTTGTCTTCGAAAAAGACGTAGAAGATGGTGGATACAATGCACTTCCTACACAGGCAAAAGAAGCTTTAGCAAAAGTTATTGGAGAAGCACACAATTTAGAAGTGGAAAATTCCAATAATTAAAGGTATAATACTCTTAAATCGTTGTTTAGGAGGTAAATTGATTGGATAAAGATCGTTTAAATAATATGGTGGTAGACTTATTCCACGGAATTTCATATGAAGAAGAGAAAGCCGTGATCACAGATGAGTTTAAGGATATTTCGAACAAAGATCTGCATATTATTGATGCGATCGGGATCAAGAAACCGAAGAATATGTCAACGATTGCAGGAGATTTAAACATTACGGTTGGTACACTTACAACCGCTATCAATAACCTCTTGAAGAAAGGATATGTAAATCGCAAACGCGGAGAGAAAGATCGCAGAGTTGTTTATATATCTCTTTCTGAGAAGGGGAGGAAAGCATACAGTCATCACAGAGAATTTCATAAACGTATGATCCAGGGACTGCTTGATACGCTTAATGAGCAGGAACAGGATCTGTTGGTGAAGGTTATGCAGTATTTTCATGATTACTTTCGTGAACATATGTAAAATTTATTTGTTAGTTTGATAGCTGTAGTCTTTGTGTATCTGAGAAAAACGAAATAAAAGAATAAAAGATCCAGACCAGAAATTTTGCTCGCCGTTGAACGGTCGCTTATACGAAATTTTCCTTGCATAACTCACTCGCTACGCGAGTTCAAACAATGCACCAAATTTGCTGCGAACCGTTCAAAACAACGGCAAAATTTCAATGGTTCTGGATCTTTTATTCTTTTATTTCGTTTTTCTCAGATACCTAAAGTTTACAGGTATTAAATCCAATAAATCAAAACTCATAGTATGTATATTTTACGGTATTTGTTTATATTTTTAGATAATCAATGACTGAAAAATCTCTTATCAGATTCAGAAGATTAAGTTTGTGATTCAGTGAAAGGTTTGAGCAGTGAAAATAAAAAATGGAGAAATAATAATGCTCAAAGTCAGTTAAGAAAAATTACAGACAAGAAAGGAAAACTTGAGTCATATCAAAGAAAGACAATTATTTACGGAGACGGATTCCATGCCCCAGAGCAGAGAATTGGAAAATATGAGTTTGAATTTTTATGGAAGTGGTAAGAATCATAGTGTTTTAAAATGCTTTGAATAAAATTATAAGAAAAGATCCAGATAATGCGCTTTTCTGGATCTTTTTTTCTGTGTCACTTGGACATTATCTCATTTTTTCGAAGATAATATAACATATATTTATAAATATTTCAAGTATGCATAACTTAATGAATCAAAGTATGTGTGTTATCTAAAAATAAAGCAAAAATTCTTTATTTTCCTAAAATGATATCGTATCATAAAGATATTCATACAAACCAAGGAGGGGAAGGAATATGCTGCAATTAAATTACAAATTAACAGATGAAGACTACATAGAATTCAACGAATTTCATCAGTTAATTCATTCAGAAATAGGAAAAAGAAACCTGTTTTTTTAAGATTAATCGGTCCAATGATCAGTATTCTAGCTATGATCATTTTCATACTAGCAAGAGCAGAAGTAATGTTAATTATTGGTGAAGCAATTGTATTATTCATTTTTTCTGTGGTGGATATATTACTAGCTAAAAAGATTATGAAAAGAGGGATTCGTAAGACAATTCTAAAAATGAAAGAAAAAGAAGGACTACCATTTGCAGAAGAAACAACATTAAATTTTACAGAAGATCAGATCATAGAGATAACAAAAGGTCAGGAAGTGAAAGTAGATTATAAAAAGGTAGAAGATGTTTGCGAAACAGAGAAAGCTTTTTATGTTTACATGAGCTCTGTACAAGCGATTATTATTCCGAAGAGAGTATTGGATCAGGATAAGGAAAAGAAATTGAGACAGATATTAAGTAAAAAGTAAAAGAAAATCATAAACTGGCACCATTAAAAATAAAAAAAACTGGCTATTTTAAAAATACCAATGACACGATAAATTATAACACAATAAAGGAACGCAGCGTACTTAAAAACTATATATCATACAAGAAATCAGGAAGTGAGGAAAATACAATGAAAGAAAATAAAGTACAGTTTATTGCAATAACAGCAATGGCAGTTGCATTAACTTATGTGTTTACAGCGTTTGTTAACGTAAGATTTACCGATCGCAGCTAATGGAGGTCTGATTCATTTAGGAAATGTTCCTCTATTTATTATGGCAATTTTATTCGGTAAGAAAACAGGAGCTATCGCTGGTGGAGTTGGAATGGGATTATTTGATTTGTTGTCAGGATGGACAGCGTGGGCACCATTTACATTTATTATCGTAGGAATCATGGGATATGTTGTTGGAGTTATGACAGAGAAGCATGACCAGTATGGATGGAAAGTTGCAGCAATCTTTGCAGCATTTGTAATTAAGATCGTTGGATATTATATTGCAGAGATCATTCTTTATGGAAACTTTATTGCACCAATCAGTTCCGTTCCAGGAAATGTCGTACAGATTGCTGTAGCAGCAGTTGTTGTACTGATCGTGATCGAACCAATTGAGATTGCAATTAAGAAAATTGGAATTACACAGTTCGCATAATAAAATGATATAATGATACCGGGATTGCCAAAGCATTTTCTATGCAGTGATTCCGGTATATTAGATTATAAAAATAAAAAGAAAGTGAGTGACGGATATGAGTAAATACAAGATTATGACACCAGGACCTGTTCAGGTGCCAGAAAATGTAAGACTGGCGAGAAGCTTTCTACAACGAATGCAGATTTGGATCCGCAATTCTATGATGAATACAAGGAAACCTGTGAGCTGATCAGTGAGCTGCTTCATACGAAGAATGAAACACTGATCCTAAGCGGAGAAGGAATCCTTGGTTTAGAGGCAGCATGTGCATCTATGACAGAGCCGGGAGATAGAGTTTTAATTCTTGATAATGGAATTTATGGAGCAGGATTTGCAGATTTTGTATCTATGTATGGTGGAACTCCTATTATGTATACAAAAGATTATAAAAATGCATTTGATGTTGATGAATTAGATGCATATCTGAAGGAAGATCACGATTTTAAATATGCAACAGTTGTTCATTGTGATACTCCAAGTGGAATGTTAAATGACATTCATAAATCTGTCCAATATTGAAATCCTATGGAATCATGACAGTTACAGATTCTGTTTCAGGAATGTTTGGAAATGAAGTCAATGTTGATAAAGCACAGATCGATATCTTATGTGGAGGATCTCAAAAAGCAGTTTCAGCGCCTCCAGGACTTACTTTCGTAACGATCAGTGATGAAGCTAAAAAAGCTATGGAAAATCGAAAAACACCAATCGCATCATTTATTGTAATCTGACGATTTTCAAAGATTACTATAAAAATTTATGGTTCCCATATACAATGCCGATCAGTGATATCTATGGATTGAAAGCAGCGATGGATAATATTGCAGCGGATAAAGATCTGATCAAACGTCATGCCAGAATCGCCAATGCGACAAGAAAAGCCATTGAAGCATTTGGTCTAAAATTACATTTAGAAAGTGGATTTTCAGATACGGTTACAGTATTTGATGTACCAGAAGGAATGACAGCGGATGATATTCTGGAAAGAATGAGAGAAAAACATGGAATCATGCTGGCAGGTTCTTTCGGAGAATTGGCAGGAAAAGTCATTCGAATCGGACATATGGGTGCAAGTGCAAATGTAGGAGATATGTTAGAAGTGATGTCTGGATTGGAAGAAACATTGAGATATCTTGGATGGAAATCAGAGAATAGTTTGTTGGGAGTGTTTCATACAGAATTATGATATTAGGACATACAATAAAAGATTATAAAAGAGAAAATCTGTTGCATGATGTGATCACAGGAATCATCATCATGCAGTATCGATTCCAATTTCTATGGGATATTCCCAGATTGCCGGATTACCTGCGGTTTATGGGCTATATGGGTCTGTATTTCCGATCATTTTATTTGCATTATTTTCTACATCTCCGCAGTTCATCTTTGGAGTGGATGCGGCACCAGCAGCGTTGGTTGGATCAGCACTTCTTGGGATGAATATACAAAGTGGTTCCAAAGAAGCACTTGTAGTTGTGCCAGTGATCACATTTTTTGTGGCATTGTGGCTGCTCGCATTTTATCTGATGCATGCAGGAAAACTTGTAAATTATATTTCAGCACCAGTTATGGGTGGATTTATTACAGGAATCTGTTCGACGATCATTTTGATGCAAGTGCCGAAATTAATGGGAGGAACAGCAGGAACTGGAGAATTATTAGAACTGTTAGAGCATATAGAAAAAACAGCAGAACAGATCAATCTTCCATCATTGATCTTAGGAATCCTATCATTAGTCATCTTGTTGGCAGCGAAAAAGATCATGCCGAAATTCCCAATGGCAGTTGTGATGATGGCAGCAGGAGCTGTTTTGACGCAGGTTCTGCCAATGAAAGAATGGGGAATTAAGACATTAGATGCCGTAGCACCAGGACTTCCAAAATGGAGTTTTCCAAATCTTATGTTAATTCCAATGGATGAAGTGGTGACGATCAGTTTGTCGGTAGCGGTCGTTATTATGGCGGAAACACTTCTTGCAGAGAATAATTTTGCACAGAAAAATGGATATCGTATCAATGATAATCAAGAATTACTAGCATTTGCAGTTGGAAATCTTGTGGCAGCATTGACTGGATGCTGTCCGATCAACGGATCTGTTTCAAGAACGGCGATGGGAGAACAATATCAGGGAAAAACACAGTTAATGAGTATTGTTGCAGGATTATCTATGATCCTATTACTGTTATTTGGAACAGGATTTATTGGATATCTGCCAGTTCCGGTATTGACGGCGATCGTAATTTCCGCACTTCTGGGAGCGACAGAATTTGAACTGGCGGTAAAACTGTGGAAAGTCAGCCGCACAGAATGTTTTATTTTCTGGGGTGCATTTATTGGGGTATTGTTACTTGGAACGATCAATGGTGTATTGATCGGAATTATCTTATCTTTTGCAGAAATGGTGATACGATCATCAAACCAGCAAGTTGTTTTCTGGGAATTCAGCCAGGACATAAGCATTTTCGTGATTTAGCAGAGAGTCGTCAGATTCACGAGATTGAAGGTGTGTTGATCTATCGTTTCAGCAGCAATTTGTTTTTTGCCAATGCAGGAGTGTTGCAGCAGGATATTGAGCAGGAACTTGAACGCAGAGGAAATATCAAAGCAGTGATCCTTGATGCCAGCGGAATTGGAAGTATGGATATCACGGCAGCAGACCGCATTGAGATTCTTTATAAGTCATTGAAAGAGCAAGGAATAAGATTTTATATCACAGAGCATATCGCAGATTTAAATGAGCAGATGAGAAAGCTTGGAATCGGATATCTAATCGAAGAAGGATGTGTCAGAAGGACGATTTATATTGCGTTGAAAGATATGGGAATCAAACGTCCGTATCCATTAGAAGGCGGAGTTGATAATGAAGAACGCAGTGCATCAAGAAAGCGTGTAGATAACCGTATGCAGGAATTTGTCTGGGCATTTGGTTCTGACACGGAAGATCAGATTGAGAGGCAGATTACAAATCAGATTAAGCAGTTAAAGCAAAATGAAGATGTAGAAAAGCTGTTACATGGAAGCTGGTCACATATGGAAGCTTTTGACGAAGATGAATGGTTAGAACATCTGGAAGAACATCTAAAAGAAATCGTAAATATTTCTGGAAAAGATGAAAGAACTCTGGCGGCACGTTTTGAGGAACATCGAAGGGAAATTCATGAACGTATTATGAAAGAACATCCAGAACTTGCACAGAGATTTAAAGAGCGAAGACATCGTTTGGATGAACATTTGAAAGAACGACGGCCGGAAGTTTATGATCTGGTTGTCAGTTTGAGAGAATTAGAGAAACGAAAAGATATGGAATAAAAAAGATGAGTGTTATCAGTAGTAGATGCTGATAACACTCGTTTTTTGTGCATGCTGATTTTTATAATGCAATCTAAATTTATTTATGTCAAAATTATATCATAAATATATCGGGAAAAGTTAAAAATAAGAGATGAATACAGAAATAAAAGTACCAACAAAAACGGCCAGCAATGCCCCAGTCAATGTATATCGAATCTTTTTATTCCAACCACAGAATAATACACGGATAATGTATAAAAACAAGTTTCTGTTGAACTAAGGATCACAGAAGACATAAACCCAGCCAAAGAATCCGGCCCGGAAGTTTTATAAATATCAAGCAGGAATCCAGTTGCAGCGGAAGAAGAAAAAAGTTTTGCAAAGATCACGGGTAAAACTTCTTTAGGAATCTTTAATAGTTTTCCCATAGGAGTCAGAAAACGAACGATCAGATCCAAGGCTCCAGAAGAACGAAAGATCTGAATCGCAAAAAACAAAGCGATCAGAGTTGGGGCAATCTCAAGAACAATTTTAAATCCATCCATGACACCTTCAAGAAAAGGGGTATAGATATCCTTACGCTTTAGGGTTCCATATAAAACAAGTGTAAATATGAATAAAGGAATGACAAGATTTGCAAGAAATGTGATCATCGTTTTCGGTCCTTCCATTTGATATAGATAACAGCAACGATCGTGGAACCAAAAGTAGCGATAAGTCCTGGAATTAAGATCTTAGATGGATTGACAGAGCCGTATTGGCTTCGGTAGGCAATGATATTAATCGGAATCAATTGCAGAGATGATATATTAAGAATTAGGAACGAACACATTTCATTTGTTGCGGTGTTTTTGTCAGGGTTATCTTTTTGTAATTCTTCCATAGCTTTTAATCCGGAAGGAGTTGCAGCCCAACCAAGACCTAATATATTTGCGACAATATTTGTACTGATATATTCTTTCGCTTTTTGATTCTTCAGATTTGGAAATAAAAAAGTCAGAAAAGGGGTTAACAGCTTTTGAAGTTGTGTAGTAATTCCAAGAGACAGTGCAATGTTCATGAGTCCAGACCATAACCCAACAATTCCAAACATTAGAATACAGAGTTCCACAGCCTCTTTGGAAGAAGAAAGAATGGTATCAGAAAGTGCTGTGATCTTTCCATTAAAACTGCCGACAATGAGCCCCGCAAGGATCATAAAACACCAGATTTTATTCATCATAAAATATACCCCAAAACCCCTTTATCATAAGATATTCAAAAAAATGAAAAAAATTCAAAAAAACACTTGCAATTTATAAAAAGTGGTGGTATAGTATTATTTGTCGCTGAGGAAAACACAACACAGCGAACAAGATATGCGGGTGTAGTTCAATGGTAGAACTCCAGCCTTCCAAGCTGATCACGTGGGTTCGATTCCCATCACCCGCTTGGTATTTATTTAAGGATATATTCGAGAGGATATATCCTTTTTTCATTTTACAGGAAAGAACTATAAACAATAGTTAGATATGAGGGAGAATATGATAGAAGAAGAAAAGAATCAGTTTGCAGTTCTGATCGATGCAGATAATATCAGTCCTAAATACGCACCGATCATTTTTCAGGAGCTGGAAGCCTACGGATTTCCGTCTTGTCGAAGAATTTATGGGAACTGGTCCAAAGCAAATGGATGGAATGAAGAGTTGTTATTAGAATATTCTATTATTCCTGTGCAACAATTTTCTTATACTTCAGGTAAAAATGCAACAGACATGGCAATGGTCATTGATGCAATGGATCTGTTATATGGAAAGAAGTAGACGGATTCTGCATTGTTACGAGTGACAGTGATTTTACAAGACTTGCAATGAGACTTCGAGAAGAACATATGTATGTGATCGGAATGGGAGAATCAAAGACACCTGTGCACTGACAAGAGCATGTAATAAATTTATCCATCTAAATCTGATTTATGAAGCGGACAGAGGTAAAGAAGAGGATATGGAAAGTGATGAAATAGAGAATGTTACATCACTGGATGAGATTTCATATACGATCGCAGATATTATCAGTGAAAATGGAAATGCACCAGTAGATTTAGGGAAGATTGGAAATCGATTAAATGCAAAATATTCAGATTTTGATGTGCGAAATTATGGATATACAAAGCTGAGTGTTTTAATTGATGAAGAGATGGATAATTTTATGCTTGTGCAGGAAGATACAAACTGTTATGTTGAATTTAAAGAACTGACAAGCAGAGAAACGATTGAAGAAGAAGTAATTCATTTTGTAAAGAAAAATGGCGGATCTTTAGATAATCTTTCTGCGGTAACGTTAGAATTAAAAGATAAACACAGCGGATTTAATATCAAAGACTATGGTTACAGCCGTATGTCAAGTTTCTTACGAAGCATCCGTTGTCTTACGGTCAACGGAAATACAGTCAGATTAAAGAAACGAAGAGAAAAGGGAGAGAGACGATGATATTTGATACACATGCACATTATGATGACAAACAGTTTTGATCAAGACAGAGAAGAATTGTTAGCATCTATGAAGGACAATGGAATCGGAACGATCGTTGATGTAGGATCGAATATGGAAACATCTACATGGATTGTAGAAGCAGTGACACGATATCCGATGATGTATGGAGCAGTCGGCGTTCATCCAAGTGATACGGCAGAGTTGAAGGAGTCAGATATCGATACACTAAAGAAATATGCAGCAATGGATCGAATTCTTGCGATCGGAGAGATTGGGCTTGATTATTACTGGGATGAACCAGAACGCAGCATTCAGAAGAAATGGTTTGAAGCACAGATCGAACTTGCAAGAGATGTAAAATTACCGATCATTATTCATAGCAGGGACGCAGCAAAGGATACTTATGATATAATGAAAGCGTTACATGCAGAAGAAATCGGCGGGGTGGTTCACTGTTTTTCTTATTCAAAAGAGATGGCAAGGCAATTCCTTGATATGGGATTTTATATTGGAATCGGTGGCGTTGTAACATTTAAGAATGCAAAGACATTAAAGGAAGTTGCAGCTTATACACCGTTAGACAGAATCGTATTAGAGACAGACTGCCCATATCTGTCACCAGAACCCAATAGAGGCAAGAGAAATTCTTCACTAAATTTAAATTATGTAGCAGAAGCGCTCAGTCAGATCAAAGGGATCAACAAGGAAGAACTGATCGCAGTCACTGAAGAAAATGCAAGACAATTGTATCGTATGAAAGAGGTATAAAGAGTGAAACTTGGAAATCCAAAAAATACAATAGAAGTAATTCAGAAATATGATTTTGATTTTCAGAAAAAATTTGGACAGAACTTTCTGATTGATGAACGTGTTCTTGAGAAGATATTTCTGCAGCAGAAGTGAACAAAGATGATTTCGTGTTAGAGATCGGACCAGGAATTGGAACAATGACACAGTATCTTGCAGAAAATGCGAGAGAGGTCATGGCAGTTGAGATTGATAAGAATCTGATTCCGATTCTTTCAGACACATTAAGTGCATATGATAACGTGTCCATTTTGAATGCAGATATTTTGAAAGTCGATATTGCAAAGATCGTAGAAGAGAAAAATGGTGGGAAACCAGTGAAGGTTGTGGCGAATCTCCCATATTACATTACAACCCCGATCATCATGGGATTGTTTGAAAGTCATGTGCCGATCGACAGTATTACTGTCATGGTACAGAAAGAAGTTGCAGACCGTATGCAGTCAGGTCCGGGAACAAAAGACTATGGTGCATTATCACTCGCAGTGCAGTACTATGCAGAACCATATGTGGTAGCGAATGTGCCGCCAAACTGCTTTATGCCAAGACCAAAAGTTGGATCTGCAGTCATCCGTCTTACGAAATACAAAGACGCACCGATCAAGGTTACAAATGAGAAATTATTATTCCAGTTAATTCGTGCATCTTTTAACCAGAGAAGAAAAACTCTCCAGAATGGAATTAAAAATTTCGGAGGCTTAAACTTCTCCAAAGAACAGGTAGCACAGGCATTAGAAGAGATGGAATTACCTGCATCTGTTCGTGGAGAAGCATTAACCTTAGAACAGTTTGCACAGTTAAGTAACATCTTAGACCGGTAAGATAAAATAACCAAAATTTCCAGTTTTATGTGGCTTTAGCGGCACCGTGATAAAAGTTTTAAAACCAAATAAACGGGAGATAAAAGCTTTTTCGTTGTCAAAGATTCCAGGAATTCCAAGATAACGCTGGCCGCTGTCTTGATCTTTCGCGAGCATTAAGTGGCCGAAATTCCCATAATTTAAAAGGAGAAAACCATTTGTCTTTATGTTGTCATCAAGATCAGGAATCTGATCAAGATCTTCTAGTCCGATTTTAATGCTAGGATCAAGGCTATAAGAAGGAGGCATGGGCAAGGTGGGATACTCCTTCCAGTCGAAGTCCTTTGGTGGATTTGGATGTGTGAATTCTTTCGCATCCTTTTCTAATTGAAGGGCTTCAATGTATTCTGAGAGACTGGATGTAGGAGAAGCTTCAGTTTCAGAAAGTGTTTCGGTTTCAGGTGAAGGTTCTGGAGGTACCGTTTTTTCAGTATTCTCATTTTTATTTTCAGCAGACTCCACAGGTACAAAACTTCGTATAATGATCGGATGATCTTTCCACTGCGATCCAAAGAATGATCATTCGAATAATACAGTAAGAATCCATCCATTTTATCAAAATCATCGATCAAAGGATATGTGTTTTTAAATTTCAATGATCGCATCATTCGCTTGACCGTATCAAGATAAATCCCATTCATAGCACCCTGATGAAATAATAAAATAAATTTTGTATTCTAATGCCTGTTCATTTGTTTTTACATGGAAATAGACCCTCAAACGGTTTTGGCGTTTTTCTATTTTGGCAAAACGACATTGGAACCCTTGATTCCATGGTGATATTCATACAGATAAGATACAATACGTTGATAATCTGACAATCGTGTACTCTCTTTTTGCTTCATTCTATGTTATAATAAAGAAAAATATGACATAGATATAAGGGGTAAGAGTAAGTGACACAAGAAGAAAAATACATGAAAGAAGCAATCAAACAAGCAAAGAAAGCGGCAGTGATCGGAGATGTTCCAATTGGATGTGTGATCGTTGAAGACGATAAGATCATGCAAGAGCTTATAACCAGCGCAATAAGAAGAAGACAACATTGGCACATGCAGAACTTCTTGCGATTCAGAAAGCAAGTAAGAAAGTTAATGATTGGAGACTGGAAGATTGTACCATGTATATCACATTGGAACCATGTCAGATGTGCGCAGGAGCTATCGTACAGGCACGAATTCCCAAAGTTGTGATCGGAGCGATGAATCCAAAGGCGGGCTGTGCAGGATCTGTATTGAATATTTTACAGATTGATAAATTTAATCACCAAGTAGAGATAGAACGTGGTATATTAGAGGAAGAGTGCAGTCAGATGCTGTCTGATTTTTTTAAAGAATTAAGAAGAAGGAAGAAGGGGGACAAGGAACATGGAAAGGATTAAGAAGCTTATTGTAGTTATTTTATGTGTCGGCATGATAAGTTCTTTAAATATTTCTTTTATCTATGCCTCACAGTCTAATGGATATCATCCATTGAATATTAAGATTGAATCTCCAGATGTGCCCAAAGCTGTAACGCCAAAGAGGAATGCCAGATCATTGGATTCATATTACAGTTCATCAGAACTTGGACAGGTAACATCAGTGAAAGATCAGGGGAATACAGAATTATGCTGGGCGTTTGGGATTACATCGATGGGAGAGACTTCTCTGATCAAACAAGGAATCGCAAGTACGAATGTAGATTTTTCTGAGAAACATTTTGGATATTTTATGTACAATCGAAAAAACGATAAATTAAATAATACCAAAGGGGACAAAACAAAAGTTTCAGGAGATTGGAGATATGCAGGTGGCAATTCACTGCTTGCAATGTTGTCGTTAACAGGATGGTATGGTCTTGCAAAAGAAAATATTGCACCATTTAATACAAGAAAATGGAGATTATCTGATTCTGTGGGACAAAAAGACAGTGCAATTCTGAAGAATGGATTTTTCCTTGGAGATACACCGCAAGCAGCAGTAGTAAAGTCCTATATCATAGAATATGGTTCCGTAGTTATGGCATATCATGCGCCCGAAGAGACATGGGAAGAAACAGCCTATTACGGAAAGAATCATGAGGCATACAACTGCAATAGTGCCAGACAGACAGCAAATCATATTGTTGCGATCGTTGGATGGGATGATAGTTATAGCAGAGATAATTTTAACAGTGGATCCAGACCGTCCAGAGATGGAGCATGGATCGTAAAAAACAGTTGGGGAAATCAAGAAGGAAGTAACGGATATACCTATATTTCTTATGAAGATAAATCTCTTTGTGAATTTGTTGCAGGGCAATTTGTGAAAGCCTCAGAGTATAAATACAATTATTTCTATGATGGTTCAGCGAATCCTGGAATTTTAAAACTAAAAAAAGGACAAAAGTTCGCAAATGTATTTACAGCGAAAAAAGGAAGTGCAAAGAAGAAAGAACTGATCAAAGCAGTGAATCTGGTGACTTGGTCTGCAAACGTCAAATACAGTATACAGATTTATAGAAATCCTAAAGATGGAAGACCAACAAGTGGAACAAAGATGTTAAAACGTCCGGTAACAGGAACGATCAGAGAGGCCGGAACGCATACGATCGATCTTCCAAGAAAAGCAGAGGTTCTGAGAGGAGACAAGTTTGCAGTTGTAGTAAAATTAAGATCTTCTGGTAAGATTGGTTTTGATGAAAATGATGATTATCACTGGGTATCTTTTGTTAATAAAACAAAAAGGACAGAGTTATCTTTATGATCATAGAAAATGGAATGATCTGAACCCAGATCATGCAACGGTGCGTTTAAAGGCATATACAGTAATGCAGCCAGTAAACAAGATTCATTTGAGATATTGTAAGGCGGATTCTAAAAATAAGAATCCAAAGGGAATCGTATTATATTACAAAGGAAAGCATTTAAAAAAGAATAAAGATTACAAGATCGTCAAAAAAGAAGGTTACAAATATGTGATCGTAAAAGGAAGAGGAAGATATCGGGGAACGAAAAAAAAATTTATCTAAAAACCAAATAAGAATAACTATTGACCAAAAGAAAAGTATTTAGTATAATCAAATATGCATCTTGCAAAAGATGCCAAAGATAATCAAGTCATAAAGCTTCCGTGCTAGCCGGGGAGGTAGCGGCACCCTATTTCTGCAATCCGCTATAGCAGAGGTGATGGTTTGCTTCGGGCTGTTTTCTGTAGAGCTGCCCTCTACAAGTGGCGTTGATATCTGGGTCTCACGCAATAGGAATCCATGAACCGTGTCAGGTTGGGAACAAAGCAGCACTAAGTGGAACCTTCTATGTGCGTGAGGGTGCCTGGGTTGAGTTAACTATAGAGGTAACGTCTGTGGAAGATAGCACAACGCATTCCGCACGGATTTTTTTTACCCATTTTTAGGTATTTAAGAACTTACTACTCGGATTGTATGCTATTGAATACAAAGTGAAACAGTGATAGAATAGGAATAGCAAACATGGTAAGGAGTGAGACATATGAGAGAATTAGAATTACCTGATGTACAAGATGTAATGCTTGAATACCGAAAGATCAAATTATTATATCGTTCTGCATTAAAAGAGATCGGAACGAAATTAGAGATATTAAATGATGAGTTTAAACTTGTGCACCAGTACAATCCGATTGAACATATCGAATCAAGATTAAAAACAGATGAGAGTATCACAAGAAAGCTGATACGTAAAGGAAAAGAGATCACAGTAGAGAATATCCAGAAATATATTGACGATATCGCTGGGGTCAGGGTTATTTGTTCTTTTACACCAGACATTTATCGAATCGTAGATATGATCTCATCACAAGATGATATAGAAGTACTAAAGACAAAGGATTATATGTTGAATCCCAAGGTCAATGGATACAGAAGCTATCATCTGATCGTAAGAGTACCAATCTTTTTATCTGACAGAGTGGTACCTACCAAAGTAGAGATTCAGATCAGAACGGTTGCAATGGACTTTTGGGCATCTCTGGAGCATAAGATTTATTATAAATACGAGGGCAATACACCAGAATACATTAAGAAAGAATTGAAGGAGTGTGCAGATCTTGTGACGTTTTTAGACAGCAAGATGTTGGCGATCAATGAAGAAGTGAGAAGTATTCGGGAAGAAAATAAAGAATAGGACATGCAATATTTTTCTAAATGATCATAAGATATGATTGATAGAGAAAAAGGAGCAGGAAGATGGCAGACAGAGATGGTTTAGGAGATCTTCCATTATTTGATACTGAAGTAAGACCAGTCAGAGAATTTGTAGCACAGGAACAGAGGCAGGAAGACGATTATCAGTATATTACGAGAATGTATTCTGCACTGGCCAGACAGATTCTGGATCTGATTGAAGATATTTGTGATCAGATGGAATACGAGGGCAGCAGGATGTTTGATGAATATATGGATCGAACGATGCTGCTTGCTATGGTGGATAAGATTTATGATAAGATCGATCATCAAGAGAAGCAAGATTGTCAGAAGAAAGAACAGTTATTATATCAGATGATCCTTTCGCTGCTTGGAGGAGAGATTTATCATAGAAGATGCCGTTATCGAAGAAAACGAAATATGTTCAAAGCATAAAAAGAAAGAGCCGGGAGAAATCCTGGTTTTTTCTTGTTTCATAGGGAATTACTATGAAATCCGCTGTAAAATGAAAAACATACATCTTAAACATTTCTTAAAAAGGTTGTATTCATATACAAAAACGGATAAAATGTACATTATAAGGCTTCACGGAATTAGGAAAGGAGAAAGTAAAT
>ENA-OQAS01000710-OQAS01000710.1-human-gut-metagenome-genome-assembly--contig:-NODE-710-length-17147-cov-3.034783_pt1 | contig 17147 bp, 25 predicted proteins | sample MGYA00242733_ERZ504523 | MGnify/ENA primary metagenome ERZ504523 (study PRJEB26092, sample SAMD00036239) | human gut metagenome | host: Homo sapiens | study: EMG produced TPA metagenomics assembly of... | reverse complement strand
CACTATCCCGCGAGGTGTTTTGGCATGAATATGCCAAAATCCCGAGACATACAAGCCAAAATTCCATTGCCGCAGGCAATCTGGAATGAATTTTGGCTACGTTACTGTGAACGGAGTGAACAGTAACAAACAGATTGTTTGTGTTGCCTTTATCTGGACTATATCACCTGTAAATGATAAAATATAGTAAAATATTGCTATAAATAACAAAATATTGCTATATATGCGAGAGGAATAAAGATGCAGGAGAAAAATAAAGGAATATAACGAAAAAGAACAACAGATTGCAGAGAACAGAAGCAGGAATACTTTATTTGAGAGACGTGAGAATTTACAGAAACATGAATCATATGCAAGTGAGCGTCGGCAGTATGATGCTATCAGGAATGGCCAGACAGACAGAATACAGTCTGTTTTTCAGATCACACCGGATGGAACTCCGGGAATCCTGTCCAGAAATGAACTGAGAAACAGTAAAAATATGTTTATAGCAGGAATTACGCTGTTTACCAGAGCTGCCATTGAAGGTGGTGTACCTGAAGAAACTGCTTATGCATTAAGTGACGGTTATATTCAGACAGTAGAAGAGTGCACCAGCAAATCTTCCATAGAAAAGTTATCACAAAAAGCAGCCCTGAGATTTGCCCAGGAAGTGCAGAAGTCCGGAATGCGATATTACAGCAGAGAAATTGAAGCGGCAGTAAAATATATCCATCTTCATCTGCATGTTCCCGTTACACTGGAAGAAACTGCAGAGGCAGCAGGGATCAGTGCCAGTTATCTTTCCAGATTGTTTAAAAAAGAAACAGGAATGCTTTTTGTCGACTATATTCAGAAAGAACGGATAGAAGCTGCCTGTAATATGCTGACCTATTCAGATTATACAGCAGCACAGATCAGTGAATATCTCTGCTTTTCCACACAGAGCTATTTTATAAAAATCTTCAGAAAATATACAGGAACAACACCTGCAAAATATAAAAAATATAAAGTTCAGGACTGGAAATAATATCGGTATCAAAAGTTTTTTGATTATTTACGAGGATTGCTATAGGTCCCGAAACCGCACGGAAATAAAAATATTTCTGAGCGTCCCTTTATGACTTATGACGTACAAATAAACATTTTCAAAAAATTAACAAAAAAGGGATTGACAAACTAAAATAAAAGATTGTATAGTATTCATATTAAATCAATATGAAAACAGGGAAAACAAAAATTCCATTAAAAATATCAGATAAGAAGGTGACAAGACATGAAACAAATCTTATGTTTCGGTGATTCCAATACATACGGTTTAATCCCGGGAACTGCTAATCAGAGATACGGATGGGGTACCCGCTGGACCAGCATCCTGGATGACAAAGTAAGAACAAAAGGCTACAGAGTAATCGAAGAAGGACTCTGCGGAAGAACCACCGTATTCGATGATCCATTCCGTACAGAAAGAAGAGGAACAGAAATGCTTCCGGCAATCCTTGAGAGCCACAGACCAGTAGACACTATCGTTCTCATGCTTGGCACGAACGATTGTAAAAGCGTATACAGCGCAACCCCGGAAGTGATCGGACAGGGGATTGAACAGCTCCTTGATCAGATCAACACTGTAAACCCGGATGCTAAAATATTACTGGTATCTCCAATCTACCTTGGGGAGAGAATCTGGGAAGAGGATTTTGATCCGGAATTCGATAAGAATCTATCGAAGTATCATGGAATCTGCCCAGGGTGTATGAGAAAATCGCCAGAAGAAGAAATATTTCTTATCTTCCGGCTTCAGAATTTGCCCGACCGGGAGAAGCCGATCAGGAGCATCTGGATGAACTGGGACATAGCAGACTTGCAGATGCAATTTATGAAAAGCTTGCAGGATGAAGCCTGAAATGTTATGATAGTTCACAGATGTGCAGATGTAACGCTTTAACTAAATCAAGTAAACTACCTGCTTTAACCGAAATAGCAGTGGATTGAAAAGTAATAAGCGGCACAGGCACACCAGAGCGTTCTTCAAATATGCTCTAAATCATAATAATAGAAGGAGAATAAAGTAACCATGGATTTTGAGTTTATCCGCGAGCAGACACCTCTTTATATTGAGGCAGCAAAGCTTACACTTCACATGGCGGTGATTGGTGTGCTGCTTGCCATTGTGGTTGGGCTTGTCTGCAGCATGATTAAGTATTTCAGGATTCCTGTACTTCGTCAGATCGTGGAATGTTACATTGAACTGTCCAGAAATACACCATTGTTGATCCAGTTGTTTTTCCTGTATTTCGGTCTTCCGAAAATAGGGATTGTCCTCAGTTCAGAACAGTGTGCGATCACAGGACTGACCTTTCTCGGAGGCAGTTATATGGCAGAAGCCTTCCGAAGCGGCCTGGACAATGTTCCGCCCATTCAGGTGGAATCCGCATTAAGCCTTGGAATGAGTAAGAGTCAGGTATTTACAAACATTATCCTGCCCCAGGCGGTATCCAATTCTATTCCGGCATTCTGTGCAAATGCGATCTTTCTTATTAAGGAAACCTCCGTATTCAGTGCAGTAGCACTTGCAGACCTGATGTTTGTGACAAAAGACCTGATCGGAATTTATTACAAAACAGATGAAGCCCTGTTTATGTTGGTAATCGCATATCTGATCATACTTTTACCAATCTCACTTATCTGTTCATTTGTAGAAAGGAGAGTCCGCTATGCAGAATATGGGGATTGAGGTTCTTTTTAAGGGAATCAACTCATTAAGACTCTGGCAGGGCTTGTGGGTAACAATAAGAATTGCACTGATTTCCATGGTATTTTCCATAATCCTTGGATTTCTTCTTGGGATGGTAATGAATATCCCAAATAAAATCATTAAGTTTATCTGCCGCATTTACCTTGAAATAGTAAGAATCATGCCGCAGCTGGTGCTTTTGTTCTTGGTATATTTCGGAGCGGCCAAGCATCTGGGGATGAATCTTTCCGGTGAGACAGCGGCGGTCATTGTATTTACATTCTGGGGAACTGCTGAAATGGGTGATCTGGTGCGAAGTGCGCTGATCTCCATTCCTAAACACCAGTATGACAGCGGATACGGTCTTGGATTAAACAAATGGCAGGTCTATCTTTATATTATCCTTCCGCAGACTATAAGAAGACTTCTTCCATCCGCAGTGAATCTTCTTACCCGAATGATCAAGACCACATCACTGGTAGCTCTTATCGGAGTAGTAGAGGTGTTAAAAGTTGGAAAACAGATCATAGATGCATCACGTTATACAAATCCGACAGCGGCCCTCTGGGTATACGGTGCAGTATTCTTTATGTATTTTATCATATGTTTTCCATTTCCAGACTCTCCAGAGTACTGGAAAGAAGTTTGCTGATTAATAGAGAAATGAGGATAAATGAATGGGACAGCCGATTTTAGAAGTAGAACATTTAAAGAAATCATATGTAAACAATGTTCCTATTCTGGATGATGTTTCCTTCTCTCTGCAAAAGGGAGAAGTGGTGGTGATCGTAGGACCTTCCGGATGTGGAAAAGTACCTTCCTGCGATGTATCAACCGCCTGGAAGAGATTGACACCGGTGTACTGAAGCTTAACGGTGTAAGCTATGAGAAAGAAAAAAGAATATAAGCAAAGTCAGAGAGAAGATAGGAATGGTTTTCCAGAGTTATGATCTTTTCCCGAATATGACAATTTTAAATAATCTTCTTCTGGCACCAATGAAAGTACAGAAAAGAAATAAAGAAGAAGTGAAAAAGGAAGCGGAGCAGCTTCTTGACAGAGTTGGTCTTCTGGATAAGAAAGATAATTATCCAAGGCAGCTTTCCGGTGGTCAGAAACAGCGAGTTGCCATTGTACGTGCCATGCTGATGCATCCGGAGATCATGCTTCTGGATGAGATTACAGCAGCACTTGATCCTGAGATGGTAAGAGAAGTACTTCAGGTAGTACTGGAACTTGCAAAGACAGGAATGACCATGCTGATCGTCACTCATGAGATGGAATTTGCCCGTTCCGTAGCAGACAGAGTGATCTTTATGGATAAGGGAAACATTGTAGAAGAGAACACTCCGGAACAGTTCTTTGATAATCCGGAGACTGACAGGGCAAAACAGTTCCTGAACAGTTTCCATTATGAAACAGTGAAAAAATAGAATAGAGGAAAACAGAATATTTTATAAATCCTGAAATGATGATAATATCCATGAAATAGCAGGATATCATAAGAGCTGGTTATAAAAATTATAATAAAATCAAAATTTTTTTAAAACATGGAGGAAAAGAACATGAAGAAAAAAAATATTAGCAGTCTTATTAGCAACAGGTGTAGCAGCAACAACACTTCTTGGTGGAAGTATTCTTGTAAGTGCGGCAGATGACGGTGGAAACACTGCACAGGCCCGTACTCTGGATGAGATCAAAAAAGACGGAAAGATCAAAATCGGTGTATTCAGTGACAAGAATCCATTTGGATATGTAGATGAAAACGGTGATGTTCAGGGATACGATATTTACTTTGGAAAAAGACTTGCAAAAGACCTTCTGGGAAGTGAAGACGATGCAGAATTTACTTATGTAGAGGCAGCAAGTCGTGTAGAATATCTGCAGTCTGCAAAAGTAGATGTGATCCTTGCAAACTTTACAGTAACCGATGACAGAGCGGAGAAAGTAGACTTCGCACTTCCATATATGAAGGTAGCTCTTGGAGTTGTTTCTCCTGATGATGCGCTGATCAAAGATGTAAAAGATCTGGAAGGCAAGAAGCTGATCGTTGTAAAAGGAACAACAGCAGAGACATATTTCACAGATAACTATCCGGATATTGAACTTGTAAAATTTGATGAATATCAGGAAGCATATGATGCACTTCTGGATGGAAGAGGAGATGCATTCTCCACAGATAACACAGAGGTTCTTGCATGGGCTCAGCAGAACGAAGGTTTCTCTGTAGGAATCGAATCCCTTGGTGATATCGATACAATTGCACCGGCAGTACAGAAAGGTAATACAGATCTTCTCAATGCAATCAATGACGAAATCAAATCTCTTGCAGACGAACAGTTCTTCCACAAAGACTTTGAAGAAACTCTGAAACCTGTTTATGGTGACAACATTGATCCGGAAGATCTGGTAGTTGAAGGTGGAGTTGTAGACAGCGAAGAAACAACAGAAGATGCTGACAAAGAAGATGCAGCAGACACAGATGAAGCATCTGATGATACAAAGACGCAGAAACAACAGAAGAGCCAGAAGAAACTGAAGCAGCAGAAGACGCTGAATAATTATTTGTAAAAACGAACCGTAACTGTAAAAATGCAGGACGGTTACAAAATCACATAACGTAACATAAATTGATATTCTCATAAGTATTGATTTATAAACAAAAGGAGAGGTACTCTGAAGGATAAAGATCCTGCTGAGTGCCTCTCCTTTTTGGGTAGAGTTAACTTTTGCTTCAATTATGAAAATCTTGCATGCGGGGAACGGGATCAGGAATGTTCAATCAGCTCATTTAAGGAATGGAACGAAATATCCCATATCTTCCCACTTGTTCAAGAGTTCATCCAGAATCTGCGCGTTAGTAGAAGATGTGCTATGCAGCAGAACAATAGCACCGGGATGAATTCGTCTGGTCAGCTTTTCGATAGCCTCCTGTGGATCTGGCTGATTATCCTGATACCAGTCCACATAAGCAAGACTCCAGAAGAAGGTATGATATCCCATTTCTTTGGCCATAGACAGATTCAGGGTACTGTAAATTCCCTGCGGCGGCCGGTAGAATTTGGTCATTTCCTTACCGGTAATTTCTTTATAAATATCTTCTACACCAGACAGTTCTTTTTGAAAGATTCCTGCGTGGAAATCTTTGACATATCAGGATGTGTCATCGTATGGTTTCCAACAATATGTCCTTCGGCTTCCATCCTTTTTATCAGCTCCTGATTTTCAGAAATAAAAATTTCCAACCACAAAAAAATGTAGCAGGTGCCTGATGTTTTTTCAGTGCATCCAAAATAGCATGAGTATTTCCATTTTCAAAGCCTGCGTCAAAGGTGAGATAGATTTTCTTTTCTTCGGTATCTTCAGCAAAAAAGGCATTGTACTGAGCCAGTTCTTCTATCGTTGCATTTCCAACAGGACGTTTTGCCTTCTTCCTGAAAACTGAGTCCCCAGTTGGAACTTTGGGCAGAAGCAGCAGTCTGTCTGGCAGTGTTGTGCGATACGATTTTTCCTATAGAGGAACCTATAAATGCACAAGCACAGAAAAGAAGAAAAATCTTGGTAAATCTGGAAGAGAAAATCCGAGTGGAAGATATGTATTTGAGATGCATAGAGAGTATTAACCTCAGAACGGAATGATATTAGTTTAATATATGAGAAAGAGGGGAGCTATAGAAGCTGAATGACAAATAAAAGAGCCACAGATTTATATTTCATCGTGGCTCCTGTTAAGATTCTGTATCCAAGGGATGATACCTCACTTTCTGTAAAATAAATTATGAAATTGTATGAATTTGAATTATGAAATTAACGGTTCAACTTACTGTCCCATTGGTCTGTACCTTCCTTTTATAGTTTCATAGGGTAAATCGTTAAGTTTTCATTGGACTGTACCTTCTTCATGTAAATGAACGGTTACGTTTTATAATAGGGTAAATCGTTAACGTTTCATTGGACTGTACCTTCCTTATTTTGATTGAATATCACTTTAAAAATAAGGTAAATCATTAAATTTCCATTGGACCGTACCTTCTTTAGAATGTTTAACTGTTACGTTCAAAATAAGATAAATCGTTAGGTTTCCATTGGACTGTACCTTCCTTGTTTGATAGGAACTACTTATAAAACTTAGTTGGATTTAAAAGCTTAAGTTCTTGGTGGTCCGTACCTACCTTTCTTATAAGTCATGAATTTGAAACTTTGCTATTCTGGTGGTCTGTACCTCGCTTTCTTAAATTATGAAGAAAAGATTATGTTTTCGGTGGTCTCACTCCTTTACTTTTTTTGTTTTTCGTAATCCCTTTTGTTTTATGAACTTAATATAACAGATAAAGAATGAAATGTCAAGAATGAAAATAGAAAATTTGCAAAAATATTTAAAAGATAATATCAAAATTATTTGAATTGATAAAATATTCTGAAAATAATAATGAATATAGACAATGCATAGCCGGAAGCATATTGGGTAAAAATATGGTTGTAAAGATATACAAGATTACGTTACTGTTCACGCCGTTCTCAGTGACGTATTTTGACTTGAGGTTTAACTGTAACTGTGAAAATATGGAACAGTTACCGGTTTATTAAAATGATCAGGAGGTTCTAATATGTTACGTTATCTGCCTGTAAGAAGGGTTCATGCAAGACAGGTACTTGATTCCAGAGGAAATCCTACAGTGGAAGTAGAAGTAACAGTAGGAGAAGGTGTGATCGGGATAAATGGATATACGGGAAGGGCAATCGTCCCTTCGGGAGCTTCCACAGGAAAGTTCGAGGCAGTGGAGCTTCGTGACGGAGAAAAAGGTTGCTACACCGGACTTGGTGTCCGCAAAGCAGTGGAGAATGTAAATACAAAGCTGGCAGAAGCAATTCTTGGAGAAAATGCTCTGGATCAGTCCTATATTGATAAAAAATCATAGAAACAGACGGCACAGACAATAAAAGTAATGTAGGGGCAAATGCGCACTGGGAGTATCCCTGGCAGTAGCAAGGGCGCAGCAGCAGCTCTTCGCGTTCCTTTATATCAGTATCTTGCGGCTGCCATACCAGACAGATGCCTGTACCGATGATGAATATCTTAAATGGGGGACGTCACGCTGACAATACGGTGGATTTACAGGAATTCATGATCATGCCGACGGGAGCGGAAAATATGGAGCAGGCGATCCGAATGTGTGCGGAAGTATACCAGTTTCTCAGAATTATCCTGAAACAAAAAGGTCTGTCAACAGCAGTCGGGGATGAGGGAGGTTTCGCACCGGATCTTTCCGATTCAGAAAGCGTCCTGGAAGTGATTCTGGAAGCAGTAAAAAAGGCAGGGTATGAACCCGGAAAGGATATCAGCATTGCAATTGATGCTGCGGCAAGTGAACTGTACGATGAAGAAAGAGGCGTTTATGTTTTCCCCGGAGAAGGAAAAATGAAAGGGGAAGAAGTTCTCAGGGATTCCGGCGAGATGATAGAATATTATGAAAAACTTACAGAGAAGTTCCCGATTGTTTCCATTGAAGATGGACTTGAGGAAGATGACTGGGAAGGCTGGAAACAGATGACAAAAAGACTGGGAGATAAAATACAGCTTGTAGGTGATGATCTGTTTGTCACGAATATCAAACGTCTTGCATGTGGAATCAAACTGGGAGCGGCAAATGCCATTCTGATAAAATTAAACCAGATAGGAACACTTTCAGAAGCATTGGATGCAGTGGAAATGGCACAGAAAGCGGGATACAGGGCAGTAATTTCTCACAGATCAGGAGAATCGGAAGATTCATTTATCGCAGATCTGGCAGTTGCCACAGGTGCCGGCCAGATTAAGACAGGTGCACCCTGCCGTTCGGACCGAAATGCCAAATATAACCAGCTTCTTCGTATCCATGAGGCCTTGGGAGACTGGCAGTGTATGAAAATCCTTTTAAAGAAAATGAAAAAAATTGTTAAGAAACCTGACAAAAACTCTGAATTGTGGTTGAAATCCCCATCCGGCTATGTTACAATGAAACTCAGTTGATTAGGAGGTGTAACGAAGTGCAGATTATTAAGATCATTCTGAGTGTCATTTTCATAATAGATTGCATCGCTCTTACAGTAGTAGTTCTTATGCAGGAAGGTAAGCAGCAGGGACTTGGTGCTATCGCCGGAGCAGCAGAAACATACTGGGGTAAGAACAAAGGTCGTTCCATGGAGGGCGGACTTGTTAAGGCAACCACTATTATGGGAATTTTATTTTTTGTAATTTCTGTAGCATTAAATATGCTTGGTTAATCAGAAAAGAAATTTGAAACACTCTTGTTATGTGCAAGAGTGTTTTTTGTGTCATAAAGAGCTGAATCAGATAAAAGTCTCTGCGGAGGCTGTGAGGAGTAATATGAGTAAAAAAGATATGGACAGAAGAAAAAAGTTTATCCTGGAACTGATGGGAGATCCTATTTATCAGCCAATGAGACTCCGCGAGATTTCTTCTCTTCTGAGACTTTCAAAAGAAGAGAAAAGAGAGCTATATGATGTTCTGGACGAACTTTGCGAGGAAGGAAAGGTATCTGTAGACCGCAAGGGCAGATATGAAAAGGTCAAAGGAAAATGGAAAAAGAAAAAAGATGACCGTTATTACGATGACCGAAGAGAAGAATACGGATCAGAGTATGGCAGAAAGAAGAAAGATAAAAATAAAAAAGATAAAAATAAAAAAGAGCAGCCGGAGGGAATCCAGGCTGAGGGAACATTCATCGGACATCCCAAAGGTTTCGGCTTCGTAGAAATCGAAGGACAGGATGAGGATATCTTTATTCCTGAAAGTGATACAGGAACAGCCATGCATCAGGATAAAGTAAGGATCATCATCAGAGATGACAAAAAAGAGGGAAAACGCCAGGAAGGTGTAGTTGTGAAGGTTCTGGAACGTGGTATGCCTGAAATTGTAGGAACTTACCAGTAAATCGGGATTTCGGTTTTGTGATCAGTGATAATCCGAAATTTCCAAAGATATCTTCATTCCGAGAAAAGAAGCAGCAGGAATTAAAAATGGTGATAAAGTAATCGCGGTGATCACAGATTACGGCTCCGGAAATAAGAATCCTGAAGGAAAAATTAAGGAGAATCTGGGAAATATCCGAACACCGGGGACAGATATTCTGGCAATCGTCAAGAGCTTCGGAATCCCAAGTGAATTTCCTGAGAAAGTAATGAAGCAGGCTCAGCGTGTTCCGGATCATGTGCTGGATGCAGACAGAGATGGAAGACTGGATCTGAGACATCTGCAGACAGTCACTATTGACGCGAAGATGCCAAAGACCTGGATGATGCGATTTCCCTGACAAAAGAGGGGGCCATTTACCATCTGGGAGTCCATATCGCAGATGTAAGCAACTATGTACAGTATAACAGTGCTCTGGACAGGGAAGCACTGAAACGTGGAACCAGTGTTTATCTGGCAGACCGCGTTGTGCCAATGCTGCCGGAACGTCTTTCAAATGGAATCTGTTCCCTGAATCAGGGAGAAGACAGACTGGCATTGAGCTGCCTGATGGACATTAATGAAAAGGGGAAGGTAGTTTCCCACCAGATCGCAGAAACAGTGATTAACGTAAATGAGAGAATGTGCTATACTGATGTAAAGAACATTCTTGAGGACACAGACGAAGAAGCAAAGAAACGGTATGATGCACTTATCCCGATGTTCTTTATGATGAAAGAACTGTCCGGAATCTTACGAAACAGCCGCCATCACAGAGGTTCCATTGACTTTGATTTCCCGGAGAGCAAGATTATTCTCAATGCAGCAGGAAAAGCAATCGATGTTAAGCCATATGAAGCAAATGTGGCAACCAAAATCATTGAAGATTTCATGCTGATGGCAAATGAGACTGTGGCACAGGAATACTGCACAGAAGAGATTCCGTTTGTATACAGAACCCATGATAACCCGGATCCGGAGAAAGTGGAGAGTCTTCTGACATTACTTCACAATCAGGGTGTGAAGATTCAGAAAGCAAAAGAAGAAATCACGCCAAAAGAAATCCAGCAGATCATCGAAAGTATCGAAGGGCTTCCGAATGAAGCAATGATCAGCCGTCTGGTGCTGCGTTCCATGAAACAGGCGAAATATACCACAGAATGCAGCGGTCACTTCGGACTGGCAGCGAAATATTACTGCCATTTCACATCTCCGATCAGAAGATATCCTGATCTGCAGATCCACAGGATCATTAAGGATAACTTACGAGGCAGACTGATGCGTGAAGGCAGAACCGAACACTATGCTGAAATCCTTGATGAAGTTGCGAGACAGTCCAGTGTATGCGAACGCCGCGCAGATGAGGCAGAGCGTGAATCAGACAAGCTGAAGAAAGCAGAATACATGTCCTACCATCTGGGAGAAGAGTTCGAGGGAATTATCTCAGGTGTTACCGGCTGGGGACTTTATGTGGAACTTCCGAATACTGTAGAGGACTGGTTCATGTCAACACACTGCGTGATGACTATTATGTTTTGATCAGGAGAGCTATGAACTTTGCGGTGAGATGACAAAGAAAGTGTACAAGCTGGGAGATAAGGTTCGTGTCCGTGTGGCAGATGCAGATAAGATGCTCAAGACTGTAGATTTTGAGCTGGTTTCTGATATCCGGGATGATGAAGAAGAGAATTAAATAAAAATGGCTTGGAGGATATTATGGCAAAGAAAAAAGGAATGAAGCTGATTGCCAATAATAAAAAGGCATTTCACGACTATTTTATAGAAGATACTTATGAAGCCGGCATTGCCTTGCAGGAACAGAGGTAAAATCCTTGCGCATGGGTAAGTGTAGTATTAAGGAATCCTTTATACGTGTGGAAAACGGAGAGGTTTACATCTACGGAATGCATATCAGCCCTTATGAAAAAGGCAATATTTTTAATAAAGATCCCCTGAGGATCCGTAAGCTGCTGCTTCACAGGTATGAGATCAACAAAATCGAAGCAAAGTTAAAAGAGAAAGGTCTGACGCTGGTACCTCTGAAGTTTATTTCAAAGACAGTCTGGTAAAAGTAGAGATCGGAATGGCTCGAGGTAAGAAACTTTATGACAAGAGACAGGATATCGCAAAGAAAGACCAGAGAAGAGAAGCAGAACGTGACTTTAAGGTTAAGAATCTATATTGATAATATTACCAAATCCTTTGGCTCAAAATTGTGAAATGTTATGAAAAAATTAATGGATATTGCAAAAATATTCGAAAATTCGTATAATCTATCATATAGATAAAAAAATAACAATTCATTTTTCAGGCAGATGAGCTGAAAGGAGTGGTGCCCTATGAAAACAATCACGATCAGCAGACAGTATGGAAGCGGTGGAAGACACATTGCAGCTTTGCTTTCAGAAAAAATGGGAGTTCCCTGTTACGACAGTAAGCTTTTGCTGAAGGAAGCAGAGAGGCATGGAATCAGCCAGGAAATCATCAATGAATTTAAAGGCAAGACCAGTCTTCTCTATGCAATCGGAGTAATGATGTCGGAAGAATCGCAGGATAAAAAAACGCCTGACAATTCCGGAGAAGATGTTTCATGCGCAAAAAGAGACAGTGAAGCGCCTGGCACAGGAAGGTCCATGTATTTTTGTGGGAAGATGTGCAGACCAGATCCTGAAAGATGATAATCAGCTGCTTCGTGTGTATATTTATGCATCTGATATGGAAGACCGTATTAAACGGATCAAGAAAAATAAGCATATTTCTCAGAGAGAGGCACTTGACAGAATTGCATATAAAGATCGTCAGAGAAGAGATTATTATAACTTTTATACAGGACATGAATGGGGAAAAATGGAAAACTATGATATCTGCCTGAATACTTCGGTTTTATCAGAGGAAGAATGTGTGGAACTTCTGATGAAGCTTGCAGAATAGAAATATATTAAATATGACCACAACGGGATGAGAAAGGACTGCCAGAGTAACATGGCAGTCCTTTCTGTTGGAGTATCCGCTGATTACAGTGCGTGTTTCCTTTTGTGCAATAATATGATATCAGGGTCAGATACCTTTTGATCCTGACATCATAATATGAAGTAGGAAAAAATGTGATTTTTTTTATAAGAATGCGTCTGCAGGCAGAGACTTTAAAAATCTGAAAGTCTTAAAATTGTATGAAATCGGCAGAGGCTTAGTTGACAAGTTTTCGATACTCTGCAATAATAGGAAATTGAAAAAATGACATTGTTAAAAAGAAAAAGATATTCCATATAGCAGGAGGGAATATATTATGAAGAAACGTTATTTAATACTGGCAGGTCTTCTGGTAATGACAGTGGCAGCTGCCGGATGTGGTAAGAAAAAGACAACAGAGACAGCACCTGTAGAGGTAACAGCTACCCCGACTCCTGAGGTAACCAAGCAGTCGATATGGTGGATATGCAGCAGACAGCAGATGAAGACATAAAGAATATAATGGGAGAGAAGACTTCTACAGCATCTAAGATTGTGTTTGTAAATAATACAGGGGATGACATCCAGTCACTCTATATCCGCACTCATGTGGATGAAGACAGTGAGGATTATGATGCAGACGAGGATGGAGGATGGGGAGATGATCTCATCAATGGAATGTTTACTCTGACAGATAAGGACAAGGCACTGTATTATATGCAGACTGCAAATACACAGACTGCAAATACACAGACATCAGGTACACAGACAACATCCAACAAGAGTACAGCTTCCTATGATATCCGTATTGCATATACAGATGAGGACAAGAATGAATGCTTTTTCCGCGATATTCCGCTTGGAACAATTTCGCAGATTACGTTATGTATGGATGGCACAGATGATGATGCGATCCCATATGCAAAATATCTGACAGGTACATCAACAAAAGAAGTATCCACGCTTGATGCGGTAAAGGAACGTCTTGGCATTACAGATGACAGTAAGTCAGAATCAGATTCCACAGACGACAGTGATAAGAATTCTACAGATAATTCTGATTCAGCAGATAATAATAACAGCGGTGACCAGAATACAGATGACAATGGAAATGGCAGTAATAATGGTTCTGATGATGGAAATGGTGGAAGCACAGATAATGGAAATGGTGGAAACGGCGGTGGTGGAAACACAGATCAGGATAACAATGGCGGCGATATGATTTCCACAGCAGAACAGTATATCGGTCAGCCTCTGGATGCACTGGAAGGCGCATGCGGTTCTCCACAGGGCAGCAGCTATGAGGATGATCCTGAGACAGGTAAAACAGGATTCCATTATTACAGCAATTTCACAGTTTCTACAACAGTTGATGAAAATGGTAATGAAATTGTTGCCGGAATATGGTAGAATAGAACTACGAATGTAACAGAGGAGGTATTCCGATCCTCTGTTACCTGCGATAAAATTAATTTCAGGAGACAGTTACTATGAAACGTGTATTATTAAAATTAAGCGGTGAAGCCCTTGCCGGTGAGAAGAAGACCGGATTTGACGAGGCGACTGTTATTGAAGTTGCAAAGCAGATCAGGACAATTGCTGAGGAAGGACTGGAAATCGGCATCGTGATCGGCGGAGGTAATTTCTGGAGAGGACGCACCAGTGAGACTATCGACAGGAATAAGCTGATCAGATTGGTATGCTTGCAACAGTTATGAACTGTATTTATGTATCTGATATCTGCAGATACCTTGGATTAAAGACAGAAATCTTTACACCATTTGTATGCGGTGCATTTACAAGCCTTTACTCTAAGGATGCAGTGGAAGCAAGCTTTGTACAGGGCAAGATCGTATTCTTTGCAGGCGGTACAGGACATCCTTACTTCTCCACAGATACAGCCACTGTACTTCGCGCAGTAGAGATCGAAGCAGAAGCAATCCTTCTTGCAAAAGCTGTTGACGGAATTTATGACAGTGATCCGAAGACAAACCCGAATGCAGTAAAATATGATGAAATTTCCATTGAAGAAGTAGTTGCAAAGAAACTGGCAGCTATGGATCTGACAGCATCGATCATGTGTATGGAACAGAAGATGCCGATGCTGGTATTTGCACTGGATGAAAAAGACAGCATCATCAATGCAGTACATGGCAAATTTGTCGGAACTAAGGTTACTGTATAAGTAAGGCTTATAAGTCAGTTTACAGAGAAAGTGTAATATAAAAACTATAAAAAGAGGGAGACGAACCTAATGGATGAGAGAATTCAGAAATATGAAGAGAAGATGAAAAAGACACTGGCAAGCCTTGAGAGCGAACTGGTTACAATTCGTGCAGGACGTGCGAACCGCATATCCTTGACAAACTCGCCGTAGATTATTACGGAGCTCCGACACCTCTTCAGCAGGTGGCAAATATCACTGTCCCGGAAGCTCGTATGATCCAGATCCAGCCATGGGAAAGCAGCCTGATCAAAGGAATTGAGAAAGCAATCCTTACCTCTGATCTTGGATTAAATCCAAGCAACGATGGTAAAGTAATCCGCCTTGTATTCCCGGAACTTACAGAGGAACGCCGTAAGGAACTGGTTAAAGATGTCAAGAAAAAAGGCGAAGCAGCCAAAGTAGCAGTCCGCAACATTCGTCGTGATGCAAATGATGCATTTAAGAAACTTGCAAAACAGGATGTATCTGAGGATGAGATCAAAGAACTTGAGGAGAAAATCCAGAAGAGCACAGATAAATATATCAAAGAAGTTGATGCGGCAGTGGATGCAAAGAGCAAAGAAATCATGACCGTATAAGGGAAACGAAAAGGAGAGCTCCATGAATGCGGGCTCTCTTTTTATCTGAATGAGATAATGGACCGGAAACTGTGGTTCATTATGATGAGACAGTAAGGTTAAAGGAATAACAGGATAAGAAAAGGAAACAAGAGTATGAATGTACCAAATCATATTGCCATTATTCTGGATGGTAATGGACGCTGGGCGAAGGCAAAGGGAATGCCCAGAAGCTACGGACATGTGAAGGGCTGTGCAAATCTGGAAACAGTCTGTGACTATATGAAGGAGCTGGGAGTTAAATATGTGACTGTATATGCTTTTTCCACAGAGAACTGGAAACGTTCCAAAGATGAGGTGGACGGTCTGATGAAACTGTTCCGAAGCTATCTGAAAAAATGTATTAAACTGGCAGATAAGAACAAAATGCGTGTCCGGGTGATCGGAGAGGTTTCGGCATTTGATCAGGATATTCAGGAAAGTATTGCACGTCTGGAACAATATTCTCAGAAATATGATGAAATCTATTTCCAGATTGCATTAAACTACGGCAGCAGAGATGAGATCATAAGAGGTATCCGCAAACTTGCTCAGGATGCTGCAGATGGAAAAGTAAAGCCGGAAGAAATTGATGAGCATGTTTTTGACAATTACCTGGATACGGCAGGAATCCCTGATCCGGATCTGATGATCCGCACAAGCGGTGAATTGAGACTTTCCAATTTTCTGTTATGGCAGATGGCTTATACGGAATTTTATTTCACAGATGTGGCATGGCCGGATTTTAATAAAGCAGAGCTGGTCAAGGCTATTGAGAAATATAATCAGAGAGACAGAAGATACGGCGGAGTTAAGGAGGAGTAAAGAATGTTTAAGACAAGACTCTTAAGCGGAATCCTGCTTGTGATTATTGCGCTTGCCACTATTATCAGCGGTGATTATGTGCTGTTTTTCACACTTCTTGCGGTTTCTCTCATTGGAATGAGAGAATTGTACAGAGCAATGAAGGTGCAGGATGAGAAGATAAATCTGCTGGCAGCAGCAGGCTATTTAGGCGCAGTATTATATTATCTGGCAGTACTGCTTGATTTTGAGAGGTATGGAGTGCTGGCAATCATTTTCGGACTTGTGCTGCTCATGTTTGTATACGTGTTCACTTATCCAACCTATGAGGCAGGGCAGGTAATGCCTGCACTGTTTGGTATTGTGTATGTGGCAGTTATGCTGTCGTTTATTTATCTTACCAGAGAGCTTCCCGGTGGAAAGTTCCACGTATGGCTGATCTTTCTGTGCTCATGGGGATGTGATACCTGCGCATATTGTGTGGGAATGCTGATCGGTAAACATAAAATGGCACCTGTCCTCAGCCCTAAGAAATCTGTGGAGGGAGCTGTGGGTGGTGTGGCAGGAGCTGCACTTCTTGGTGTGATCTATGCAGCAGCCACTCAGGGACCGATGCTGGAATATGCTGTGATCTGTGCAATCGGAGCACTGATCTCCATGGTAGGCGATTTGGCTGCATCTGCGATCAAGAGAAATCAGGGGATTAAAGATTATGGAAAATTAATTCCGGGACATGGAGGAATCCTTGACAGATTTGACAGTGTGATCTTCACAGCACCGGTTATTTATTTCCTCTCTCTTGTGATGATTGAGATCTAGAGCGTGTCTGAAAAATCATTCCCGCAATCCTGCACGCCCCACTTGCGGATATTTCACCCGAATTCAGTTGCCGTAGCGGGCTACGGCAA
>ENA-OQAS01000709-OQAS01000709.1-human-gut-metagenome-genome-assembly--contig:-NODE-709-length-17168-cov-3.161434_pt1 | contig 17168 bp, 21 predicted proteins | sample MGYA00242733_ERZ504523 | MGnify/ENA primary metagenome ERZ504523 (study PRJEB26092, sample SAMD00036239) | human gut metagenome | host: Homo sapiens | study: EMG produced TPA metagenomics assembly of... | reverse complement strand
GGTATTTTTATTTTCTGATATTCAATAAGATACATTGGCATTCGGATTATATCATCCCCATCCTTACCACCCGTATCCATATCTAATTTTGCATCGTTCGAGAACAGAAATAACAGCCAGTGCGCAGCTGATTGTTTAACGACTAATTAGATTGGACTATGACAAATATCCAAGAATTATTATCCAAACCCGTCTGGCAGATGACAGGCGAAGAGTTCATCATGTTAAGCAGGCACGCATCCGGTCAGCCGGAAGCGCAGCCGCAGCCCGTAACGGACACAGGCAGGAAGTATGTGTACGGAATACTCGGTATCGCCAAGTTGTTCGGGTGCAGCCTGCCTACCGCCAACCGTATAAAGAAAAGCGGAAAGATAGACAGGCCATCACCCAGATAGGGCGCAAGATTATCGTGGACGCGGAACTTGCCCTTGAGCTGGCAGGAAGAAAACAGGCGGACGCAAGTAACGGGAGGAATCGCTATGGACTATATGAAAGACATCCGGGAAATATCGGACGAACAGGCGGTAATCCTCTGGCAAGCCTCACGCCTGAGCCTGTCGGGAAAATACGAAAAAGCCCCTGAAATCCTCAGTGTGAAAGGTTCCGTTATCGGCACGTTGGGAAATTTCAGCGCATCCATCGGCAAAGCCAAAAGCAAGAAGACATTCAATGTGTCGGCTATCGTGGCTGCGGCATTGAAGAACGGAACGGTGCTCAGGTATGCGGCTGAACTTCCCGAAGCCAAGCGGAAAGTGCTTTACGTGGATACGGAGCAAAGCCCCCACCACTGCCTGAATGTGATGGAACGCATCATGCGCATGGCAGGACTGCCCGATGACAGGGACAACGAAAACCTTGAGTTCCTTGCCTTGCGGAAATACACGCCGGAGCAGCGCATAAGGATTGTCGAACAGGCAATCTACCATACGCCGAACCTTGGTCTGGTGATAATAGACGGAATCCGTGACATGGTATATGACATCAACAGCCCCAGTGAATCGACACGCATCATATCAAAGCTGATGCAATGGACGGACGACAGGCAGATACATATCCACACGATACTCCATCAGAACAAGGGGGATGAGAACGCAAGGGGACATATCGGCACGGAGCTGAACAACAAGGCTGAAACCGTGCTGCTCGTTGAAAAGGACAAGAGCAACGGGACATAAGCAAGGTTTCCGCCATGCACATCCGTGCGATGGACTTCGAGCCGTTTGCCTTCCGCATAAACGAAAGGGCATTGCCCGAACTGATGGAGGACTACCAGACAGAAGCCAAAACACCCGGCAGACCCCAAGGCGGGAAGTTTGATGCCTACAAGGACATTTCCGAGCAGCAGCACCGGATAGCACTGGAAGCCGCATTCTCGTTGCAGGACGAGTACGGGTATAAGGAACTGGGCAAAGCACTGAAAGAATCGTATGCTTGGTAGGCGTTCCGTTGAGCGACAACAAGCTGGTCAAACTCATCACAGTGTTAAAGAGCAAGCGGATGATAGTACAGGAAAACGGCAGGAAGTACAGGTACGAACCGGATTTCCACTATTAGCCCAATCATCGCAATCACTTCACTTTATTCTTGGGGTCTATATATTAGGATAAAGCGAAGTGGTTGCAGGGTAGCATCAAACCGCTTCACTTTAAGCCGTATTCTATATATACGACAATAAAGTGAAGTGGTTATACAGCCAGTAACCTATATGAAAAGGTACTGGCGAAAAGAAAAACAAACGATAACCGATAAAGACAATCATTTATGGATATACAGACAGCAAAACAAATCAGGCTGGAAGAGTATCTTCACAGCTTGGGATATAGCCCGGTAAAGCAGCAGGGCACCAATCTCTGGTACAAATCGCCGTTCAGGGAGGAAACCGAAGCATCGTTCAAGGTGAACACCGAGCGGAACCAATGGTATGATTTTGCACTCGGCAAGGGCGGCAACATCATCGCACTGGCTTCGCGCCTCTATGCAACGGACAGTGTGCCGTACCTTCTGAAACGCATAGAGGAACAGGCACCGCACGTGCGCCCCGTCTCTTTCTCTTTTCGCAAGCAGTCCTTTACGGAGCCAAGTTTCCAGCAGTTGGAAATCGTGCCGCTTTCTTCCCCTGCCTTGCTCGCTTATTTGCAGGAAAGGGGTATCAATCCGGCACTGGCGAAAAGAGAATGCAGGGAGGCACGGTTTACGCACAACGGCAAGCGGTACTTCGCCGTTGCGTTTCCGAACATATTGGGCGGCTATGAGATACGCAACCGATATTTCAAGGGCTGTATCGCGCCGAAAGACATCACCCACATACGGCAGCAAGGAGAACCGAAGGACACCTGTTACGTTTTTGAGGGATTTATGGACTATCTCTCATTTCTGACCCTGCGGCTCGAAAGCTGTCCGCAATGCCCCGATTTCGACAGGCAGGATTACATGGTGCTGAACTCTGTCGCCAATGTTTCCAAGGCACTCTACCCGTTGGGGAGCTATGAGCGCATCCACTGCTTTTTTGACAATGACCGTGCAGGAATGGAAGCCTTGCGGCAAATCCGCAAGGAATACGACAGCACCCGGCATATACGGGACGCTTCACAAATCTACTGCGGATGCAAAGACCTGAACGAGTATTTGCAGAAGCGCATGGCTGATGAGCAAATGCAATCCGTCAGAAAGAAGAATGACACGCTATCCAAGAAACCGAAAGGCTTCCGGTTATAGCCCACTATAACTACACGCTTCGCTTGCGTAGTTGTGGGCTCTCCCGAGGGGATTAGGGCTTTGCCTAATGACCCACTCAGGGCGTTTCACCCCTGAGAACCCCGACCAAAGAGTGACCCTCTCTTTGGAAACTCCGCTTATGGGTTGCACCCCTAAGAACCCCATGCGGTTATGAGCGGAAAGCAGCAAACAAAATTAGTAATTACCGAATCAAAAATTGAAAAGATGGCAACAAAATCAAGCATACATATCAAGCCTTGCAACGTGGCATCAAGCGAGGCTCATAACCGGAGGACTGCCGAGTATATGCGCAACATCGGCAAGTCCAGAATCTACATCGTGTCCGAACTTACGGCTGATAACGAACAATGGATAAATCCGGATTTCGGCAGTCCCGAATTGCAGACGCACTATGAGAACATCAAACGCATGGTCAAAGAAAAGACAGGCCGTGCCATGCAGGAAAAGGAGCGTGAGCGCAAAGGGAAGAATGGCAAGATTATCAAGGTGGCGGGATGTTCTCCCATCCGTGAGGGTGTATTGCTAATCAGACAGGACACCACGCTGGAGGATGTGCGTAGGTTTGGCGAAGAGTGCCAAAGGCGATGGGGCATTACACCGCTCCAAATCTTCCTCCACAAAGACGAGGGGCATTGGCTGAACGGTCAGCCCGCACCGGAGGACATGGAGAGTTTCCAAGTAGGCGAAAGGTGGTTCAAACCGAATTACCATGCCATATCGTATTTGACTGGATGAACCACGATACAGGCAAGAGCCGCAAACTCAATGATGAGGATATGACCGAAATGCAAAACTTGGCATCTGATATCCTGCTGATGGAGCGTGGGCAGTCAAAGGCTGTAACAGGCAAAAAACATTTGGAACGGAACGACTTCATCATTGAGAAGCAGAAAGCCGAACTGCAACGCATGGATGCAGCAAAGCGGCACAAAGAAGAACAGATAAACCTTGCCGAACAGGAACTCCGTCAGGTGAAATCGGAGATACGCACGGACAAGCTCAAAGGCGCAGCACCGATGCCGCTACGGTCATAGTGAGCGGAGTGGGTTCTCTTTTCGGCAGTGGAAAAATGAAGAAACTGGAACTATCCAATGAAGAATTGCATCAGGAAATAGCCAAACGGGATAAGGGAATTGATGACCTGAAAGCCCAAATGCGGCACATGCAGGAACAGCACGGCAAGCAGATACGTAATCTGCAAGGAATACACAATCTGGAGCTTGAAGCCAAAGACAAGGAAATATCACGACTGAATGCTATTCTTGAAAAGGCGTTCAAATGGTTCCCGATGCTCAAAGAAATGTTGAGAATGGAAAAGCTATGCACTGCCATCGGCTTCACCAAAGAATGATAGAGAGCCTTCTGACGAAGAAAGAGGCTATCAGGTGCAATGGCAGGATTTATTCCGAAGAGCACAGACGGAAGTTTGACATCAGGAATGATATTTTCAAAGTGGAAAAGAATCCGACCAATGACAGTAAACTGGTACTGACCATAAACAGGCAACCGATTGGCGAATGGTTCAAAGAACAATGGGAGAAACTTCGGCAAGGTTTACGAAAAACAGAAGAGCCAAGAAAAAGTAGAGGATTCAAGTTATGATGTAACGAGGGCTGAAAAAGCTGGGGGAATTGATCCTCCAGCTTTTAATTATGATTTTGAAATAGCATCAAGAATAGATAAGTCATGAATATCCTTATCCCGCAATTCATATCCCGAATGGAATACTTGTTGCCCTTTTGCAGAAATGCAAGGGATGCTTCTGCCTTCAAAGACTGCTGTTCCAAAATAGTCCGGTTGAAATTCATACCAGCCTCCATCCAAGTCGGCTTGTTTGGAAGTGCCGTCCGCATTCAAGACAAAAGGATGGATATCAATATAGCCTAATTCTTTGCTATACAGTTCCACACGGGTGGGCAACCAATTTGTTTCAATTTGATATCCTCTCTCCTGCAAAAGATCAAGGAGTTGGTCTGTATAATTGGCATCAAAATCAATGTCAATATCTCTATGCAAGCGGGTTTGCTGTCCGTACAAGACATCCACTCCCCAGCCTCCATCCAACCAAAACTGCATGTCCAGGCTTTCCAACAAGTCCAAAACTTGAAATAACTCTGTAATCGTAGTGTGTTCTTTCTTTGTCATATAATAATTCTTTAATAAATAATACTATGCGTAATTATCCAACTGCTTGATTGAAGAAATAAAATTTGCACCCACTCCAATCAGAAAGATAACCCATCCGCTGATCATAAAGACGGATGTGATACCCCATGCTTCCACCCAATATCCTGAAGCTACGATACCCAGCATTGATGGAAAGGTACTCAAACTAAAGATGAGAGAAAAAGTCCGTCCAAGCATGTCCGAAGCCAAGTTCTGCTGAATAATAGCGATGAAAAGCGCATGGTAAATGGAATAGGCTATGCCTCCTGTAAATGTTAGGCAAACAAAACCTATAAATGCGCTTGATGGTAAATAACTGGCGCTAATCAGATACAATCCCAATATCACATAAGCCGTATGCATCACTAATGTTTGCTTGCTTTTCAAAGCCTTACAGGCAAGTACTAAACCGCCCAACAATGCCCCTGAGCCCCAACCCATTTCCACAACTCCCATTTGCAAATGTTTCCGTTGAAATGCAGAAGCGTCATAAAAGGAAATAACGTAAAAACAGGCATAAGGACAAAAGTCACCAGCGTAAAGCATACGAATAAAGGCAAAATGCCCATTGTACGCCGCAAGGTATGCCAACATTCCGTCAGTTCTTTTTTGAAATCTGGAAGAACTTTCGTTTTTGAAGAGAAGGAATCTGGACACAAAGTAAGGTCAGACAAGCAGCAACAGCTCCGATCACATCTATGAGCAGAATATACTGTATGGGAAGCCAAACAACGAGGCTTGCCCCTACAACGGGAGCTATCACCTCACTGAAGGATTGAATGGAATGGTACAAACCTGATACCCTGACAAGATGGTGCTTGGGAACCAGTAGAGGGATGCTTGCCTGTAAAGCAGGTGCATGAAACGTACTGCCTATTGAACGACAAGCAGTCAATAGATAAAAAAAAGAAAGGTCTTTATAACCCTTGGTTATCACAATAAAAAGACATAGGGTACAGAACGCGATGAACAAGTCCGAATAAAACATCGTTTTCTTTCGATTCCATCTGTCAACATAGACCCCGGCAAACAAGCCTAATACAAATTGTGGTAAAAATCCAGCTAAAATAGCCAGAGATAAAGCTGTCGGGGATTTAAATTCGTTGCTAATCCAAAAAATAATGGAGAAGCCAACAATCGTACTTGTTAAAATAGATATGAGTTGGCCTATTCCTATCACGGCCAAAGTTGATTTCCAATGATTCATTGTGCTAATATTTCATGCGTTTATAGATAAGTACTTTCGTACATTAAGCAAAACGAAATTCTATCCACACAAAAAACTTGTATTATAATCCACTCCTGACGTTGGAATACAATAACAAATACTTTCAGGACGATGTAAAGTCCTGAAAAATCAAACTGAATGGATAGATAAATATTAGTCTTTTCTCATCGGATTCTTTTAATATCGCTACTCTTTTATTATGTAGTGGTTGTATTATCTTAAATAAAACAAAAACACCGACTTTACATTCTTGGGTGTAAAACTGGGTGTTCGTTTTGCAATCTGCTGATTTTCAGCGTTTGTTGCGGAGAGACAGGGATTCGAACCCCGGGTACCTCGCAGTACAACGGTTTTCAAGACCGCCGCAATCGACCACTCTGCCACCTCTCCAAGACTTCTTTTTTCAAAAGTACTTTCTGTTGAAAGCGCTGCAAAGGTACGACTTTATTTTAAATAAGCAAATAGTTTACCAGTTTTTTTGCTATAAAATTTTCAAATCGTATTTTTGCATACGAATAATAAACGAAAGAAATAAATCATGATATACCCTCAGAATTTCGAACAGAAAATAGGTTTCGATTCCATCCGTCATTTACTAAAAGAGAAATGTCTCAGCACATTAGGTCAAGAAAGAGTAGATGAAATGAACTTCTCAGAATCCTTTAAGGATATTAATGAATGGCTGGAACAGGTGATGGAATTCATGCGCATCATACAAGAGGAAGACAGTTTTCCCGACCAATATTTTTTGATGTACGACCATCACTAAAACGTATCCGCGTAGAAGGTATGTATTTGGATGAGCAAGAACTGTTTGATTTACGCCGTTCTTTAGAAACAATTCGTGATATCATCCATTTTCTGACACTGACCTCGAATGACGAAGAACAAGAAAAAGAAAACTCCCCCTACCCTGCCCTACAAAAACTGGCAGGAGATATTATCGTGTTTCCTCAACTCATTACGCGTATAAACAACATCTTAGACAAATTCGGAAAAATCAAAGACAACGCTTCTTCCGAATTATTACGCATCCGCAGAGAGTTGGCCTCGACAGCCGGAAGCATATCACGCAGTTTGAATGCAATTCTACGCAACGCTCAAGCAGAAGGTTATGTTGATAAAGATGTAACTCCTACCATGCGTGACGGAAGACTCGTCATCCCTGTCGCACCGGGATTAAAACGGAAAATCAAGGGAATTGTACACGATGAATCATCCACCGGCAAAACAGTTTTCATAGAACCGGCCGAAGTAGTGGAAGCAAACAATAGAATACGGGAATTGGAAGGAGAAGAACGCCGGGAAATCATCCGTATCCTGACAGATTTCTCTATCATAATCCGCCCACAGGTCCCCGCCATCCTCCAGTCATACGAGTTTTTGGCAGAAATTGATTTCATCCGTGCCAAAGCCCATTTTTCCATTCAGACGAACGCCACCAAACCATCATTGGAAGACAAACAGATTTTGGACTGGACCATGGCCATACACCCACTATTGCAACTCTCGCTGGCCAAGCATAATAAAAAGGTTGTTCCTCTAGATATAGAACTAACTAAAAATCAACGCATTCTAATTATATCCGGACCGAATGCCGGAGGTAAATCCGTTTGTCTGAAGACTGTGGGATTACTACAATATATGTTACAATGTGGTATGCCGGTTCCGATGCATGAACGTAGCCATGCCGGATTATTCGGCAGTATCTTTATAGACATAGGTGACGAACAAAGTATCGAAGACGATCTGAGTACCTACTCCTCACACCTTACCAACATGAAAACAATGATGAAAAGCTGTAACGAACGCAGCCTTATCCTCATTGATGAATTCGGCGGAGGTACAGAACCACAAATTGGAGGAGCCATAGCTGAAGCTGTGTTGAAACGTTTCAATGAAAGGCACATTCGGCGTTATCACCACTCATTATCAAAATTTGAAACATTTTGCCGAAGATCACGAAGGAGTGGTTAATGGTGCCATGTTATATGACAGGCATTTAATGCAAGCTTTATTCCAATTACAAATAGGAAATCCGGGAAGTTCATTTGCAGTAGAAATAGCTAGGAAAATAGGTTTACCGGAAGAAGTAATAGCCGACGCATCCGAAATTGTAGGGAGTGAATATATCAATGCTGATAAATATCTACAAGATATCGTACGTGACAAACGTTATTGGGAAACCAAGCGTCAGAACATCCGCAAACGAGAAAAACAGATGGAAGAAACCATCGCCAAATACGAAGAAGAACTACAGGAACTGGAGAAAAGTCGTAAAGAGATTTTACGAAAGGCCAAAGAAGATGCGGAAAAATTGATACAGGAATCAAATGCCCGAATTGAAAATACCATCCGTATCATCAAGGAAGCACAAGCCGACAAAGAACGTACACAATCGGCACGTCAGGAACTGACTGATTTTAAAAATCAGATAGAAGATATCGAGAAAAAGAACAAGGAAGATGAAATCATCCGGAAAATGGAAAAACTCCGTGAAAAACAAGAGCGGAAAAAAACAAAAAGGATAAAGCCAAAACGGAATCTTCCCAACTGTCAATACCCAAAGAACAGCCTATCACTGTAGGTAGCACTGTAAAGATCAAAGGTCAATCCAGTGTCGGAGAAGTACTAGGAATTAATGGCAAAAATGCAATAGTTATGTTCGGAATGATAAAAACCAATGTAAAACTGGATAAGCTGGAACGTAGCACACCAATACAGCCCACCCAGAAAACAATGGTAAAAAGTACCTTCGTCAGCAGTGAAACACAAGATCGGGTATATGAAAAGAAACTAAATTTCAAACAAGATATTGATGTACGCGGTATGCGTGGCGATGAAGCGATACAGGCAGTAACTTATTTTATCGATGATGCCATACTATTGGGAATAGACCGTGTACGTATCCTTCACGGAACAGGTACAGGCATACTGCGCACCCTGATTCGCAGCTATTTGGGAAGTGTTCCAGGAGTAGCACACTATCAAGACGAACACGTACAATTTGGTGGGGCAGGTATTACTGTAGTAGACTTAAAATAATATTTTAATAGAATAAGAGGCTGTTTTTAATTAATTTTCTCTATATTCGCACTAAAATTAGAGAAAATTAAAAGCAAAGGTGGCAGCGGGAACTTCTCATACAACTATAAGTATTAAGCTTAATGAGCAAGGGTTTCATGATATTTTCAATAAATATTATGTAACTCTATGCTTATTTGCCAATCAATATACAGAAAACCAAGAAACTTCAGCAGATATTGTACAAGATTCATTTGCCAAACTATGGCAAATAAGAGAAGATTTTTTTTATCTGCATCAGGTAAAAGCATTTTTATATACAGCTGTACGCAATAAAGCACTCAACGAACTGGAGCATTCAAAAGTAGTATATGAATACGCTCAAAATGTCATCGAAAAGAAAAAGGATTCCTTTTTTCACGATGCAATCGTTGAAGAGGAAACTTATCGTATCGTTTCTGAAGCCATAAATAAATTACCTGACCAAATGAAAGCCATTATGCAACTATCTCTGGAAGGGAAAAAAAACGCAGAAATAGCAGACAGACTAAACATATCTACAGAAACAGTCCATACATTAAAGAAAATAGCCTACAAGAAACTCAGAGAGAATTTGAAAGACTACTATTACTTCCTCTTGTTCTTTATATAAAAAGACATTAATTTGTTTTTTTTCAAAAAAAGTCGTTTTATTATTCACCCAATTTTCAAACAGACTTGTTTTATTATAAAAGAGATAAAAAACAGGTCAAAATATGATAAAACAAGATTTCTATATAGCCAACCTCATAGCAAGGTATCTGTCGGAAGAAATAACCCCGGAAGAAACAATAAAACTAACTGCTTGGAGAGAAGAATCTACAGCGCACGAGATTTTATTCAAGAAAATTTGTGATGAAGAAAACCAAAAGCAACATTTCCGGAAAATACGGCATTCAATCCTTCATCCGGATGGAAAGAAGTGGAAAAGCGAATCAAAAGAAATAATAACAGAAGCAGATATATCAAAATAGTAAGTTATGCCGCAATCATTCTGTTACCTGTCCTTTTTGTAAGTATTTCCATGAAATTCACCTCGCCCGTTTCTCTTTCGGACAAACAGTTCATCGCACAATCCATTCTACCTGGGGAATCCCAAGCTATTCTGACATTGGAGGACGGCCAGACAATCCATATAAATAAAGAAACAGAGAGTCTGCTTGAGAAAATAGACGGAGCCCGAGTCCACATGGACTCTACAATGCTGAATTACCAAGTAACATCAAAAACAGCCCCAAAAAACAAGCCTGTATATAATAAAGTGGAAACTCCACGAGGTGGAGAATATGCTCTATTGTTAAGTGATGGAACAAAAGTGCATCTGAACGCAATGACCAGTCTCCGCTTTCCTGTGACATTTGATAACGGTCCACGCAAAGTGGAACTGGAAGGCGAGGCCTATTTTGAAGTCTGCAAAACAGGGCAACCATTTATAGTATGCACTCAAGGCATGCAAGTAGAAGTGTTGGGAACCACATTCAACATCTCTGCTTATCCACAGGAAGAGTATCAGACAACTTTGGTAAACGGTTCTGTCAAAGTAAATACAGAAACTGGAGAAAGCTGTATTTTAAAGCCTTCCCAGCAAGCTACCATCAGCCTCGGAAACAGCAGCATACAGATACGCATGGTAGATGCCGGATTTTATACTTCATGGATAAAAGGAAAAATTCATTTCAAAGACCAGCGATTGGAAGATATCATGAAAATACTATCACGCTGGTATGACATGGAAGTAATTTTTGCCAATGAGAAAATAAAAGACCTACGCTTTGGATGCAATGTAGATCGGTATTCGGAAATCACTCCATTTGTACGTTTGTTGGAAGAGACTCAAAAAGTACACGTAAAAGTCAATAACAAAACAATCACATTCTATAACTAATAAAAATGATGTATTATGGACAAAAAACACAACTACACCAATCACGGTAAAAGTAGTAAACGTTTGTGGATTACGTTCCTATTTTTCTGTATCATTACCACAGGTTTTATGCAGGCTGCCAACAAAGTGTTTGCACAAGCCACTGTCACAGCCTCATTCAAGAATGCCACGTTGAGTGAAATTCTTTGGGAAATCCAAAGACAAACCGACTTTACTTTTGTATACAGCACCAATGATGTAAAACAAATAAAAGTCCAAAACCTAAATGTAAATAACGAAAAAATAGCCAATGTGCTTGATAAATGTCTTATGAATAGCGGTTTGACCTATTCAGTTCACAACGGCGTTATTGCTATCAAGCAAATTGAAGAAAAAGAGTCTGCTGTTCCTCAACAGAAAACAACATTAACCGGTACAGTACTGGATGAGACGGGAGAACCTATTATTGGAGCGAATATCTTAGTCAAAGGTACTACGAATGGAACTACTACAGATTTGGACGGGCACTTCTCATTAGATGTAGACCGTATACCTGCCACTTTGATTATCTCCTATATAGGTTATGGCAAGCAGGAAATTAAAGCCACTGCCGGAAAGATACTGAAAGTAGTCATGGCTCCTGATAATAATGTTATGGAAGAAGTGGTTGTTACCGGTTATGGTACTTTCAAGAAATCGGCATACGCAGGTTCTGCTTCTACTGTGAAGGCTGATAAAATGAAAGATATTCCGGCTGTTTCATTCAAAGATTTACTACAAGGTAATGCACCCGGGGTACAATTCAGTTCATCGTCAGGTCAACCAGGAGCTTCTTCCTCTTTGAATATTCGCGGTATGGGATCTTTTAATGCCAGTAATTCTCCATTATACGTAATTGACGGAATTCCTATGCGTTCAGGTTCTATCAATACGATGAGTTCAGATGCAGGTCTTGACATTATGTCAACTATCAATAGCTCTGATATTGAAAACATAACAATCATTAAAGATGCCGCTGCCGCCTCTCTCTACGGTTCACGTGCTGCCAATGGTGTAGTACTTATTACTACTAAAAAAGGTAAAAGTGGAAAGCCACAAATTTCATTCAAAGCAGATTGGGGTAGTTCTGATTTCGCAATGGATTATCGTCCTGTTATGGGGGGAGAAGAACGCCGCGAATATATTTATAACGGTCTAGTAGCCGGTGCGTTAAGAGACGGAAATAGTCACGACGAAGCATAGCATATGCTAATGAAAATATTGACGATTATGCTCCTGTTCCTTGGTGTGGATATGTCGATTGGGATGATATCATGTTCAAAAAAGGAAATCACCAGACTTATGAAGCTCCATTTCTGGTGGAACAGACAAATTCAAATATTATTCATCTATCTCTTACCTAAAACAAGAAGGTATTGCTATCAACTCCGGTTTAGAACGTATCAGCGGACGTTTAAATGTAGATTATCAAGCAACTGATAAATTAAAATTAGGGCAAATATGTTATTTGCTACCGTTAATCAAGATGTATATGGTGAAGGTACCTCCTACACTTCTCCTTTCTATTCATCACGTAACGCTGTTGTCCCCTCAGACACACCATACAATGAAGATGGAAGCTGGAACCGCGATTTTATCCGCAACGGTGATCGTAATCCACTATTATCTGCAACTTACGACTATCAACGTGAATATGTTAATCGTGCTTTCAACACTATTTATGGCGAATATGAATTTATTAAAAACTTAAAATTCAAATCAACATTCAGCTATGACTACACCAACACTAAAGGCAAGGATTGGAGTGATCCCCGCACTTCCAATGGTGAGGATGTAAATGGCGGCATGAGCAAAAAATTCTACGAATACAAGAAAATGGTATGGGCAAACCAACTGAGTTATAAGTTTAATATAGCCAACGATCACCATTTTGACGCATTGGTAGGTTATGAAATTGATGACCAATATCGTGACTATCTGTCAGGGTATGCAACTAATTTCGCTACAGCAGACAAAGATGAAATAAGCAATGGTATGAAAACCGAATCCGTTGGTGGCAGCTCTACCAGAACCCGCATGGTATCTTATCTGACACGTGTAAACTATGACTATAAAAATAAATATTATCTAGGTGGTAGTTTCCGTACTGACGGTAGTTCCGTTTGCATAAAGACAGCCGTTGGGGTAGTTTCTGGTCAGTATCTGCCGCATGGCGTATGATTGAAGAGGAATTCATGAATCCGGCCAAAGGTTGGCTGACCGATTTGAAAATACGCGCATCTTATGGTGTCAATGGCACACTTCCATCTGACTATTTCGGATATATGGGTTTGAGTAGTTTAACCAATGGTTATTTGGAACAACCGGGTATTATCCAATCACAAATCAAAAATACAGATTTAAAATGGGAAACCAATTACAACCTTAACTTAGGTCTGGATTTCAGTTTGTTCAATCGTATAAACGCAACTTTGGAATACTACACTCGTACTACTAAAAATTTGTTGATGGATCGTCCTATCTCTATGACAACAGGTTTCGGCAGCTATCTTATGAATATTGGTGAAGTAAAAAATAAGGGAGTGGAATTGGAAATCAGTTCGACCAATATAAAGACTAAAGATTTCTCTTGGAATACCACTTTCAACATCTCGCACAACAAAAATGAAATTGTGACATTGGATGGCATGCAAACAGAAATTATCAGTGGTACCCAAATACGGAAAGTAGGAAAATCATACCGTACATTTTATATGATAGAGTTCGCAGGGATCAATCCCGAAACAGGCGCTCCCCAATTCTATACCAATGATTTGGACGAAAACGGCAACTATATAAAAGAGATTACAGAAAAATATAGTGAAGCCAATGCTATTGTATTAGATAAGCATGCAGAGCCTAATGTTATCGGAGGTTTATCAAATACATTACGCTATAAATGGTTCGACTTAAACTTCATGTTCTCTTACCAATTTGGCGGTTATTCTTATGACAATTGGGCACAAAAAACAGAGCATGGTGGTAACGACCTAGAAGCAAATATACCAACCTATTATCGCGATAGTTGGAAACAACCTGGTGATATCACAAAATATGAACTATTTATTGAAAGTCCTGATGTAGCGATGAACAAATCCACTACTACTCGCAGGTTACACAGTTCTGACTTCATCCGCCTGAAAACATTAACTTTTGGAATAACTCTGCCCCAAGTATGGACACAAAAAATAGGAGTTAACAATGTACGTGTATATGCTTCCGCAAACAACCTTTGGACATGGGCTGCTTATGATTATTATGATCCTGAAGCTGTCAGTGGTGGTAGTGCCATCTGGGGAACTCCTCCTTTGAAGACTGTAACCTTTGGTCTAAGCGTTAATTTCTAACCCATTAAAAACTTGAATTATGAAAGTATTTAAATATTTATTTATCAGTTCCATTATGTTTGCCGTCACTTCGTGCGGAAATGACTGGCTAGATCTAGCCCCCTCCACACAAGTGGATACAGAAACCAGTATCAATGTTTTGTCAGATATTGAATTCACATTGAACGGAATCTACAGCACAATGCAAAGTTCAGATGCATACTCCGGCCGTCTGGTATATTATGGAGATGTAACTGGAGATGACATGCAGGCTGTAAGTTCAACGAAACGAACCGGTAATTATTACCGTTTCAATTTTACTAAAGACAATGGTCCCAGCAGTCATTGGTCATATCTGTACTCTATTATCCAGAACTGTAATCTGATTCTAATGAATGTTGATAAACTATCTATAGATGAAGATGAAACCGAATATAAAAATGATTTGAAAGGCCAGGCATTAGCATCCGTGGTATGGCACTATTCGACCTGACACGTATTTTTGGTTATCCCTACCTAAAAGATAACGGAGCTTCATTAGGCGTGCCCATTGTGAAAGAGTTATCAACTATAGACAGTAAACCCGCACGAAATACAGTAGCCGAATGTTATACGGAAATTATTTCGACCTCAAAACAGTACAGAGCTGTTGAGCGGTGATTTTAATAAAGGAAAAGTAAACAGATGGGCTGCTATGACATTGTTGAGCCGAGTATATTTATATAAAGGAGAATACAATGAAGCATTGACCATGGCTGAAAATGCAATAAAGGGTGCAGAAAAAGAAGGCTACGCTCTTTGGACAAACGAAGAATATCCAACCGCATGGGGCAATGACGCATCAGCATCCAATCCTGGTGAAATATTATTCGAAATTGTCAATCTGACTACAGACAGTCCGGGCAAAGAAAGCATGGGATATCTGAACTCATACAACGGTTATGACGATATGTGTATTACTTGCTCTTTTTATCAATTATTAAAGAAAGATCCCAAAGACGTCCGGTTGAAAATCTTGAGTTTTGACAAAAAGTACTACGCATACGTCAATAAATACCAACCTCAGCAAGGAGAAAACATAACCGATGCCAATATTCCGCTTATACGCCTTTCAGAAGCCTATCTGAATGCTGCTGAAGCGGCCGTACAGACAGGAGATAATGCCAAAGCAGTGAAATATTTGAATTCCATAGTACAACGAGCTAATCCGGAAAATTCAGTGGAAGGAAAAACATTAACATTAGAAAATGTATTAGACGAACGTCGTAAAGAATTGGTAGCAGAAGGACATCGTATGTACGATGTTATCAGAAATGGAATGACTGTCAAACGAATCGATGTGAAAGACAGTGATATAAACAAAACCAAACATAATACTGCTTACATGGAATATGACTGGAATTTCCATAAAATTCTACTTCCTATTCCCAAAAAAGAAATGGACGCAAATCCTAATATGAAACAGAATCCAGGATATGTCGATTAAATAATTCAAATACCAAATCGATGACAAGCAAGACTAATTTTATCAACTACTTTCTTCTTGCATTTACCCTCGCATTCATCAGTTCCGGCCTTAGTGCCGGAACTCTTGATTTCAAAGACAAGAAGAAAGACAAAGAGAAAAAAGAAGAATTAACAGCCGACGGTCCATACGTATTGTATCAGCCTGACGGCCAAATCAGAGTAATCAATGTAGATAAGAAAGGGAATATCATTGATACCACTTATACCACATTACCTCAAAACTTTACCCTGCATGTGACAGACCACAAAGGCAGGTTTCCATTTGATGTAAAACTACACCCGGTAAAACGTCCCGGATGGAATTATCCCCAGGCAGACAAAGTTTTTGTCATGTCCGACCCTCATGGAAGGCTGGACTGTGTAATCAGCCTGTTACAAGGCAATCATATCATTGATAAAGACTACAAATGGAGCTTCGGGAAAAACCATCTGATGATTATCGGTGATATTTTTGACAGAGGAAAAGATGTACCGCAAATCTTCTGGCTATTTTACAAACTGGAAGAGGAAGCAGCCAAAGCCGGAGGACACGTATCGTTCATACTGGGAAATCATGAACCGATGGTGCTGGCCAATGACCTCCGATACACCAAAGAAAAATATAAAATATTAGCAGAAAAACTAAAGATGGAGTACCCCCGGCTATTCGGTCCCGATACCGAACTGGGCAGATGGTTGGGAACCGTAACACCATGCAAATGATAGGTAACGACCTATATGTACATGCCGGACTGGGCAAAGACTTCTATGACAAGAACTTGAGCATTCCCACTGTCAATGAAGAAATGAGTAAAGGACTATTTATGACGAAAAAAGAACGCAAAGCGCTTTCTCCACTCACAGCCTTCCTGTATGGAAACAGCGGTCCCATCTGGTATCGCGGACTAGTACGCACCGATGGCAAATACAATCCGCTGGCAAAAGACTCCCTAGAAATGATTATGGACCGTTATAAGGCAAAACATATTATTGTGGGACATACCATTTTCAAAGATATTTCCACTTTCTATAACGGCAAGGTTATCGGAGTAAATGTGGACAATAAAGAAAACCGGAAAAAAAAGCGCGGACGTGCCATGCTGATTAAAAATAATCAGTATTTTGTCGTCGGTGACAAAGGTATACAAAGACAATTAGAATAAAGACAATACACCAAATCCTACCGGTGGTTTTCCAAACTCTCCTGACAACTTTCCTATTTGTCAAGAGAGTTTTTCTT
>ENA-OQAS01000708-OQAS01000708.1-human-gut-metagenome-genome-assembly--contig:-NODE-708-length-17180-cov-3.466194_pt1 | contig 17180 bp, 18 predicted proteins | sample MGYA00242733_ERZ504523 | MGnify/ENA primary metagenome ERZ504523 (study PRJEB26092, sample SAMD00036239) | human gut metagenome | host: Homo sapiens | study: EMG produced TPA metagenomics assembly of... | reverse complement strand
TTACATGGAGGTGCATTGGAATAATAAAACCGCTTGCTAAAAGAACGGTTAGGTGTTAATCTTTTCATAGGCAGTGGTAATGTCGATCCTGTTTGATTGTTGGTTGTGGTGACTTAACAATACTACTATTAGACTTGGTTTCCACTGCTTTTTATTTAGGAAAAGAAAAACTGCGTCACAGCCTTGGCAGGCCATCGCGCAGCGATTTTGTTCAATTCCAATATACCTATATACTTAATGAGTCTTCCACCTTTAAAAGCAGACATATTAATGCAATATAAGTCAGCAGGTATTACTGAAATCGCTTTCAACATCGAAATATGGAATCGCTCACTTGCTAAAGACTGATGCCTGGAAAAGGCTGATTCCACTAGAATTATATCTTCGTGCGTTAAAAGAAGGAACTAAAATTTGGGGAACTACTGGAAATGTAAGAACTGCATTGATTGTTGGTCTTGATAACATGGATACATTACTTGAAGGAGTAGAATACCTGAGCAAACAAGGTATTCAGCCAATGATTTCTATTTTTCGCCCTATGGTCAATACTAAACTTGAGGCATTGGTTCCTCCTTCAAATAAAGTGTTATTATCTTTTTATGAAAAAGCTCAAGATATTTGCAAGCAACATAATCTGAAATTAGGTCCTACATGTGATGCTTGTAAAAATAACATGCTTGCTATTTAAGTATTTTTTGTATATGAAAACTGACAAATTCTTTTGTCAGCTTCGGGAGGAATATTTCCGTAAGTGATATGGCTGATTGCGATATATCTATATCATTGTTGACAATATTCCTCCTTAAAATATCATGTTTTATTCGGTTATCTTTATTTAGTTCCTCCAATTTCCATTTTTCAAATTCGGCTTTTTCTTTTTCTAAGGCTATCTTTTCTCGTTCTAATTTTATGCGTGCCGTCTGCATTTCTATTTCTTTTTGTTCGGCAGCATTTTTTGCTCAAATTTATTTATCAACCGTTTATTCCATTTTTCTTCTAAAACCAATGCCCCAAGCAAGACAGAATATACCATAGGTATAATTACCTGAAGTGCTTGATACATATCTTGTATAGTAATAACAATTTCTTCTGCCGAATTATGCCGACATAAAATCTCATGTTCACCATTATTTGATTTTCCATGTTCTATAATTTCTTCAAGTGTTGCTAATAAGATTCCTAACTTATCTGGCTCATTAGGATAAACGTTAGTTACTATATCTATCTCAGAAGTAGCGATCCCTGAACGATTATTATTAAGTAAGAAACTGCTAATTTCATTTTTGTATGTATTATAATTATAAGAGAGATTTGGGTTCATATCATAAAATGTAATATGAGCATTAATATAATCATAAATCTGTTTTCTCTGATGAAAATCAAAAACAGAATACATATGTATTAATTTGCTCAAATACTTTATCTGTCGAAAATCATAATTAGTAGTAGCTAATAAAATACCATTCAAAACCGCTTCCTTAGCTTTATCATATTGTTCTAAAGAAAGATAGATATTTGCCAAAGGAAAGAAATCGTTTGTTCCCCTATAATATATTTCAAAATAAGTGAGTAATGCCAAAAATTCTTCTTTTGAAATATATCCATTATCATTTTGTGCTGAAGTAATGTATACATTATCATCCGTTTTCATCAAGTAAGGAAGCAATCCAAAAGTAAAACAAATCTGTGAAAATGGAAGAATAACATCATTCATATGTACATTTGTAAAAACAGAATAGTCGATATTCAAGTCATTAAATCGAACAGAATCCATAAAAACATTGAAAAATAAAGTATCTTCAAGAGTTGAAGAATAAAATGTTGTATTCTGCAAAATGCCATCAAGAAAAGCTGTTTGACGAAAAATAGAGTGCTGAAAGTATGTATTTTTTATATGGAAACTGTTTGAAAAAAGACTTCTATTAAAGTTACTATTAGTAACGGGATTATTTATTGAATTATTTTTTATATTACATTCTAAAAATGTACATTCCTGAAAATTTGCATTAATAAATTTACAATTATCAAATGTACAGTGTACAAAATTTGCTCCTGCGGCAGCTGAATTTTTGAATGTCGTGCCATAAAAAATCTTTTGTGCAAATTTGGAACGTTTAATACTTTTATTTGTGTAATCACTACAATCTCTTCCACCTGTTGAAGCTAAAAATGGATTAATACGAAATTTATTTTTATTCTTACTATGTTCTAATAATTTTTCTATAGAATGTTCCATTTGAAGACTACTCGGATAATCAGATATGTTTTTGTTTAAATCATACTCCATAGAAGACTCCTTTGTTATTATATTGGATAATTATATATTATCCATTGAACGAACGGGAATTATCAAAGCATTCAGAAGGCGGACAGGTTTTTCTGTTAGATATTCCAAATGTTTTATTTTTCTGTTGTTAAACCTATCACTTAGTATTTCATAATCTATAGTGTAACGAATAGAGAAGAACACTGTCGAATAAAAATATTCACGGAAATATTCAATATCATTATTCACCCACCAGGTGAAGAAAATATATGGTACAATAGACGTAACAAAACCTATGGACAATTCGAAATCCAAAAAGGAAGGTGTTTCACGCACCTACAAAGGTTTTGACGGCTATGCGCCTATGATGGCATATATCGGTACCGAGGGTTATGCATCAATTTCGAACTCCGTGAAGGAAAACAGCACTGCCAAAGGGGGACAGTTGAATTCCTGCAGGAAACAATAAATCTTTGCCACAAACTGACAGATAAGCCACTGTTGATCCGCCTTGATTCTGGAAATGACTCCATCGACAATGTTGCTGTTCTGATGGATGCAGGCTGCTTTTCATTATCAAGCGAAACTTTCGCCGGGAAAGCACGGATGACTGGTTTGAAATGGCAAAGCAGTGCTGCCAGCATGTAACCAGTCCCAGAGACTGAAAAACCGTCTATATTATTCCCGATATTGAAGTTGAAACCTGGTGGACAAACCTTGGTGACCCGGATGAGGAAATCATCAGTCTGTATCATGCCTATGGGGAATGTGAGCAGTTTCATAGTGAGGTAAAAACTGACATGGATCTGGAGCGGCTTCCAACCGGAAAGTTCGCGACCAATGCACTGATACTCGAATTGGGGATGATTGCATATAACATTCTCTGTATGATCGGTCAGGGCACAATTGGAGGACGTGCCCCCTTTTTACTTGAGTGACTGCTTTTGTTCCCAGCACTGGCACTGAAAATGTCATATAAGTATACTCCAATCATGAAACCAACTTACCTTTGGCAGGTTTGACTTATTAAAGAGTGAACTTCACGGATTCAGGTTAAACTTTCTGGATAGCCATTACCGGGAGAAGTGACGAGTGATGGTAGATGGATAAAAAATGCTCTGTCATGGTAACTATTAAAATGGTTGCCATGACAGAATTTATGAGAGTATACTGATAATAGATAGTTTAAATGAAAGGCAAAGGAAAAGACAGTAGATGGAATTAATCACAAAGGCGGAATGTACCCATTGTTTGGATGTAAAAAGGATATTTTCAGATTTTATAGAATCACAAACTGATTTTTGTGTTGTAGATGCATATCCATTTGGATACCTGGTATTAGAGTGGTATGACGAGAATATTGGTTTCAACAATCAGACGTTTTTCCATCGCGCATCTGATTTATTTGATTATCTGTTGAATTCCTGGAAGCGTATTACTGTGTACAGTTATACAAGGGATGACGGCAAAAATGAATATAATGAGCTATTGGAACAGCTCACAACAGAAGAGCAGGAAGAAATCAATTTGCAGGAACAGCGTTATATTATGGAATACGAGAATGTTTCGTTGTTGTGGGAGAGTTCAGAGTTTTGATAGCATTGGGTAGAATAGGTACAAAGATGATTTATTTTGAGGAGCAGGTGGCGTTTGAATGAGACTAATGAAGAGAGTGCAATCGAAAAATAAAGGTACTTTATATATGAAGCTATTTTCATAATATTAGCTTTCCTGGTTCGTAACAAGGGGATATTGGCGGATGAAGGAATTCTGGAAAAGATAAATATAGCAAAGCAGTGCTTTGATGTAGCACTTTCTATTGTGTTAAGTCTTTTCGCAGGGATGCTTTTGGTATACAAAAATCGAATTAGTATTGTGATTTCAATGATAAGGTTTGTGAATAAAATCCTGTTTCTGTTGATTGTTTTAGAAATTCTTGTAAGTGATGATATTTCAGGAATGAAAATGTGGGGGATGGGATTCCTATTGCTTGTCAGCATGCTTGCTGCCTCTGTGAGTTTAAGAAAAAACAAGAAATATAAGGATAAAACAGAACCAGGGGAAAAATTATACCATTCAAGGGAAGAACAGCGAAATCAACTGGTGAAAAAAATCCGTGAAGACGATGACATGGAGACAATTTGTGTTTCAGCACCATGGGGAAGTGGAAAAACTTTTTTCATAGAGAAAGTTTGTGATGAGTTGGATGAATATCCAATTCTGACGATTAATGCTATGGATATGGAAGATCAGCAGAAGTTGTATCAGTATGTTTTGAACTGTATCTCGGAACTGTTGGATGAACGCGGATATTATACTGGATTCAATAGTGAATGGCACAAATATGTTTCGGCTTTTAGTAAGGTTTTGTTTGGCAAGAATGATTTACTCAATCAGATATTTTCTGCTGGAGCTTCCGATTACCGCAATCAGAAAATAGTTCTTAATGAAATTTTTGAGAAGGCATTTAAAGAACAGAAATTGGTAATTATTGTAGATGATCTCGAAAGATGCATAGTGGAGAAGGCAAAACAGTATTTACAATTCATTAAGGAGATTTCAACTTTCCCAAGAACAATGGTAATCTTTTTGGCAGATTATCAGAAGCTGATATCCAATGAAATTATCACACAGGAGGCTGCAAACAAATTCATTACAGAAATTATGGTTTTGAGGGAGGCAAGCTGTGATGAAATACAGCAGGAGCTAAAGAATAAGTATGATTTCAATATGGATAAGGAGATTGTGTATTTTAATGAATGCTTTGAAAGTGATTTGCGAATGTTACAAATAACCGAAACAATGATGAAAACATCTGGAGGCAGTATTAATAGTGGCGAAACTGAAAAAAAGAAGGCAAGGTGGGAAAGGCAGAAAAATTTTTCGAGGATCTCTTGCGAATCCAAGAAATTATATTGCAATTGCAGGGAAAATTGAAGAAAGAAAACGGATAGTAGATACGTATGTCGAAGATAAGCAGGGATATTTGAACTGGATACAAGCTACACATCAAATTTTTATTATTTCGTGGATGCAGGTTGTTATGTCAGATGAGTTTACGAAGCTTTTTGAAATCGGCGTCAAGAATATGTGGAGAACAATCTGTACGAACCATTATCAGAGAAAACATATGCATTATCGGTATTAACAGAGCACTTGTGGGGAAGAAATGAGCAATATCGTTATGATGATTATCAGGTTGAACAAAGATACATATTTGCTGATCATATTTTACAATGCTCAAGTAGTATAAGTGAGGACGTTGTTTCATATCGAACAGATGATGAAAAATGTATATATGATGCAGAACATTCACTTCCGCTTAACGAAAAGTATGAAGGATATTTGCGAATTCGAGGAATATTGGGGAATGGAAATGATACAGATATGGATACAAAGAATCGCCTTGTTAGGAAAACAATAGCGCAAATGAAAGAATCATTGCATAGAAAACAACTTGTGCATGAGTTAATGAACTTATGTGATAATCGTGTAATGATTAACCATCAACCACCATGTACATTATTTTCTGATGTATATGGAGTATTAAAAGAGATGGATGGGAGTGATATAATGGGAGCACAGGGATGGAAAAATCAGCTTTTAACGGCACAAGTTATTATTATAATATGTCAGGTTGGAAAACAATGAGAACGTATAGAGATGCATGGATGGAGAATTCATCAGATATTGACGCAAGGTTAGAATGGGATACTGAAGATAAAATCCAGCACGCAATAGATTGTTTGAAAAATGAGTTATGTGAGGCAGAACAGATTTTAATAGCTAATGAAGCTATAGCATATCCTGATGTCCACAAGATAATATTGAATTGTGAAATTGGCATAAAACAAATGCAAGCACTATTGGAAATAAGAAAATTATTAGAAAATAATGATTCTAAACAGATGATGGGTGAAAAGGAAGTATTAAATATATTAGATGAAATATTGAATTCTTTCTGTACAGAAAAGAATCGTGTGAGATGGGATTTTGATGAGATTAAAGTATGTATCAACGCGGTTGAAAAAATGGACAATCCTTCAATTGCCTTACAATCTGTAGAAAAGCTACATGAGATTGTTACATATATTTCCAGATTGAATCCTGAATGGAAGTATATTGCTTTACTTCGAAGCAGGCTGTTTGCATTGCAGAAAAAATTGCAGAAAGAAGTCAAGTAACAAAGAAGAAGGTGATTGGGTGGAAGTAACAGAAGTTATGAATGGAATAGATTCGATTACAGGGTTAACAGAATCAACACCAGCGAAATGGATTGGATATATAGCGAAAGGATATATACAAAATAAAGAAATGATTCAGATATTTGTAAATGCCGGTAAGGATATTGGCAATTATGAATATGATGGCTCAGAGGAAAGTGAACTGCGCAGAATTATATTTTGTGAGGAAAATATGAAAGTTGTTGCGGAATATATGATGAAATGTGACGAATTTTCATGGCTTGATACGCTGCAGCAATGTGTTAGACATCTATTGAGTGGAAATGAAATGGATGCAAAGAACAAAGAAATATGTGAGAAACACTTTTGTCAGATTATTGAGAACGAGATAAAAGAACATTTTCGGTCTATTTGTATGAGTCATATATGAAACAAACAAGAGATAATACAGAAATTATCTGTGGTGATATTCAGGAAATGGGCGTTCAGATCACCAAGGTTATGGAGGCTGTAATGTTAAATTCTGAAGCATTGCAGAAAATGCGTGAGGAACAGTTACACAGTCGTCAGGAAAAAACATCTCGTAATAGTACATATAAGATAACACAGACAGCTATTTTCGGTTACGAATTCGAACGCAATGCAAAAGAATTGAAGTGGCAGCTTAGCAGATTATGTAGTTTCACAATGAAGACTTCACCGCAGGAACAAATTAAAGATGTGATACGATTAACAGAAGTGTGGGAGAATGAGAGAAAAGCTTATCCAGGCTGGTATATTGCACCATACGGTATTCGACAGACTCTGGAAATGTACAGTAAAACGGGTATGTTATTGACCTGTTTGCAGTCAATGCAGGTGGGGGATGCTTTACGTTTTTGCTATGAATTTATGTGGCGTCTGGAGCAGTGCCAATGTGGGTATGCTCATATGAAAAGCAAAAGCTTGCAGAGGTATGGTGCAGATATTATCAAGAGATACGGCAAAAGGGACAACAACCATGGATGGAACAATGGTTTTATATTGGACAAGCACTGTTACGGCAATATCGGGAAGACGGCGATTTTGACCAATGGAAAGAAATGTTTGATATCCTAGAACAGTATCGCGAAAATGGAACTGATGGAGAGGCAGAGCTAAAAATAGAGCGTGCAAAGATGGCATATGCGGAACGGAACATTTCAAGGCTGAGAAGAGAATTGGCAAAGTGTCGTTTTACAACAATGTCCTTTGCACCACGCCTACAAAAGGCAGGTCTTTTATCAGAGTGTGGAATGGAAAATGAGGCACTTCACGAAATCGCAGATATGCAGAAAGAATTGTTGCAAGAGATTCGTGGGGATATTGAAATGGCTTATCGTATTTATTTAATGTCATTGTATGCAGCATCTTTGCAATTACAGCTTCTGAGCATGGAAGCTGTTGCGCGTTTGGAACATACATATGAAACGCAGCAGGAAACAATTGATACCGTCATCAGAAGAATCGAAGCGTGTGAGAATCTGTTCCATTGGGAGACTGAAGTCAATATTGTACAACAGGCATTGATGTGTTGGCAGGATAAGAAATTCAGTAAATCGGAACCGTTTGAGTTGAATCGCGTATCATACACATTTATGTGTGGAAGTGATGTATGTGAGGAAGCCTATGTGTTTTATCGTATAATGGATAGACTGGCGTTGCCGCTAAGCAGTGGACTGGTTACAATGGTCAGTTCTATGGAACGGGTATGGTTTCGGGCACTTTTGGATATCAGTTATCATGTGGCACTTACGATGCTTGTACGAGGAACGAGAAGTGAAACGGTAAAATCACTTATATCACACGAACATATAGGAACATTAGATTATGAAACTTGTAACGCATGTGCAATGTACTTGATTCGGGTTTTAGAGACAAATCTTGAGGAATTAGGAGATGATGATGATACTGGACAAAATGCACTTCTCAATGCGATTGTTCAGAATGTTCCGGAGCTTTTATTACGATTTATAAGCCGATGTTCGGATGAGGTGCAGATGCAAGGTCTCCGTATGATTAAAAAGCTGATGGAGATTCCGGTTTTACCACAGTCATTTCCGACAGCAAGACTTCTTGTGGGACTTTTGAAACAGATTTCTGAGAAAACAAGGCATGCATGCTAGGGGAGCTTTTGACAACAAAAATCTATGAACACCGAAATTTGATGGGACATCAGGATGCAATTGATATTTTTGACTATTATTTCAGCAAAGAGGATACAAGGTCAAAGCTTCCTTATTGCAAGGTAAAGGAAGAAACCATTGCGTACCTGTTATCAGAACCAGATACACTTTACAAATGGAGAACGAAGGTAGCAAGGTTGGAAACACTACAGGGTTTGGGACTTTTAACGGAAGAACAGCAGGCAGCATATGGAAAGCTTTTGTGGAAGTATGTTGATGAAAAAACGAATTTACCGAATCTTCCGAATATGCACCTTTTCTTCTATGAGCAGATGCCGGCAATAGGGGGAAACGAACTACGCAAGTCAGTGAAGGCATTTTTCCTGAATCAGACCTTATCAGAACAGTTTAAAGATGAGGATGGTTGGAGAATTTCTATGGGAAGTATCACATATTTGGATGAACTCAGAAGCTTGTGTATTGCTTTGGAGAACGGATATTGGAGCTTGGAAGAAGCAGAGGTGCTTATTCAAAATATTATCGGATATTGGCCGGTACTGCATGGAAAATTAGATAAGAATGCTACGAGGGAGAAAACGATGTTCAGCAACGCAGGATATCAGGAATTTGAGGTTCGCGCTATAGGATGATTCGGACTTTATCTGCACTTATAGATAGCTTGACAGTACCTTTGGGGGAGAAATCGAAGGCTGATATTCGTAATATGTGTAATGAAATGAAGGAATATGGAGTTGCAACCAGTGAGTTGGAGCTATATCTTTTAAAAGATGATGAGTTAGAAGCATTTGTGGCAGATATTCGAACCAGTTTAGGTGGGGAAAATGAGAACGCCATTATAGATGCGCTTCGTGCCGCTTCTGTTCTGATGAAAAATATCCAGAATCCTCTGCAGCAAAGAAATTATTGAAGGAATTGCTGAATCTGTTTCACTATCGCAAGACTACTGGACTTGTGTCTGTAATCTGGATACTTCATAATCTGGTCTATGAACATTCAGGATTAATTACAGCAAAGATAGTTCGAGAGCTGGATGGCAATTTGTTCACATTCTCGCAATTGGAATCTTATAGTAAGGAACAGATTGCAGCACAGAAAGCATGTGCTGCTCTTGCATATCGTTTGAAATTGTGGAAACCGAAATACTGTGGTGCAGGTGTAGATGCATGGGAGAAATTGTGTTCCGGAGAAATCTGGAACGAGGTTAAAAATGAATGGTTAGATAAGTAAATCAGAGAGAAAGAAGTAAACTTATACGTTTAGCAATGTGATAAAAGCAATTACGAGAACACTGTATTATCAAAGATAAGAATTTGAAGAGTGAGGGAGATTAAATTGGCAGGAAAGACAAAGAACGAGCATTACGTTCCTCAATGTTATCTGAAAAGATGGAAAAATGAAAAGGGAAAAATAGTAGTCTATGATAAAGAACTTAACAACACACGATATAATAGCATTGCTGATGTAGCATGTAAAAGGTATTATTACGATATTGATTCAGAGTGCTTATCAACGCTTCAGGCGGACCTGTTAAAGAGAATTGGAATTGATCCAGAGAGTGATTCACAGTTTATTGAACATTTTTTAGGAGGACATGTAGAAAATCTTTTTTCTGAACTACTTAATCAAATTATTTCAAAAGCAGAGCACGCAACGCCATGGTATGAAAAAAATTGTTATTTTATTTCAGAAATGGATAAGGTGAATTTCGCAATTTGTCTTGCCTTTCAATATATAAGGACTGATTCTGTTAGAAAGGCGGTGGCGGATTCATCAGATTGTCTTCATCAAGTGCTTAAGGAAATCGATGTAACTCATGATGTAATAGACAAATATATTATAAAACAAGGCGAAGAAAAAAATATCCATGGTAATATGCTATTAGACGTTGAACAAATTATGGAATTGGCTGAAGGGTTTCATAATTTGATTTGGATTCTAGGAATCAATCGCACAGGGATACCATTTTATACTTCTGATAGTCCAATTGGAACCGTACCTCACGTAAATCACCCTTTTATGTCAATGGCAGGAATCAGAAGTGAAGGTGTGGAGGTGTTCTTTCCACTCTCACCAATGCATGTGTTACTCATGTACGAAGGCTCATATCATAAAAACCTCATATCATATGAGAGAAAATATTTATCCTTGACTCAGAAGGAAAGGATTGAATATTATAATTCAGTCAGCATTTTTGAAAGTGATAGAAATATTTTTTCGTGTAATGGAGATTTCAATATGGTTGAAAATTTGAGACAAGGAAATCCAGAAGCATTTGAATGCCCAAGAGTTCAAATAACTTGGAATGGTAAGGAGTATAGACCTACTAGATACAAAAATTAAATATTGCATACTTTCAGTGGATGATCACAAATGGGACAGATGGAAGTTTCCCTGCTCTCAATGAAAAATAGATAGGGCTTTATATGTTGAGAAGTTGATGGAATTGTCAAATAGTATCTCAAATGAACATAATGATGAGACATCATTTGAAATTAATTATGAATTAGCTAATACCAGGATGTATTGTAGAGATTTGGAGTATAGATTAAAAATATCCAAAATCATGAAGTGGGCATTTTTGATTTTAGGAATGATTCTTGGAATAATAATAAATTTATTAGTATGAAGTTTTGCCGGTTGGGAGTAGTATCTGGACCAGCATGTGAGAGCGAAAATGGATAGATAATGTTAAGAAAATAATTATATGGAGCGATGATGTGAAAAGTAATGAAATTATTTATGAGGAAGTTGATAAAAAAGTAATAGTGAATTTTAAGACTGAGTATATCAGACAAGAAGGTATTTGGGCATTGCATGGTAAAAAGAAAGCAGAGGAAAAGTATTCATGCTTACTAGTTGGTAAGAACAAAGATATAGGTTCGGAAATTATTAATGATTTGGGGCGATTGCATTTTGTTAGTTTTAGAGAAAATGGAACGATTAAGTATAAAAACTATAATAATGTTTATTGTGGATTTTCTTATGCGCCTTGGCAGGTACAAGATTATTTGTACCCATATATAGCAAAGGAATACTGTGCATTGAAATTTGTATGCATTCATGATAAATCAGATTTTCAAAAGGAACAAGAGTATGCTAGAGAAAAGGAAGCTTTTTTCTGGAGAAATGGACGTCCATATGGAACTAAGAATAGAAATTAGCAATATATTTAAGCGTTTGTAAAGTTTAAGCAAAAAATATACATTAATAGAAGGAACTAATACAAAATATACATTTACAAAAAAATTAAATAGGTTGGAGATTTTTTCATGAAATGAAGAATAAATAAAAAGAGAAGGGACATAATAATATATAGTAGGAAATGTTGCTTATAATTTTTAGATGTGGACAAAATGTCGGAATTGATGTATAATATCAAAGCATGAATATGCATTTTCATAGTCGGTAATAAACTTAATATCGTAAATGCAAAAGGGACGAATTATGGTTAGGATAATTAAAACAGAATTAGAATATTTTAAGAATGTCCAATACGGTGAGATTAAGTACATGAACTATGGCTGTGTTGAAAAGAATGCATCCATTGAGAAAAATGATATTGTGGGTATTTATGGGCAAAATGGTTCTGGCAAAACAGCAATGATAGAAGCGCTAGATATTCTCCGTTGCGTTCTAAGTGGTCTCGCAATCGAGTATTCAGAAGTTGAAGGGCTTATTGATGATGATAAAAGAACAAAAATGACAACCACTTTCTTTGTTCAGAAAAATGGGAAAAAATATAAGGTTCAGTATAGCTTTGGTCTAGTAAAATCAGTGTCTGATAAAAGTATTCAGATTGTACATGAAGAATTAGTATATTGGAGAAGAGGCAAAACATGGAAAACACGTAGAGCTTTTTCGTTTGAGAATAAGTATTACAACACAGAAGCAATTTTGTTCGAATCTCCTGCAACATTTGAGTCAGATCATTTAAAAGCATTTCCTAATATGAACTTTTTAAGTCAAGCTAATCAAGCACAAAAATTGGCGATTGTATGTGCACAGAAGAAAACTTCTGTTTTCTTTAATGATTTACTCATTGCGACTATAAAGAATTCAGAAAATGAGTATGAGGAAGAGGAAACAATTTTTTCAGATATTATAAACAGTTTATTTGATTTTGGTAGATTATATTTTCAGGTAGTAAAGGTTAATCAGTTGGGCGCGATAAATAATAATCGTGTTATTCCAGTTAATATCCATAGTGAGACAGGGAATATAATTATGCAAGGTTGTCTTCCAATGTTTATGACCGGTCATGCAGATATTGATGAAGATATGTATAATCAGCTTTGTCATGCAACTGAGGCAATTAATATTGCGTTAAAAGCAATTATACCTAATCTCCAGATTGAAATTCAGAAAACAAGCGATGAAATAAATGATGAAGGAAAAAGAATTATTCAGATTGATGTATATTCTTTGAGAAATGAAAAACGTTTCTTAACGAAATACGAATCAGAGGGTATTAAGAGGATTGTATCGTTATTAAATTATTTGATTGCTTTTATAACTCACCAGAAATATGTCTTGTGGTGGATGAACTAGATGCAGGAATCTTTGAATACCTATTAGGAGAAATTTTAGGTGTGCTTAACCAGGAGGCAAAAGGACAACTGATTTTTACATCGCATAATTTACGTATATTGGAAAAATTAGATAATACCAATATTGTATGTTCTACCATAAATCCTAATAACAGATATATCCGATTGAAGGGGATTGAAAAGAATAATAACAAGAGAGATTTTTACATAAGATCAATTGTGGTTGGAGGACAGAACGAAGAGTTATATGATGATACAGATCTTCAATCTATAGGATATGCATTTAGAAAAGCCAGCCGAAAAGATGCAAAATCAAAATTGAAGTTTTCATCTCAAATCCAAGAATTGTTGAATAAGCATTCTGAGGATGACTAGAAAGAGGTGATGTTCAATGACTAGAAAGACAGTAATCTTTATTGTTGAAGGCAATACAGATAAAACAGCATTAGAAAATATATTTCGTAAAATATATAAGAATAAAAATATTAACGTAGAAGTTACGCAGGGAGATATTACCAGTGATGCTGCTATTAAAGATGAAGATTTGGAAAATGTTATTTTTTCATTGGTAAAGAATTACATGGATGATAAAAACTTCGTAAATCAGATATATGGCAGATTGTTCAGGTGTTTGATACGGATGGAACTTATGTACCAGAAACAGCTATTGTTCAGGGAGATACAAAAGAATTCTATTATACAGAAAGTACAATTTCTTGTAAGAATCGGCAGAAGATTATTGACAGAAATGAAATGAAGTCTAGAAGAATGGAATATCTTCTTCAGCTTGATTGCATTAAGGATATACCTTATAAATGTTATTTCATGTCATCAAATTTAGATCATGCTTTGTATGATGAACAAAATTTATCAGATGAAGAAAAGAAAGAGCGTGCTGATGAATTCGCTGGGTTGTTTTTAAATAAGCCAGAAGTGTTTATTGACTACTTGAATCAGTATGTTGTAAATGGTGTTCCAAGCAGTTATCCAAGTTCTTGGCGTTATATAAAGAATGGCTTGAATTCTTTGAACAGACATACCAATCTACATATTTATTTTAAAGATAATCCGTATGGATTTTAGAAAATCCCAGCTATACTGTTACGGTGATGGAATTGTTCAATTCATGATAAGCCTGATACGCTGAGGTAAATGAGAACGGTAAAACCTTATACAAGTTCTCATGTCCTGTGAATGCGGCACAGATGTCAGATACCATCGAGACAAGAATAGTGATTGATAACAATACCAAGGAATAGTATTCCTACAGTGTAAAGGAATGTGCAAGCGAGCTCCTGTCAAAATCAAACGAGTATCCGGCAGAAACAGTTAAGCTGGTGAAGGCGCTCTTAAACTATGGAGCTGCAGCGCAGACCTTCTTTAAATATAACACTGACAAGCCGGCAAATAGTATTTTAAGCGATGCCGATAAGGCTGTAGATGCGGCTGATTTTGATGCATATAAGGCTGTTATTAAAGCGGGTAGTGCAAATGGTCAGAATAATGGACTGTCATATTACGGAAGCTCACTGATATGTAAGTCTGAGATGACGGTAAGACATTATTTCATTTTAGATAATGGCAGTGATATTAATAATTATAAGTTCAGCTATATAGATACAGATGGCTATAAGGTCAGTCTGACGCCTAAAAAGCCTCAGACGGCGGAGTATACTGTGTAGATATAAGCGGAATAATGGCATGCAGCCTGAATAAGAACTATGCATGCAGGGTTACAGGTATGGACAGCTCACAAATCATAGAGCTTAATTATGGCCCGTTAAGCTATGCATACAGCGTTGCAAACGATAAAGACTCATCAATAGAATTAAAGAATCTGATGAATGCGCTGTATATGTATTCTGAGATGGCAAGAAGGTAAAGATAATTAAAAAACTTTTAAATACTTATTTCACACACAAGGACTTAGTAAAGGAGTATTTCGGTAATATTTTATGAATGAACAGATCAATTATGGACTATTCATTTATAAAGAATAAAACTAAGGAGTTTTTGTAATGGAACAAATATTATTGCTAACTAAAGAATATTCAAAAAATCGTCATCTGGAGATGATTCAAAGGGTTTCAAACAATGTAATGGATGAATTGGAGTTATTATATGATACGACATGGGAAATTAATAAGCATATTGCACCGTATGAAATACTTACGCAATTGATGGATTGTTATTATTGTCTGCCAGAAAGACCAGATTTGGCATCATTATTTTGCTGGCAAGCCATTAATAATTCATATAACCAATATCTATTGAGCGATGGAAATTTTCTCCGATTAAGCGATACAAAGGGAATTGATGTTTTATTAAAGCATATTCATTTACGGTATGGAAAATATGGTGTATACCTTGACAAATACTATGATAAGATATCTACAAAATCGTATCATTATGCAGCGTCGTATATTTTAAAGGGACACGTTATTAAAAAAGCCGGGTTTGCAGATAAATATGCAAGCAGTTCGTATACTACATTTGTAAAAAAAATTCAAAAATCTTTATAATGTCATTGCTGATTCTTATGGGAAAGCATATGAACAAGTAACTGCTCCTGGACTAAATGGAAATTTTGTAAAATTGAATATTTCAAATTGTGATAAGAGTAGAAAAATTATTTACAGTCTTGCGTTGAAATTAAAGAACTTAATGACAGGAATGAGTGTCAATATCACCTTGAAAAATGCTACATCACAGACAACATCTGTTATTTTAACAGATAAGGAAAGACTGGAATTTTTAGTATATTGCATATTGTATGCATCAAGGTGTAACAATTTTCATGGTAGTGTAGCATCAAGACTCAATAGTAGATATGCAGATCAAGAATCTTATATTACATATATGAACATCTTTCTTGTAGATATATAATTCTTGCTATTTCATTGAATGAAAGAGGAATTTTATCAGATAATGAATTACTTCGGATGAAGAGAAATGAGTCATTAATGATGTAGGTTAATATAGGCAAGAATATGTAATGGAGTAAGGGGACAAATGGAACTTAATAATATATATAATTTTAAAAATCCAGTTAAACACTTTTTGAACATTGATGGGTTGATTTTCCCAAATAACATCTCTTCTTTTGATATTGGTTCTCTAGATTGGGCAGAACCAGTTGCCTTCAGAATACATAAAGACGGTGATAAATATAGAACATTAAAAATGCCCAATATACTCAATTTGGTAGCTGCATATCATCATTTTAAAAATATGCCATATTTTGATAAAATTCAAAACATGGATAGTGCGCATAAAAGATTATCAGCAAATATTGAGACAGGGGATTTTGCGGCAGGTGAGTATGATTTTCAGTTAGAGAATGATTTTAATAATCTATGTATTTATGATAATCTAATAAGACTGGATATCAAGGAGTATTATGGAAGAATATATACACATAAAATTGATTTCAATGGTCACGAAGAACGTTACTTGTCAAACTTGAATTGTGGAGAAACAAATGGTTTGTTGATGGGGAACTATATATCATTGTATTTTGCAGAAAAAAAGCTTTCAGAAATCAGCCACCTGATAGAACAAAGCATTGTGGATGCTGGAATAGATTGTGAGTTTTCATATTTTTCAGATGATTTTTATTTCTTCTGTAATGAAAAAGATAATGATAAAATAATCGAAATTTTTGATACAGCAATTGAAGAGCATGATTTGGAGCGGAGTGATAAAAAGGCAATATGGACATATGAGTCTTTTAATAATCATAATTTGGTAGCACGTTATTGGAAAAAGCTTATTGCACATTGCAATATACGGTTTAACCCGAACAAGGATAACAATAAACTCTATTTGAACAAAATCGCTGCGCGATGGCCTGCCAAGGCTGTGACGCAGTTTTTCTTTTCCTAAATAAAAAGCAGTGGAAACCAAGTCCTAATAAGTAGTATTGTTAAGTCACCACAACCAACAATCAAACAGGATCGACATTACCACTGCCTATGAAAAGATTAACACCTACCGTTCTTTAGCAAGACGGTTTTAT
>ENA-OQAS01000707-OQAS01000707.1-human-gut-metagenome-genome-assembly--contig:-NODE-707-length-17182-cov-5.664145_pt1 | contig 17182 bp, 24 predicted proteins | sample MGYA00242733_ERZ504523 | MGnify/ENA primary metagenome ERZ504523 (study PRJEB26092, sample SAMD00036239) | human gut metagenome | host: Homo sapiens | study: EMG produced TPA metagenomics assembly of... | reverse complement strand
TCTGTTTGTGCGGTGGCGAGTTCCGAGTCACGTCCATGTTGAGCGCGCTTTTCTTTGTAGCGGGTGTAGAACCCCGTTTTTCTCCGAGGAAAGGGTCTGATATTCAGCATCCAGCTTTTTGAGGTCTGGCAGTGTCCTGAGCCCGTTGGCCTTGAAATAGGCGCAAGCGGCCTCGTACACGGCAAGCTCTGCACGGTGTTGCTCCCGGAACGCTGCGGGGTTCCGCACAGTCTGGAGCTTCTGTGCAAGAGGCTTGTACTGCCGATAGACCACAAGATGCCCGCGCAGCTCCTTGAGGGAGACCATGCGGGCATCCAAGTCTTTGACCACCGCCAGTGCATCGTCGTGCTGGGTTTTTAGTTCGACAATGCGCTGGTTCAGGGCATCTTCGCTGAGCAGCTTTTTCTCCTGCAGGAGACATAAGGTCTGCGACCAGCGTTTGAGGTTGAACTTTTTCGCCCAACGCTCGTAGCCGATGCCCTTGCCCGCAGCAACGTTCGCCTGAATGTCAACCAGTTTCCTGATCTTATCCGGCTTCTGTTCGCAGGCGGGCTGGATGGCGGTTGCAAGCTGGATGTTCTGGGAGAGGGCGGTCAGCACCTGCTCCTTTTCCAGCTTCTTGCTCAGTTTCTTGGCGGTGATGAACTTTGTCCGACCGGGCGGGCAGTAGCTCAACCGGCCTCGGCTTTCCTTCACGGCGATGCCGTGTTCCTGCATGAGCAATGCAGAAAATTCCTCGAAGGTGGTGGTCTTGTTCAGCACAGCGTAGATCTGCTTTCGCAGCTTGTCCAGTTCGGTCTGGTAGACGGTCTGGGTGGGCTGCTGCCCTTCGGCGGCAAGTTTGGCGTTGGCATGGTCGAGGCGGCGTTGTCCACGCCGCTGCGCCCAATACTCGCGCTCCGAAACATAGTCGCCTTGGGCTTCCAGCAGATTGATCTGATTCAGATCGGCTTGCTCGCACATCTCCATGACAGCGACACGGAGGTGCCGGAGCATGGCAGAGGTGCAGCGGTGCTTCTTGCCCGCTTCCCAGTCGCAGGGCTTGTCCATAAAGGGCTGCCGTTCCACGGTGCGGACACGCAAGCTGCCGATGACGATGTGGACGTGGATATTCCCGGCACTGTTGTGACCGTCCGGGTGGGTGCAGACGATGGCGGGATGACCGGGGAAGTTTTCCTTGCAGAACTGCAAGCCAAGGGCTTGCGCCCGCTCCATGGTCAGGCCGTTCTCTACTGCGTCCTTCGGGTCGAAGCTGATGATATAATGGTGGGTCTTCACGTCCTCCCGCCCGCCGTTCTTGCCGTATTTGCGATTGGCGATCAGGCAGGCCATAGCAAACGAAGATTCGCTGCACTCAAGGGTGTCGAGCAGGTACGAATCCCGCAGCTTGGGTCTGCCCTTCTCGTCCAGAATGGGCAGACCGGTGTATTCGTTGTGCTGAAAGGTGAGATAGCTTTCGGCGGCGGCATAGTTAGAGTTCTTCGAGCTTAAATGCTTGATGGTTGCCATACAGTTCACCAACCGTTTCTTCAGCTTTCAGCCGAAAGTTCGTGAGTGCGGACAGTTCCTCCAGAATCTGCGCCCGGAGCTGCTCGGTGTCTTTGCCGCCAGAGTTGAAATGCCGTGCAAGCTGGTTGAGGTTGCTGCCTACCTTGCTGCACTGGGCAGACAAGGCGGCAAGCGCCGCCAGTGCATCCTCGCCGCCCTGCGCCACCACAACGGTGTGCTTGACATTCACGCCGTACAGGACGCGGCGGACGAGTTCGGATTGGGTGAGGTGGAGTTCTTTGCAGGCGTATGCGATCCGCAGTTTTTCTTCTGCGGTCACTCGGACTTTGATGATGTGTGTCTTTCGTTTTCGCGGCGTGTCATTGCGGTTCTTCTTTGCGTGTACGTTCGGACTTTTCATTTCAGCCATATTCGACCTCCTGTGAAAATAGAAAATGCCCTCATCCGAATGGAAGGGCTATGTATAAGACACGCCGCATTCGCACCAATGGTGCGAAGCTGGAGCAGGGTTTGGGGCAGGCACGCCCCAACAAGTGGCAGACCATGTGACAGAACATTCAAGCATTGAAAATTGTGGCCACAGGTCGATACTTGCTTTCGCCCTTTCCGTGCAACACTGAAAATTTCAGAAGTCGAACCGCAATGCACGTTGAAAATGCAGAGCAAAACGTGTGAAAAGGCAAAGCCCCTGCTCATGGTCACCGTTCACACCGAACGCAGTTCCTGCCCCTGTTTTGCAGCGGCGTTGTCCGGCTCGCCCACAGAAAGTGTGAGGTCATGGCACAGTATCTCGTTCAGACGGCTTATGAAGGATTCAAGGTACAGTATGAAGAAAGCCGGACGCAGTGCGGACACTACAACCTGCTTCTTTCAAGCACAAGAATAACACTTTGCGGTTGTGCGGTCAACAACTAAAAACAAATTTTGGAAGATTGAACAACTACATAAGATTTTATTTGTAAAAAAGAAAAATACCGCCCACGCAGCGCAGCATGATTTTGTCGGGTGAATCGGCGGCAAAATGAATCGGGTGTGTTGCGGGGCGGTAAAAATCTTCACGGAGAATAAATCCTCGCCACTCTGTATTTTTCTACAAATTTGGTGGGATTTGCGATAAAGGGTATCACGGATTGCGGCGAGCGTCAAGATGGTTTTGCAAATTTTATTGCAGTAAAGCGGTGATAGTAGGACTTATGAAGCTGATTGAATACTTCTTTTATGGCATTGCGCGGTGTTGCCTTTGGATTCTTCCCGGCAGCACTGGAAAATGGGGTGCCCTGCGCAGAACGGGGTGCATTTGTCACCTCGCACGAAAAACAGCTCGCAGGTTTTACTTGACAATTCGCGGAATATGCACTATCATAGCCATGAGATGAATATAATGTTTATAACGATATACCCAATTTGAGGGTGAGGTGTTTCATGGCAATCAATGATAGTGCTGTCGTCCCACTTTACCAGCAGGTAAAGGATGACATTCGTGCCGCGATCGAGAGCGGCAAATACAAAACCAATGAGAAGATCCCCCCGGAGCCGGAGCTGAGTGCGGAGTACTCGGTCAGCCGCATCACGGTGCGCCGTGCCGTGGAAGAACTGTGCGCCGAAGGGTATCTGGTCAAAATGCAGGGGCGGGGCACCTTTGTCAGCAAGCCCCGCATCCATCGCAAGTTTACCAGCGGCAAAGGTGCTGCCAGCTTTACGGAGATCTGCAAAGAAAACGGCATGGTGCCTGGTGCCCGGCTGCTGAACCGTCAGATCGTGCCGGTGCGTAAGGATGAAGAAGCCTTCTTCCATGTGGGTTCGGATGCACTGCTCATCTACATCCAGCGTCTGCGCACCGCCGATGGTCAGCCGATATTTCTGGAGAACCTGTTCCTGCCCTACGAGCCTTATAAGAACCTGATGAGCGAGAACCTCAATGATGTTTCCATGTTTGACGCCATTGAGCGCATCTCCGGGCTGCGTCCTGCGACGCCGGCCGTCAGCGTATAGAGCAGTTCGCGCCACAGCAGAACAGGCACAGCTGCTCAATCTTTCGCTGGGCGAGCCGCTGCTGTATCTGAACGCCTACTTCCATGACCAATATGACCACCCGCTGTGCATCGGGCGGCAGTATTACATTGGAAGCCGGTATATGTTTGAGTTTTAAGGGCAGAATTCTGTCCCAAAAGAGCGTCTCTTCCCTGCGGAAGAGGCGCTCTTTTGTCGTTCTACGGAAGGTTGTTGGTGAAACTGCAAAAATATGACGGCGCAGCTTTGTGCACGTTACCAAAGCTGAGATTATTTTGACAAAACCTCTTGACGTCTGTGTGAAATGTGGTAATATGTACATGACGATTATGACGTCTATAACGAATAGGACGATACAGACGCCGAAGAGATGAAGGAAACACAAGAAAGGTCGTGGGTGCGTATGAACCGAATCATTCTTGCTTCGCACGGAGGGCTGTCTGCCGGAATGAAGGACACCGTGCAGATGATCCTTGGCGAGCTGCCGAACCTTTATGCCCTTGCTACCCTGCGGGATGAGACCGAGCCTATCACGGTGGCGGCACGCCGGCTGCTGGATGGCTTTGCGGCAGAGGATGCTGTGTACATCGTGACCGATGTGATGGGCGGCAGCGTGAACAACGAGATGCTGACCCTGCTGCCGGAGTATCCGGCGGTGCACCTGATCTGCGGCATGAACGCTTCTCTGGTGCTGACCCTTGCTTCCAACGACGAAGCCCTGACACAGGACGAACTGGCCGAGTGCATTGCAGATGCCAAGGCGCAGATCATTGATTGCAACCTGCTGCTGAAAAACGCAGCCCAAGATGAGGAGGATGACCTATGATCAAATTAGTACGTCTGGACTACCGCCTGCTGCACGGTCAGGTGGTATTCTCGTGGACCGGCCATGTGGGCGCACAGCGCATCATCGTGGTGGACGATGACGCCGCCAACGACGAGATGAAAAAGTCCGCCTTGCTGCTGAGCAAGCCCGCCGGTGTCCGGGTGAACATCTTCACGGTGGACAAAGCCATCGCCAAGATGCCCAAGGTGGAGCAGCTGGACGAGAAGATCATGATGATCTTCGGCAACACCGCTGCCCTGCTCAAGTTCTGCCAGGCATATCCCAAGATCAAAGAGATCAACTACGGCGCTGTGGCAAACAAGCCCGGCTCCGTGGCCTTTGACCAGTCGGTGTTCCTGACCCCGGAGGAGCAGGCCGACACCCAGAAGCTGCTGGATATGGGCATTAAGATCTACAGCCAGCAGACCCCCACCTTTAAGGTAGTACCCATCGATCACATCTGATCGTAAGGAGATAAGAAGGAGGAATTGACCCATGTTTGTTACCGCACTGCTTCTGGGTCTGGTTGGCGTGTTCTGTATTCTGGACTCGCGCATTCTGGGCCGCATGAACTTCGAGCGTCCGCTTATCACCTGCACCATCGTCGGTGCGCTGCTGGGTGATCTGCAGACTGGCCTGACCCTTGGCGCATCCATCGAGCTGATGAGCCTTGGCATCGTGAACATCGGCGCAGCAGCACCCCCGGACATGAACATGGCTGCCATCATCTGCGCAGCTTTTGCCATCCTGACCGATGCTTCTGCCGAGACTGCACTGGCGCTGGCCATCCCCATCGCTGTTCTGGGCCAGATGCTGGGCGTGCTGATGCGCACCATCCTGTCCAACCTGACCCACGTTGCCGACCACGCCATTGCAGAAGGCAAGTTCCGCAAGGCATGGAGCATGCACATCGTCTGGGGCACACTGCTGTACAGCCTGATGTACTTCATCCCCATCTTCCTGTCCGTCTACTTCGGCACGGATCTGGTGCAGAAGATCGTGGCTTTCATCCCCGCATGGCTGACCGATGGCCTGAACCTCGGCAGTAAGTTCCTTACCGCTTACGGTATTGCCCTGCTGCTGTCCACCATGCTCAACCGTGATCTGACCGTTTACTTCCTGCTGGGCTTCTTCTTTGTAGGCTATCTGGGTCTGGATGTCACCGCTGTGGCGATCTTCGCCGCAATTCTGGCTGTGATCCTGACCGGTCTGAAGTATGGCAAGGGCGCACCTGCCGCAGCCGCTGCCGGTGCAGCTGCTGCCAACCCGGACTACGACCCGCTGGAAGATGACGATGATCTTTGATAGGAGGAAGCTGAAATGAGCAACGCAACCAAGACTGCAAAGCGCAGCGACTTCAAGAAATACTTCCAGTTCATGTGGCGCTCCCTGAACATTCAGGCCTCCTGGAACTACGAACGTCAGATGAACATGGGCTTTTTGTACGGCATCGCTCCCACGCTGGACGAGCTGTACCCCAACGAGAACGACCCCGAGCAGCTGGCGCACAAAAAGGAAGCCTACGAGCGCGAGATGGCGTTCTACAACTGCACCCCGCAGACCAGTGCCTTTACGCTGGGTCTGGCTGCCTCCATGGAAGAGCAGTACGCCGCCGACCGTGAGAACTTCAACCCGGAGACATCAACGCCGTCAAGACCTCGCTGATGGGCCCCCTGTCCGGTGTGGGCGACTCCTTCTTCCAGGGCACTGTCCGTCTGATCGCTTTTGGTCTGGGCATCTCTCTGGCACAGCAGGGCAGCGTTCTGGGCCCCATTCTGGCTATGATCATCTCCATCGTCCCCTCGGTGCTGATTACATGGTTTGCCGGTAAGCTGGGCTACACCATGGGCAGCAAGTACCTGACCAAGCTCAACGGCGGCATGATGGACAAGCTGATGTACGTCTGTGGCATCGTAGGCCTGATGGTCATTGGTGCCATGGTGGCAAGCATGGTGGGTCTGACCACCCCCATCACCTTCGCAAGCACCGGTCTGGTGCTGCAGGATGTGCTGAACAGCATTCTGCCGAACCTTCTGAACCTTGGCATCGTGATGCTGATGTACACCCTGATCCGCAAAAAGGTCAAGACCGGCTGGCTGCTGGGCATCTGCATCGTGGGCGGTGTTGCCATCAACGCCCTTGGTCTGTTGGTGTAACCGGGTTTCCGGCTTACATAGATATCCGTACGCCTGTAATTTGTGATTCATCAGAACAAAAAGAAAAATAATTTGGAGGATTGCATTATGTATAACATTGATCTGGCAAACGTCAAGTCCATCGTGGCAGACATCGTGGCAAAGCACAACGTGGAGAACGTGGCCTTTGTTGGCTGCGGCGCTTCCAAGGCAGAGCTGTACCCCGCAAAGTACTTCCTGGCAAACTGCAGCAAGAAGCTTCGTGTGGCACACTACACCGCCAACGAGTTCAACTACGATACCCCCGATTGGCTGGGCGACACCACCGTGGTCATCACCGCTTCTCTGGGCGGCAGCACCCCTGAGACCGTCAAGGCCAACAGCGTGGCAAAGGCCGCCGGTGCAACCGTTGTCAGCGTTACCCACGCTGCCGGTTCTGCCCTGACCAAGGAAGCTGACTACACCATCGTCCACGGCTTTGAGGCAAACTACGCCGCCAAGCTGGAAAAGATGGGCTACGTTCTGGCACTGGCTGTGGAGATCTTGCAGCAGGTGGAAGGCTTCGACAAGTACGACAAGATGATCGAGGGCCTGACCAACGTGTTCGAGCTGCCGAGAACGCTGCCAACTCTGCCCGCAAGTCTGCCAAGGAGTTCGCTGAGAAGTACAAGGACGCTCCCGTCGTTTACGTCATGTCCAGCGGCGCTTCCATGGAGGTCGCTTACTCCACCTCCATCTGCCTGATGATGGAGATGCAGTGGGTCAACTCCGGCTCCTTCCACAGCGGCGAGTTCTTCCACGGCCCCTTCGAGATCGTGGACAAGGACGTGCCCTTCATCCTGCTGATGAACGACGGCAAGACCCGTCCCGTGGATGCCCGCGCACTGACCTTCCTGCACCGCTTCGATGCTCTGACCACCGTGGTGGATGCAAAGGATTACGGTCTGGGCAATGCTGTGGACAGCAGCGTCATCACCTACTTCAACCCGCTGATGCACACCGCTGTCTTCCGTGTCTATGCTGAGGAGCTGTCCTACGTCCGTCAGCATCCGCTGACCCTGCGCCGCTATATGTGGAAGCTGGAGTACTAAGCGGTCATCCGGGATCAATAGACCCATGCTTGGGGGAGGGGCTTGCCCCTCCCCCTTTTGATGAAGAGGGAAATGAAGAATGATTGAAGCAGTGATTTTTGATATGGATGGGGTGCTGGCGGATACGGAATACTACTACGAGAACCGCCGTAAAAACTTTCTGCTGGAAAACGGCATCCCTATCCCGGAGGGCAACTTCATCGGCTCCAACGAAAAAGCCATCTGGGAAGCGCTTGTTCCCAACGACCCTGTGCGCCGTCAGGAGATGCTGATGGCTTACCGGGAGTACCGCAAGGCTCGCCCCACCCCCTATGACAAGCTCACCGACCCGCAGGCAGAGCCACTGATGAATGCGCTCCGCAGCCGTGGCTGAAGGTGGCGGTGGCGTCCTCCAGCGCAGCGCCGGATATCATGAAGATGCTTACGGAGGGCGGGCTGAAGGAGATGGTGGATTTCGCCTTCAGCGGCGAGGACTGCGCCGCCCATAAGCCTGCGCCGGACATCTATCTCAAGGCGCTGAAGGCACTGGGGCTGACGGCAGACAAGGCCATTGCGGTGGAGGATTCTCCCACAGGCATTGCCTCCGCAAAGGCAGCAGGACTGAAGGTGCTGGCGCTGAAACCCCGCCACGCGAGCCGCTGGACCAGTCCGCCGCAGACTGCATCATCACCCAGCTGATGGATGTGGCGGAGCACCTGGACTGAGATGGAAGCAATCAAGAACGGTCTGTGCAAAAACCTGACCCCGGCACAGCTGTGGAGCGGCGCACGGTTTTTTCTGCTGCTGAATCTGAGCCTGATCATTTGTGCGGCGGCACTGAACTTTTACTGCGCCCCCAACCACTTCGTATTTGGCGGCACCACAGGTCTTTCCGTTGTGCTGGCTACCTGCTTTCCGGCGTGAGCGTCAGCACCTTTATGTGGATCACCAATGCGGTGCTGGATGTGCTGGGCTGCGTCTTTCTGGGGATAAAGGCCATGGGATGGACGCTGTACTCCTCCTTCATGCTCAGCTTTTACTCCAGTATGTGCGAAAAGCTGTTTCCCATGTCCCAGCCTTTAACGGATGACACCTTGCTGGAGCTGTGCTTTGCGGTGGCGCTGCCGGCCCTTGCCAGCGGCATTGTGTTCAACATCGGGGCATCCACCGGCGGAACCGAGATCGTGGCGATGATCTTACACAAGTACATCAAGGTGGAGATCGGCAGGGCTCTTCTGCTCAGCGATATCGGCACGGTGCTGTTTGCGGCTTGCATTTACGGCCCGCAGACCGGGATGTACTGCGTGCTGGGGCTCATCGGGCGCAGCACCATCGTGGATACCGCCATCGAGAGCCTGAACCTCCGCAAGGTGTGTACGGTCATCACCTCAAGGCCGGAGCCCATCCGGCGTTCGTTACGGAAACACTGGGGCGCACAGCGACCCAGCAGGACGCCACCGGCGTGTACACCGGCGAGCCCCGCACCATGATCATGGTGGCGCTGACCCGGCGGCAGGCAGGCTGCTGCGGGATTTCCTGCGCCGGGAGGATCCGGAGGCTTTTTTGACCATCGTTAACTCCAGCGAGATCATCGGCAAAGGGTTCCAGTCGGTCTGAAAATGCAGAATGCCCGCCCACTCTGGCTTTTCCACAGATGGGCGGGCATCATTTATATGGTAAATGGTGATTTACGCTGACTTTCTGGGATTTACGCTGAAAATACGCTGACTTGGTATGGTTTGCGCTGAGAAACGCGCGCCGCGCGATTAGCGGTTTTACCGCGCGTTTTCTGTGGCTCAATCTTCCTGTCTACCGTGCTCACACCCCAGCGACAGGTAGTGCTCCATCTCCCTCTCAGCACCATCTGTGCGTACTCCAAGGGCTTATTGTAGAGCAGCCAGTCCAGCTCCGCCCGCTGTGCCGGGGTGTTGCCGTATTCGTCCTCCACAGCGATGCAGTCGATGGCAAGAGTGGTGCCATCCTCAAACCGGGCTTCCACTTGGTTGGTGTCCATGTTATAGCGGCAGGTAAGCAATTTATTCATGGTGAACCTCATTTCTATATCAAACGGTGTCTGTTCGGATGTCCTAAACCCTGCCATAGAACCGGTGTCTCATGTAAGATTGTTGTTTGGATAAAACTGGAAGATTTTGCACAATAAATACCGTTGAAATCCAGCTTTTGGGGCTGTGCGAAACAGCCTGTTTTGCCGGGCTGATTTTGGCGCTGCACACTTTTGCACATTTTCTGCACATCGCAAGGATGGATAACAGGTGCAAAGACGTGCAAGCAATGCAAAGGATGCAACAGAATAACAACGGCAAAATAACGGTGATTCGATTAAAATGACGTTTTAACGTTAAATGATGAAATGGATAAAATGTGCCATTCGGTTCCTACGAATCAGTAGGCCGGGGGTTCGAGTCCCTTCCATCGCACCAAACAATGAAAATCCGAACCTTTTCTCGATAGGAGAAGGGTTCGGATTTTTTGTTTTCTTCGGAAATGAGAATTCCGGCTCGTTTCAGACCGCGGTGTGTCCAAAACCTTATCAGAAGAAAAACCGTGTAACGAAAGTCACAACTGTAAAGGTGCCGTAAGGCGGAAAGGACACAAACATGAAGTACGATGAAAGAGCCTGCAAGTTCAACATGGATACCGGCTGCGTGGAGCTGCTGCTCCGGGATGGGAGAATGATCTTCATTGACTGCACTGGGGTCGAGGATGCACTGGACGTGACCATGGCGCAGAGGTCAGAGTTAGACTACCTCATCTACAATGACCCACTGGCTATGCCGATTTGATTCTGAACGGAGACCCGGAGAAATACCTGAAAAATGTAAACGGGAGCCATGGGTTAGAAGATTAAGCAGAGAAAGAGCAGAAGCATTTTCAAAATGCTCCTGCTCTTTCTTATACCTGTTCCATCAACTTGATGAATGCTTGTGCATAGCGCGGCAGATAGTCACCGGTGCGCCATGCCGCCACCGATTCAATATGAAGTGTACAGTTTTGTAAGGATAGCTCCGAAAGGAATATTAAGTTCCAGATGTTCCAACAGTTCTCCGCTCAAAAATCCAATTCCATAGCCGTTTGCAGCCAATGCAGCCGCAGCACGAATATTGCTGCTCTCTAAAATCTCGGCGGGCTGAATATGCCGCTTTTCCAGCTCCTGAAGGATATACTGTCCTTGCCGTTGGGTACGATTTGCAAAAGCAAAGTCTGTCCGGCCAACCACTCCAGCGAAAACTCTCCGATTTGGGCAGCTTTCGCTTCTAACGGATGCCCTTTCGATAAAATTGCGTACATCTTATCACTGTGCATTACCTGATAGCTCAAGCCGGTTATTCGCTCAAAGGACATATAAAATGCCAGATCTATTTCGCCGTTTAACAGTTTCTGGTCAAGTACGGCACTGGGGGCCTCTACAATGCGGAACTGTACCTGCGGAAACTCTTTGTGGAAGATGGGTAGTACCTTCGGCAGCGAGAAGCTGCATCGGAACGGCGGGATACCAACATAAAGAACACCCCGGTCAGAACGCAGAATATCCGTCATCTCTGCATCCATCTCACGCTTCTGGCTTAGGATACGCTCCACATGGGCATAGTACCGCTGTCCGGCATAGGTCAGCTTCAATCGGCGGCTCCCACGTTGAAACAAAACCAGTCCAAGGTCTTCTTCCAACTTTTGCAAAATTTAGAAAGTGTAGGTTGGCTGACATAGAGCTGCCGCGCTGCATGGGTAAGATTTCCGCATTTTACAATAGTGGAAAAATATTCTAACTCCTTGAAATCCATATAGATTCACCTGCCTATTCCGTGTGCTTTTATTTTATCATGTACTATGCATATAGGCTATAGAAAAAATGAAAATTGATATTTTTGGAATCGAAAAAGTTATGATATACTGCTACTTGTGAAATATATCACAAGAAAATCTTTCTTTGGGACGAAAAAAGCAGGAGGAAATCATGAAAAAGAACAAGATGCTGTATCGCATTGTTGCAGCAGTCCTTGCTTGTGCAGTGGTTGCGCTGGCGCTCGTCACGTATCAGAGCCGCAGTAGCAGCAATGCACCTGTGGCAGAAGGCGCTGTGACTGCAACTGGTTCGGCGAAGGGCATGGAAGGCGATGTGGTGGTGGAAGTCACAGCAGATGCCACTACTATATACTCCATCACCGTGAAGGAGCAGAATGAAACACAGGGCATTGGCTCTGTGGTCTGTGAGCAGCTGCCGGATACCATGGTGGCTGCAAACAGCTACAATGTGGATGGCATTGCCGGTGCAACGGTCACCAGCGATGCGCTGAAGGAAGCCGTGAAAGCCGCTCTGACCAGTGCCGGGCTGGATGCATCTGCTTTTGCAGTTGCACAGACGAGCGATGCCGCAGTGGAAAAAACTGCCGAGAGTCTGTATTGTGATGTGGTCATTGTTGGTGCAGGCGGTGCCGGTTTGACTGCTGCTGCACAGGCCGCTGAAAATGGAGCCAAGGTCATTGTTGTTGAAAAGATGCCCATTGTGGGCGGCAACAGCCTGAAAGCAACGGGCGGCATGAACGCTGCGGACACCAAATATCAGGAAGCACTGGGCATTACGGACAGTGGTGTGGACGAATTTATCGAGGATACCATGAATGGCGGCCATCAGATCAACGACCGCAGCTTGGTGACCGTGATGGCAGAAGAAAGTTCGGATGCAGTCGATTGGCTGGATGCTATCGGTGCTCCGCTGCCCAAAGTCGCTGCAACGGGCGGTACTACCCACAAATATCTGCATGAGCCGGAAGATGGAAGCGCAGTCGGCAGCTATCTGGTTGAAAAGCTGAATGCACAGGCAGAAAAGCTGGGTGTGCAGATCATGCTGAACACCGAAGCGACCGAGATCCTGACGGAAAATGGTGCTGCGGTTGGCATCAAGGCAGAAAGCAAGGAACATAATTATACCATCCATGCAAAGAGCGTGATCCTTGCGACCGGTGGTTTTGGCGCGAACTTTGATTTGATGGCCAGCTTCAATCCGGCACTGGCCAATGCTGTGACCACCAATCACGCCGGTGCTACGGGTGATGGTATCCTGATGGCAGAAGCCATTGGCGCTGACACGGTGGACATGGATCAGATCCAGCTGCATCCGACCGTTTATCAGGAAACCGGCCTGCTGGTTTCGGAGAGTGTGCGCAGCATGGGCGGTATTCTGGTCAATGCTGAAGGCAAGCGTTTCTGCAACGATCTGGCTACCCGTGATGCTGTTTCCAATGCGGAATTGGAGCAGCCGGTGCATACGCCTATATTATTTTTGACCAGCGTATTGTGGACGATCTGAAGTCCTGCCAGAAGTACATTAAAAATGGCCTGACCGTTTCTGCCGACAACTACGAAGATCTGGCAAAAGCAATGGGACTGGAGGCGATGCCATCCAGAACTTGTGGATACGATGGATACTTGGAACGCAGCAGTGGCAGCAGGCGAGGACAAAGAGTTTGGCCGCAACAACGGTATGGACGCTGACCTGTCTACTGCACCCTATTACGCAATCAAAATCGCACCGGGCATCCATCATACCATGGGTGGCCTGAAGATCAACACAGACGCAGAGGTTCTTGATACGCAGGGAAATGCGATCCCCGGTTTGTATGCCGCTGGCGAAACTACCGGCGGTGTGCATGGCGGCAACCGCATTGGCGGCAATGCCGTGTGCGACTTTGTAGTGTTTGGCCGGATCGCGGGCAACAACGCTTCGGCTTACGCAGCGAACTAAGCCATTTATATAAAACAAAAACAGGGTGCGCCCTGCGGACGCACCCTGCCAAAAGCCACAGACAACAGCGATATGTACAGCAGGGAGTTCCCCACCGGAGGGAACTTCCTGTTTTTCGTTGTTTGCATGATGGGCCTGTTCCGCCTGCCATGCGGCAAACTCCCGCTGACCTTCCTCGCTGTTCCAGCAGGCAAGGATGGCCGTAGAATGCCCGTGCCAGACGTTCGATGGCTTCATCGGGATAAGGGGAAGTGTTTGTGGACTTTTTCTTTTTGTTCAAACGCACGCTCCTTTGATCGTCCCACCGCAGCAAAGTCGGGCGAGAAAATCAAAGTTCCAATTTTTATCAGGCGCAAGGGCGCGGATGCTTTCCGCCCTGCACTTGCGGCTGGGGGCTCGTTGATGGCTTACAGGTGTCTGCTGTTATGCGGTCTTTTCTTCTTCAAGGGCTTCTGCAAGAGCCTTTTCCAGATAGGTTTCGATTTCAGTCAGGTAGTTAGCAGGTCTCTGCATTGCGAAGCGGAGAACCTTTTGCTTTTCCGGGTCAGTGAAATAGCTGGGATTGTTTTTGAGCGTTTTCTTCCATGAGTTTTTCATCATTTCGGTCGCACGGCTCAAGGATTTGTAAACCTTCATAAACTCGTCCGGTACATGATAGCACCGGAATTCTTCTGTTTGTGGTGTGGGCATGGGAACGGGTTCTGCTTTTTCAGGTTCAAATTCTGCACTGGCAGATTCCAACACTTCCAATGCCTCTGGATGCAGGATTTGAGCAAGGACATCTGAACGATGCTCGGCACTTACCTGCACGAGTTTGGACATTTCTTCGTTGGTAAACTTCACTTCGCCGGAAAAGACTTTCTGCTTGATGCCGGGAGAGAGGTTGTCTGCGATGTCGATGCCTCGTGTATAGTGGCTGGCGCGGAGAACGGAGGCGCGGCTGACACCGTTTTCCTCTGCGATCCGGTCACAGGTTTTCTTTCCAGAGTGGTGGTTATCACCGTGATCACCACCACTTTTCTTTGCTAAAGTGTACTGATTACCCCGAAAGATTTTTGCAGCTTTCTTTTCAGCTTCATACTGTTTCCCAAGCAGATAGCGTTTCTGTTCGGGGCTCAGGTTTCGCCGTCCCAACTGATTCCGGCAAATCCACGCAATGGTTTCTTCGCGGTTCTCAAATTGGAGCGGCGTAGTGGAAAAATAAATCTCAGGATGCTTCTGGAGAATGGCATAACGGTTGTGGCCGTCAACAAGGGTATTGTTCCAAACGATCAAAGGAGAGAGCAGCTTGCCTTCCTTGAGGATGTTTTCTTCAAGCTGCTTAAATTCATCATCGGTCAGAGGAGGAATCTGAGACTGGAACTCCGTCGATTTTCAGGTTGATCATACGCACACTCCTTTATCTCTCCTGCTGCGCCGGTTCTTCCTCCCGGAAAAAGGACGCAACATTCTGCTTTGCGGTTTTCAGCTTGAGCAGCTCGTTCTTGGCTTCCTTGTACTGCTCGTAGAACTGTGCCTTTTCGGATGCCAGCTGCGCATACTCGGCTTCCAGTTTCTTCGGGCTGGGCAGCTTGGTGATATCATTTGCCTTGAAATAGGTACTGCCGCCCGGTATGCTGTCAGCTCTGCACGGTGCTGTTCTTCAAAGGCTGCGGTCGGTTGGCAGTCTTTAACTGCTGTGCGATGTTCTTGGTGCTGGTGTAGGCAGCAGCATGACGGCGCAGCTCTTTGTTGGCTTTCATGCGACCTTCGAGATCTTTCACCACTGCCAGCGAATCGTGGAACTTGGTATCAAGCTCTGTAATTCTCTGGTCGAGTGCGTCCTCGTTGAGCAGACCATTTTCCTGCAAGAGGATCAAGGTCTGTGCCATAGCTTTGAGGTTGTGTTTTTTCGCCCAACGCTCGTAGCCGATGCCCTTACCCTGCTTCAGCTTCGCCTGAATATCGATCAGTTTCCCGATGCGGTCAGACTTGGACTGGATAGTGCGCTTGCGTTCGGTATTGGCTTTCAGAGCGGCAAGCACAAGTTCTTTCTCGAACTTGTCACCGATGCTGCGCGCCCGGATGAACTTTGTCCTTCCAGCAGGCAGATAGCTGAGCCGTCCACGGCTTTCCTTGACGGTAATGCCGTACTGCTGCAAGAGCCTGTCCGAGAAATCTTCAAAACTCGTTGCAACATTGAGAACCTCCGAAATCTGTCTCCGCAAGACTTCTTTTGCGGTTTCAAACTTCGTTTGTGTGGGCTGCTGACCTGTTGCGAGCAGGGCAGCGTTTTCATGGTCGAGTTTCAGTTGACCTCGCTGTTTCATCCAGTATTCGCGCTCGCTCACACGAACCTTCGAGCCGTTGAGCAGGTCGATCTGGTACAGTCCGGCACCCTCGCACATCTCCATGACCTCGACACGCAAGTGCCGCATGGTCTGGGCAGTGCTGGAGTGCTTCATGCCCTCTAGCCAGTCACGGGGCTTCTGCATATAGGGTTTGCGCTCCACTTCTCGTGTTCGGATGCTGCCGATCACGATGTGGACGTGGATATTTCCCGAACGGTTATGCCCATTGGGGTGAGTGCAGACGATGGAGGATGACCGGGGAAGTTTTCCTCGCAGAATTTCAGGCCAAGTGCCTGTGCCTTTTCCATGGTCAAGCCGTTGTCGGCTGCATCTCGTGGGTCAAAGCTGATGATATACTGGTGACTTTTGATATCACCATGCTGGGTATTCTTACCATACTTGCGGTTTGCCAGCAGACAGGCCGTTGCAAACGAGAAATCGCCACACTCAAGGGTGTCGAGCAGGTACGAATCCCGCAGCTTCGGTCTGCCTTGTTCATCCAGAAGTTGCTTTCCAGTGAACGCATCGTGCTGGTAAACGAGGTACGCTTCGATGGCGGTGTAGTCCGAGTTTTTAGAGGCGATATGCTTGAGCGTTGCCATACAGTTCACCCAGAACTTTCTCGGCGTTGAGCGAAATGCAGTCAGGTCTGCAAGTTCGTCAAGGAGTTTCGCCCGGATCTGCTCGGTGTCTGCACCGCCGGAATTGAAGTGCCTTGCAAGCTGGTTGAGGTTAGTGCCCACCTTGCTGCACTGGGCAAGCAAGGTGGAAACAGCGGTCAGGGTTTCTTCTCCGCCGCCTGCAACGATGACCGTTTTCTCGATCTTGACGTTGTGGATGGCGCGGCGGATAAAAGTGGAGAGGGAGAGATTCAGGAGTTTGCAAGTGAGTTCCAGTGACGTTTTTTCCTCCGCTGTCACACGGAACTTGATGATGTGCGTTTTGTTGTTCGGCGTGTCGTGGTGCTGGGAATTGCTAGGGGTCAGTTGAACATTCGTTTTGGTCATTGTACCTCCTGTCTGTTCGATAACTCCTCGGTGAAGTTATGTAAGCACGACACGCCGTTGCTGTTCGCACCGTCAGGTGCGAACCATGAGCAGGGTTTGGGGCAGGCACGCCCCAACAAGATCACTTAGAAAACTCGCAAGAGTTTGAGAAGTGAAGTCCCAGTGGAGCACAACATTTCAAGAATTGAAAATTTGTGGCCACGGGACGGTTCTTGCCCTCTACCGCTGCGCTCAAAACGCATTTTCAACAAATGTTTCCGAATTGTTAAGACGCAAAAAATAAGTAGCGGAGCTCTGCTCATATGATGGGGTCACCGTTCACACCGAACGCAGTTCCTGCCCCTGTTTTGCAGCGGCGTTGACGAAAAGTCGGTATCACGTCCGGTCGGCTCATGAAATTTTCAAGGTGCAATCTTCCCTGAAAAAGAAAAATACCGCCCACGCAGCGCAGCGATGATTTTGTCGGGTGAATCGGCGGCAAAATGAATCGGGTGTGTTGCGGGGCGGTAGCTTCTTTCGTGGATTTTTCCTCAC
>ENA-OQAS01000706-OQAS01000706.1-human-gut-metagenome-genome-assembly--contig:-NODE-706-length-17200-cov-2.650091_pt1 | contig 17200 bp, 20 predicted proteins | sample MGYA00242733_ERZ504523 | MGnify/ENA primary metagenome ERZ504523 (study PRJEB26092, sample SAMD00036239) | human gut metagenome | host: Homo sapiens | study: EMG produced TPA metagenomics assembly of... | reverse complement strand
TTAGTACTTTCACCACCTTTATACCAGTTATCTGAAATATAATGTTGTGTGAACTGAACATACCCATTCCCCTTATGCGTCCAAAAGTAGGGCGTACCACCAACAATTCATTATCCGTAGTCAAGCTTTCCACCGGTGTTTCCGGTTGAAGGAAACTTTTGATTCTCTCTTTCCTTGGTCTTTTTACTATCTGATTATTTTCCAGTGGTTTCAAATCAGCCAAATAAAGTTCGTTATTCACCAATCTGCCCGGATATTGCAAATAATAATTCCTTAATATATTATTCGACCAACGGTCGGCAGCGGCCAAGTTTCCAAATCGGGCAGTTGATATATAGCTGCAGATGCAGAGTCACGCTTTCCCATATATAGCGAATCGACAGCTGTCATTATTTTCGTATCCGGACTCCATTTTATTTCAAAAATTTCTTTTATAGGAGCTTCATAATAAGTGGGCGGAACAAACAACTTATAAAAAGCCGGATTAGGACGTACCCGCCGGGGCGCCGGAATATTCAAATCATCCCACAGCCTGAAATAAGCAAAATAAGATGCGCTTAATGCAGACAATGAATCAGAATAGCTTCACAGCCGGATTTTCTTTCGTCTTGGCTATTTTCTGTGCCGGCACTTCTTCCATACAGAATACAGCAAGTATTATAGCCAAACATATACTTTTTCTCATACTAATTTTAGTTTTGTGCAAAAGTACACTTAATTTTCCTTTTCCCCAAAAACTGTTTCCTTTATATAGTAACGAATGATAAATTCAGTTCATCAAATGATTTTTTAAAGCATATCCGACAATATTGAAAAAGATTTTGTAATTTTGCAACTTTGATAAATATTGCGATTTTGATAATTAAGAAAATAACATTTAAAAATATTAAGTCGTGGGAGAAACTAAGTATATCTTCGTAACTGGTGGTGTTGCCTCCTCATTAGGTAAAGGTATTATTTCATCATCAATAGGTAAATTACTGCAAGCCAGAGGCTATAATGTAACAATTCAGAAGTTCGATCCGTATATCAATATTGATCCGGGAACTTTGAATCCTTATGAACATGGTGAATGTTATGTAACGGTAGACGGACACGAAGCCGACCTCGATTTGGGACATTACGAACGTTTTTTGGGCATCCAGACAACTAAAGCCAATAACATTACAACAGGACGTATTTACAAAAGTGTTATTGACAAAGAACGCCGTGGTGACTATTTGGGAAAGACTATTCAGGTTATCCCCCATATCACCGATGAGATCAAACGCAATGTAAAATTATTGGGAAGCAAATATAAATTTGATTTTGTCATTACCGAAATCGGTGGTACCGTAGGTGATATTGAATCACTTCCTTATTTGGAAAGTATCCGCCAATTGAAATGGGAAATGGGACGTAATGCGTTGTGCGTACACCTTACTTATGTTCCTTATCTGGCAGCAGCAGGCGAATTGAAGACCAAACCTACCCAGCACTCTGTAAAAGAGCTGCAATCTGTTGGTATTCAACCAGATGTATTGGTATTGCGTACCGAGCACGAATTGAGCACAAACTTGAAAAAGAAAGTTGCTCTGTTCTGTAACGTAGATGAAAATGCTGTGGTGCAGTCTATCGATATGCCCACCATTTATGAAGTACCTTTGCGTATGCAAGAGCAGGGACTGGATGTAACCATTCTCCAAAAGATGGGATTGCCCGTGGGTGAAACTCCAACCCTCGTCCATGGAGAGATTTTCTAGATCGCCGTCATAAGGCAACTGAGAAAGTAAAAATTGGATTGGTTGGTAAATACGATTTGCAAGACGCTTATAAATCTATCCTTGAAGCCTTGTCACAAGCCGCCACTTACAATGACCGCAAAGCGGATATCCACTTCATAAACAGCGAGAAACTGACAGATGCTAATGTAGAAGAGCAGATTAAGGATATGATGGTATCATCATCTGCCCGGGATTCGGACAACGTGGCATAGAAGGTAAGTTCGTTGCTATCAAATATGCACGTACACACAATGTGCCGACTTTTGGTATCTGTCTAGGTATGCAGTGCATGGCTATTGAGTTTGCCCGTAACGTGCTAGGTTATACAGATGCCAACAGCCGCGAAATGGATGAAAAAACGCCACACAACGTGATAGACATTATGGAAGAACAGAAAGCTATCACCAATATGGGCGGCACTATGCGCCTGGGAGCCTATGAATGTATCCTTGACCAACACTCAAAGACTTTTGAAGCCTATAAAAGCGAACACATACAGGAACGCCACCGTCACCGCTACGAATTCAATAATGACTATAAGCAGGAGTACGAAAAGGCGGGTATGAAATGCGTGGGTATCAATCCGGAATCCGATTTAGTGGAAATAATTGAAATCCCGACATTAAAATGGTTCATCGGAGTACAGTTCCATCCCGAGTACAGCAGTACAGTATTGAAACCACATCCTTTATTCCTGTCATTTATCAAAGCGGCAATAGACAAATAAGAAACGAGAATTATAATATAATAAGGTAAACAAGTAAAAATGGACAAAAACACTTTAGTGGGATTCGCCCTGATTGGTGCAGTTGTGATAGGCTTCAGCATCTACAACCGTCCTAGCCAGGAAGAAATGGCACGTGCCAAACATTATCAGGATTCCATTCAGGCGATAGCCCAAAAAGAGGCCGAACGACTGGCACAGGCTGCCACGGCACAGAGTCAGAATGCAACATTGCATTTAGACTCTACCTCTATGTTCTATGGCGCAAACCAAGGTACGGAACAGCTAACGACACTGGAAAATAATGTAGTAAAACTGACTTTCACCAATAAAGGTGGACGGGTGTGCGCAGCCATATTAAAAGATTATAACGGACAGGACGGCAAGCCTTTGATGTTATTTGATGAAAAAGATTCGGGCATGAATTTCGCTTTCGAAGGAAAGAATGAAAATATTTTGACCGAGGATATGTATTTCCAGCCTACCAACGTAACAGACAGCACTGTAACTATGCGTTTGGCAGCAAACAATGGAGGCTATATAGATTTCGATTACAAACTTTTACCGGATGCTTACATGGTGAATTTCACTATTCGCGCAAACGGCATGCAGAATTTCTTCCCTCCTGCCCTGAACACAGTCAATATAAACTGGCGTCAACGGGCACGCCAGCTTGAAAAAGGTTTCAGCTTCGAACAGCGCTATACTTCGCTCACCTACAAGCCGGTAGAAAAAAAAAGTTCAGACTATCTGAACGAAATGAAAGAAGCAAAAGAAGATGTTACCGACCGTTTGGATTGGATTGCTTTCAAGAATCAGTTCTTCTCAAGCGTACTTATTGCCGATCAAGATTTTGATAAAGCTTCCCTAACCTCTACCCCCCAACAGGAAGGAAGCGGATATATGAAGAACTATACCGCGGACATGACAACTTTCTTTGATCCTACCGGAAAGCAGCCTACCGATATGCAGTTCTACTTCGGTCCGAACCATTTCAAGACTTTGCTGAACAGCAATGATCTAAGCCTTTCCCAAAAAGATTTGGAACTGGAAGACCTGGTTTATTTGGGCTGGCCCATTATCCGCTGGGTAAACCGCTGGTTCACTATTAATTTGTTTGATTGGCTCTCAGGGTGGGGACTGAGCATGGGTGTCGTATTGCTGCTGATGACGATTATCGTCAAAGTGTTAGTTTATCCGGCTACCTACAAATCATATATGTCCTCTGCCAAGATGCGCGTCCTGAAACCCTACATCAACGAGATCAACGCAAAATATCCCAAGAAAGAAGATGCTTTGAAAAAGCAACAGGAAACGATGGCACTTTACAGCAAATACGGAGTAAGCCCTATGGGAGGTTGCTTGCCTATGCTGATCCAATGCCGGTATTCATGGCTTTATTCTTCTTCGTGCCTAACGCTATTGAGTTGCGCCAACAAAGTTTCTTATGGGCCCCGGACTTGTCCACTTATGATGATATTATCAACTGGGGAACCAACATTCCTCTGCTGGGCAATCATTTAAGCCTCTTCTGTTTGCTGTTCAGTATCACCAATATTCTGAACACCATGTACACCATGAAGCAGCAGGATATGGGACAACAGCAAATGCCGGGTATGAAACTAATGATGTATATCATGCCAGTCATGTTTATTTTCATCTTCAACGGTTATTCATCCGGCTTGAACTACTATTACTTCATTTCCGGACTGATTGGTATCCTCACCATGGTGATTCTGCGCAAAACAACTGATGAAAAGAAACTCCTTGCCATGTTGGAAGCCCGAAAAGAAAAGAAGAGCCAAAAGAATGGCGGCAAACCGGGTGGCGGACTGATGGCTAAACTGGAAGCTTTACAAAAGGAGCAGGAACGACTGCAACAAGAAAGAATGAATAAAGGGAAAAAATAACGGGTTTACACTTCCTTAAAAAAACAGCGAAGACCGGCATATATAAAAACAGCGGTCTTTGCTGTTTTTTTTATATATACCGGTTACCTCTATATTTGCTCTTCTTTGCAAAGACACCCTTCCACAGACACACAAAGAAACAAAACAAATATGCAGGAACATTTCACATCACCGGCTTTTATACGTATTTTTGCAATCAGTTAATCATCAAAAACAATTTTTAGATATGAATAAATCAAGCGCAACCATCATGGCAGCAGCACTTATGCTAGCTTCTTCCTGTACCGAAGTGAAACAGGAAGGACAGGGCTACGAGCCCATTATAGGCAAGCAAGAAATCACCATCAAAGACGGTCGTCTTACCCCCGAAGCCTGTGGGCAATGGGACGCATAGGCAGTCTGAGTATTTCCCCCGATGGCAAACAGATAGCCTACACCGTAGCCTATTATAGTGTTCCCGAAAACAAAAGCCATCATGTAATTTACGTAATGGATGCCGATGGAAAGAACAACACCCTGCTTACTCAAACAGCATGGAATGAAAGCGAGCCTCAATGGATAAAAGGCGGAACAAAAATCGCATTCTTATGCAATGAAAGTGGTGGCAGCCAAATTTGGGAGATGAATCCTGACGGTACGGAACGCCGTATCATTTCCGATTTCAAAGGAAACATAGAAGGATTCTCTTTTTCACCGGATGGCAAAAAGATTCTTTTCATCTCACAAATAAAATACGGCCAACGCACCGTAGACCTCTACCCTGACCTGCCCAAAGGCCAGCGGTATCATTGTAAACGACCTGATGTATAAACATTGGGATGAATGGGTAGAAAGTATTCCACATCCTTTTATCGCTGATTTTGATGGTAACATGATGGGAGCAGCCACCGATATCATGGAAGGTGAGCCGTTTGAAGCTCCAATGAAACCTTTCGGAGGTATCGAGCAGCTGGCTTGGAGCAACGACTCTAAACAAATAGCTTACACCAGCCGGAAAAAGCAAGGATTGGCATACGCAGTATCTACGACTCGGATATATACCTTTATAATATAGAAAAAGGCACAACACTGAACCTGTGCAAACCGAATGGAAAAGATTCAAATGGAACAGATGAAATGAAAGGATATGACACCAATCCTAAATTCAGCCCCAACGGCAAATACATTGCATGGCAAAGCATGGAGCGCGATGGTTACGAAAGTGATCGGAACCGCCTGTGCATCTACAATTTAGATGACGGTCAAAAGACATTTGTTACCGAAAGTTTTGAATCAGGCGTAGATGACTATTGCTGGAACAATGATTCGCAAAGTCTGTACTTTGTCGGTGTATGGCATGGAACCAGCATGGTATACAGTGCCAATCTGAATGGTGATATAAAAAAAACTGACTGATGGCATGTATGACTACGGATCAGTAGCCATGGCGGGCGATAAAATAATTACCAAACGTCACTCTATCAGTGCCGCCGATGAAATCTACACCCTCACTCCTGCCGACGGGCAAGTGGCGCAACTCTCACACGAGAATGATCACATCTTTAAACAGCTGAATTTGGGCAAAGTGGAGGAAAGATGGACCAAAACTACTGATGGCAAGCAAATGCTTTCATGGGTGATCTATCCCGTCAATTTTGACGCAAACAAGAAGTATCCTACTTTATTATTCTGTGAAGGTGGCCCGCAAAGTCCCGTCAGCCAATTCTGGAGCTACCGCTGGAACTTCCAGATTATGGCAGCCAACGATTATATTATCATCGCTCCGAATCGTCGCGGTCTACCTGGATTCGGCATGGAATGGTTGGAACAAATTAGCGGTGACTATGGAGGTCAATGCATGAAAGACTATTTGTCAGCCATAGATGATATTTCAAAAGAACCATATGTAGATACTAATCGTTTGGGATGCGTAGGTGCAGCTTCGGCGGATTCTCCGTCTATTGGCTGGCGGGACACCATGACAAACGTTTTAAAGCATTTATCGCACACGATGGTATATTCAATATGGAGCAGCAATATCTGGAAACAGAAGAAATGTGGTTCGCCAACTGGGATATGGGTGGTGCATATTGGGACAAAAACAATGTAACGGCACAACGTACCTTTGCCAACTCTCCCCATCGTTTCGTTGATAAATGGGACACTCCCATTCTCTGCATTCACGGTGAAAAGGATTATAGAATTCTTGCTTCACAAGGTATGTCGGCGTTCAATGCAGCTGTATTGCGCGGTGTTCCGGCCGAACTTTTATTATATCCGGATGAGAATCATTGGGTATTGAAACCGCAAAATGGGGTGTTATGGCAACGCACTTTCTTTAGTTGGTTAGATAAATGGCTCAAATAACGCCTAAATTACTGCAATATTATCCGTTATTAGAACTATATAGTATAATTTTCAATTTTTGTGTTACCTTTGTAATGTCAAACAAAAAATGAACATTAAGTGATATTTGTTAAGCTACCTTTTATTAGGTGAGTAAACAATAGCTTGTGAAGTAGTTGTTTACAGTGTTAGTATATAAATAACTTTTTATTCCCCGTGCTTTGTGAGCGCACAAAGTGGATGATTACAAAATAATAAAGTGATTATTTTTCGTGATACCGGCTTGTGATAAGTCGGTATCATTTTTATTCCAGCAAACCAACATCATACTCATTATTATTCTGGAATGCTTATGCCCTCATGCTCTCATTTTACATATAACAATCTAATTATAAATAGCTTACATGATTACAGTAAAAATATTTGCTCTCACTTATGCCCTCATACCCTCACTATATTTTAAAGCAGATTTTCGCATAATACGCTTGCTGTCAACTATATATTCTTTTTTATAAAGTATTCCTGTTTGATATAAAGCAGGGTACTTTCAGACTTTTTCATTTCAAAAATGCATATGAAAGAGATGTACTTCCACGAAATAGCAGTTTACAGAGTTCCGATATCGATAAAAAAGATCAAAACTAAAAAGCTCGTTATCTTTTCCAAAAAGTTCCTGTTGTTATTTGAAAAGCTCTTGATCTTTTTTAAAAACGTCCTTATATTTGGGGGATTTATATGATTCACACTCACATACATACGCACAAACCCGTACATACATATGCGTAGCTTCATGTAGACATACGTGCGTTAGAGATTTTATATGATCACATCTATTGAAAAAACTCTTTTATTCAATATCACTTCGCCGATACAATAATAAAGAGGCTGAATCAAATTTATCTTGAATTTCAGCCTTTTTATTCATCAATACAACATTGGGAAATCGGACTACATGACCATTCTTGCATTAAGAAAGGCAGTTTAATAATGAAACAGCCAAATCTCTAAAAACAACAATATCCATCCGTCTACAGTTTGGTAAATGGATGGATATTGCTTTTTTATTCTTAACCTCTGCCCAAAATAAAAGCAAAGAAGCCTTATATTTAATTTTAACAGAAGAAATTTTCTATTTTTTCTGCATTAATCCTTTAAATGCCGTAGGATAAGGAGTTTCAAACTCCATCAACTCTTTTGTTACCGGATGATAGAAACATAACTTGAAGGCATGTAACGCCAATCGTCCTAAAGGATCACACTCACTGCCATAGCGCCGGTCACCAACAACAGGGTGACCTAAATCCAACATATGCACACGAATCTGATTCTTACGTCCTGTTTCCAAATCCAACTCCACCAATGAATATCCATTGGCCCGCTTTATTGTTTTATAATGAGTGACCGCAAACTTACCTTCCCCATTATCTACAGGACTGGAACTGACATACAATTTCCGGTCGGTCAACCAAGACTCTACAGTACCGTAATCTTTCTCCATATCACCAGAAACGATAGACACATAACGGCGGTCCGTCACAATATCATGCCAATTATCACGTAAAGTATTCTGGGTTTTTTCATCTTTGGCATACATCATCAACCCCGAAGTTTCACGGTCCAGACGATGTACTACAAATACGCGGTTGAAACGATGTGAACGTTTTACATACTCATTCAAAATATGTTGTGCAGTACGCTCCTTCTGATGTTCTGTGCTGACAGAAAGCAGTCCCTCCTTCTTTTCCACCACCAAGATATAAGCATCCTCGTATACCAGTTTCAGCATCGGATGTTTAAACTCACGATTATTCTTCACCTTGGATATCTGCACTTTCATACCTGGTTTCAATGCGAAATTATATTGGGTAGTAATCACATTATCTACCAAAATCACGCGGTTGGCAAGCAACGCCTTTACCTTGCTACGACTGATTCCCGCCATTTTCCGCATCAGAAAATCCATCAGCTCAGCGGGCTCCGTCACATTATATATAGTATATCGGGCAACACTTCTCGCCTTTGGCCTGCCGGAATCACTATTCTTACCTCTTGACATAATTCTATTTACTGTTTAAACAATTTATAATTGAACTATCCGGATTATCCTCTTTTTTCCAGCAACACCACATTTTCCACATGATGCGTATGAGGGAACATATCTACGGGTTGCACGGCCATCACCTTGTATTTGGCATCTAACAAAGACAAATCACGTGCCTGGGTGGCAGGATTACAGCTAACATACACAATCCGCTGAGGTTCAGCAAAAAGAATTGTATTAATCACATCATCGTGCATTCCGGCACGCGGAGGATCAGTGATTATAACATCAGGACGACCATGTTGGTTGATAAACTCCTGAGTGAGGATATCCTTCATGTCACCGGCATAAAATAAGGTATTGTCAATGCCATTAATTGCCGAATTCACTTTAGCATCTTCTATTGCTTCAGGCACATATTCGATACCAATCACTTTCTTTGCCTGGCGTGAAACAAAGTTGGCTATGGTTCCAGTCCCTGTATAAAGATCATACACCAATTCTTTACCGGTCAATCCGGCAAAATTACGGGCCACCTTATAAAGATTATACGCCTGTCCGGAATTAGTCTGATAAAATGATTTTGCTCCTATCTTGAAGCGCAACCCCTCCATTTCCTCGAAAATATGATCGTTGCCTTTGAACACCATTACCTCCAGATCGTTAATGGTATCATTGCATTTGTTATTGACTACATATAATAAGGAAGTAATCTGCGGAAAACGTTCTGCCACGAAAGCCAGCAGTTGCTTCATCAGATCCATTTCGCTCTCTTCCACAATCTTGCATTGCAGCAACACCATAAGCTCACCCGTACTCGAAGTACGGATCATCAAGTTGCGAAGCATTCCTTCTTGAGAACGCAGATTAAAGAAAGAATAATTGTGTTCGTATGCATAGTCACGAATCGCATTGCGTATCTGGTTGCTGATATCATCCTGTAACCAGCACTTTTCTATAGCCAGTACCTTGTCAAATGCACCGGGAATGTGGAAACCTACGGCGTTCATCTGATCGTACTTCACATCTTCCTTTACCTCTTCCTCTGTCAGCCAACGTTTGTTAGAAAACGTAAATTCCAACTTATTACGGTAAAACTCCGTTTTTTCCGACCCTATGATAGGTGAAATTTCCGGCAATTCGATCTTGCCGATACGGGTCAGATTATCCGTCACCTGCTTTTGCTTATACTTTATTTGTTCTGTATATGGCAGACACTGCCACTTACAACCACCACATATACATAATGCTGGCAGAAGGGTACTGCACGCACAGGAGAATACTCATGGAATTTCACAGCCACAGCTTCTGCATAATGATTTTTCTTACGCTTCACTTGTAAATCCACCACATCACCGGGCACTACATAAGGCACAAATACTACCAGGTCATTCACTTTCGCCAAAGCTTTTCCTTCGGCAGCTACATCTGTTATGGTTATCTTCTCTAATAATGGAAGTTCTTTCTTCTTTCTAGCCACTTTTCTGAATAAGTTAATTTGGGGACAAATTTAAGCATTTTCCCTGAATATTGCCTCATAAATCGTAAGATATTAAAATTGCAAAGTAGAAATTGCAATTTCCACTATTTTTTTTCAGTAAAAGGTTTGGAGATAACTAAAATATGTATAGTTTTGCGATTACATTTTTTGAGCGAGTTAACTTTAAATACATTTATTATGGATAAAAAAAGAGTTTACACCTTTGGTAATGGACAAGCTGAAGGAAAAGCAGACATGAGAAATCTGCTTGGTGGAAAAGGCGCTAACCTGGCTGAAATGAATCTAATCGGTGTTCCCGTACCTCCGGGATTTACAATCACCACAGAAGTTTGTAGCGAATATTATGAGTTAGGTAAAGATAAAGTAGTAGAACTACTGAAAGCGGATGTTGAGAAAGCTATCGCCAACATCGAAAATCTGATGAATTCCAAGTTTGGAGATGTAGAGAACCCGTTACTGGTTTCTGTACGTTCGGGTGCCCGCGCTTCTATGCCGGGTATGATGGATACCATCCTTAATTTAGGTTTAAATGACGAAGTGGTGGAAGCTTAAGCCGCAAGACCGGACGCCCCCGTTTCGCATGGGATTCTTACCGTCGTTTCGTACAAATGTATGGTGACGTGGTATTGGGTATGAAACCGGTGAACAAGGAAGACATCGATCCTTTCGAGGAAATTATCGAAAAAGTAAAGGAAGAAAAAGGTGTGAAGCTCGACAACGAATTGGAAGTGGAAGACCTTAAAGAACTGGTTAAACGCTTTAAAGTTGCTGTAAAAGAACAAACCGGACAAGATTTTCCGACCTGTGCATACGAACAACTTTGGGGTGCCATTTGTGCTGTATTCCGCAGTTGGATGAACGAACGCGCCATTCTTTACCGCAAAATGGAAGGTATTCCTGCCGAATGGGGTACTGCTGTAAGCGTACAAGCCATGGTATTCGGTAACATGGGTGATACTTCGGCTACTGGTGTTTGCTTCTCTCGTGACGCAGGTAACGGTGAGGATTTGTTTAATGGCGAATATTTGATCAACGCACAAGGTGAAGATGTTGTAGCCGGTATCCGTACTCCGCAACAAATCACAAAAATCGGTTCTCAGCGTTGGGCAGAACGTGCAGGTATTTCTGAAGAAGAACGCGTAGCCAAATATCCCTCTATGGAAGAAGCTATGCCGGAAATCTACAAAGAACTGGATGCCCTGCAAACCAAACTGGAAAACCACTATCGCGACATGCAGGATATGGAATTTACCGTACAGGAAGGTAAATTATGGTTCTTGCAGACCCGTAACGGTAAACGTACCGGAGCTGCTATGGTAAAAATCGCCATGGACTTGTTGCGCCAGGGAATGATTGATGAAAAAACAGCATTGGAGCGTTGCGAACCTAATAAATTAGACGAACTGCTTCACCCTGTGTTCGACAAGAAAGCGTTGAAAGAAGCGAAAGTTTTGACTCGTGGTTTGCCCGCTTCTCCGGGTGCCGCTACCGGTCAGATTGTGTTCTTCGCCGATGATGCTGCTAAATGGGCTGCCGATGGCAAAAAGGTGGTCATGGTACGTATCGAAACTTCGCCGGAAGACTTGGCAGGTATGGCCGTTGCCGAAGGTATCCTGACTGCACGTGGCGGTATGACATCTCACGCTGCGGTTGTGGCCCGTGGTATGGGTAAGTGCTGCGTATCGGGTGCTGGTGCTATCAATGTAGATTATAAGACACGTACCGTAGAAATTGAAGGTATTACTTTAAAAGAAGGTGACTTCATCTCTCTGAACGGTACTACCGGTGAAGTATATAAAGGTAAAGTGGAAACCAAAGCAGCCGAAGTTTCAGGCGATTTCGCTGCATTGATGGATCTTTGCAACAAATACACCAAGCTGAATGTCCGCACTAACGCTGATACTCCGCATGATGCGGAAGTGGCCCGCGCTTTTGGTGCTTCAGGTATCGGTCTTTGCCGTACGGAACACATGTTCTTTGATGCTGAAAAGATTGTCGCTATGCGTGAGATGATCCTGTCACCGGATGTAGAAGGACGTAGAAAAGCATTGGCTAAATTGCTCCCCTTCCAAAAAGCCGACTTCAAAGGTATCTTCAAGGCTATGGACGGATGTCCGGTAAATGTTCGTCTGCTCGATCCTCCTTTGCATGAGTTCGTTCCCCATGATGCAAAAGGTCAGGAAGAAATGGCTAAGGCAATGGGCGTAACCGTACAGGAAATCAAAAAACGTGTGGAAAGCCTGTGTGAACACAATCCGATGTTAGGTCACCGCGGCTGTCGTTTGGGTAACACCTATCCCGAAATCACAGAGATGCAGACTCAAGCGATTCTAGGTGCTGCAATTGAACTGAAGAAAGAAGGATATGATCCGCATCCCGAAATTATGGTTCCCTTGACCGGTATCCTGTATGAATTCGAAGCTCAGGAAAAGGTGATCCGTGATGCAGCAGCAGCATTATTTGAAAAAGAAGGTATGGAAATTCCGTTCAAGGTAGGTACCATGATTGAAATTCCGCGTGCTGCGCTGACAGCCAACCGCATTGCCAGCCGTGCAGAATACTTCTCATTCGGTACCAATGACTTGACCCAGATGACATTCGGTTATTCCCGTGACGATATTGCTTCTTTCTTGCCGGTATATCTGGAAAAGAAGATTCTGAAAGTAGACCCATTCCAAGTACTCGACCAAAATGGTGTGGGCCAGCTGATTGAAATGGCTGTAGATAAAGGCCGTTCAGTTCGTCCTGATTTGAAATGCGGTATCTGCGGTGAGCATGGTGGTGAGCTTCATCAGTGAAATTCTGTCACAAGTTGGTTTGAACTATGTGTCTTGTTCTCCGTTCCGCGTGCCTATTGCCAGACTGGCTGCGGCGCAGGCTGCTGTGGAAGATATGAAGTAAATTGAATATTTTCTGAATATAAAGGTGGGAGGTGCTTGGAATAAGTACCTCCTACTCTATTTTTATGGCATTTTATTTTTTCAATAAAAACATAGTTTATACATTTGCCTGCAAGACAAATCTATATTCATATGAAAAACAAATGCCTCTTAGTATTACTGTTAGCTTTGGGATGTTGCCATGTACAAGCACAAAAAAGTCAAAAGGATCCTTTGTCCGAAGCACTCGTCCGGTTGAATCAAAAAGTGGATTCCGAATTGATTCCCGGAATAAAAAGGTTTCCCCTGATTGGAATTTCCACAGATATAAGTCCGAAACGGACAGCCGTAAACACGGCATATGTACAGTCAGTCATTCTCTCTGGAGGAATTCCTTACATGATACCTGTAACGGATAATGTAGAAATACTGCGTCAAATTGTATCCCGACTGGACGGAATTGTCTTTACAGGTGGAGAAGACATCCAACCAATGTATTATGGCGACCTTCTTTATGAAAAACTGGAAGAAGTAAGCCCCGCCCGGGATACCTTCGACTTGATGGTGCTGAAAATGGCCGCAGATCGGAATATTCCCATATTAGGAATTTGCAGGGGGCTACAATTAATGAATGTAGCTTTCGGTGGAACTTTATATCAAGATCTGCCCACGCAACATCCTTCAAGTGTCAACCATCGCCAAAAAGAATCCGGCACTACCCCCACCCATCCGATATCCATCATAAAGGAAAGCAAGTTGGCAGAAATTACAGGACAAGAAGTGCTGCAAGTCAATACATTCCATCATCAGGCTATCCGGGAATTGGCACCGGGATTCAAAATCACGGCTTGGGCACCCGACAGCATAGCGGAAGCTATAGAAGCTTATCCCATACGGCAAATGATAGGTGTGCAATTTCATCCGGAAATATTTACAGCTGCCGGAGATACCACCATGCATAAATTATTTAAATTCCTGGTGAACAAGGCTGATACATTCAACCTAGCTAAAAAAATTCACAGCCGCATTCTATCCATTGACACTCATACAGATACTCCTCTTTGGTTTAAAAACGGTTACAGCGTAGGCTTGAGAAAAGACAACATGGTCAGCATCCCCAAAATGGAGGAAGGCAAATTGGACGCACAGTTCCTAGCCGCATTTATATGGCAGGGGAAACGAGATGACGTATCTTCACAAAAAGCCGTAGAAAGCACCACCCTATTGATTCAATCCATTTATGACGAAGTAGCAAAATACAAAGATTTTTGCGGCATCGCCCTTACGGAAGAGGATTTGGTACGTTTAAAGAATGAAGGCAAGAAAGCTTTCTTTATAGGGATCGAGAATGGTTACGCCATCGGCAAGGACCTAAAGAATATAAAAAATACAAACAGATGGGAGTTAATTATATAACTCTCTGCCATTCTTATGATAACGATATTTGCCATTCGTCCACTCATACGGAAGATGCGACTCAAGGATTGACACAGTTTGGTCGTGAGGTAGTGAAGGAAATGAACCGGTTAGGTATTATGATAGACATATCACATGCCAGTGAAGGTACTTCTGGGATGTGATAAAATATAGTACACAACCTATCATGCCTCTCATTCCTCGTCAAAGGCTTTATGCGACCATGACCGTAATCTGACAGACGAACAACTCCGTGCCTTAGCGAAAAATGGCGGAGTGGCACAGTTATGTCTCCTTGATGCCTATATCAATAAAAACCCAAAAGCCGCATCCGTTTGTGATGCTGCCGAACATTTGGACCACATGATTAAAGTAGCCGGCATAGACCATGTAGGAATAGGTACAGACTTTGATGGCGGTGGTGGTCTGCAAGGATGTAAAGGAGATAATGACTTAATTAATCTGACCATAAAAATGATTGAAAAAGGATATACAGAAGAAGACTTAAGGAAGATTTGGGGAGGTAATCTCTTGAGAGTAATGAAGCAAGTACAGGAAGCACCACTTCTTTCTTCAAAAAACGCAGATAATACCCAAACAAGGATAATTAAAATATATAGAAATATCCTATTATCATTTTTCGGAAATTATCAGGGCTGTCTCACCAATGGACAGCCTCTTTTTGTAACTTACAGTTTAATAGTAAAAGAAATAAGACAGACCTTATTCCCCTCTCCTCACCATAGGAATTTTCCTATTACAAATAGGGAAACTCTCCTTTACAAATAGGAATATTCCGTTTATTGTATCATTCCCTCCACTTATCTTTGTGACATAAGAAAAACAAATTTTAAAATTAACGGATATGAGAACAAAAATACTGAAATACTTCGGAATGGTAGTTGTACTGATAATAATGGTTAACCTAACCTCCTGTGAAGTATCCATAGAAGTTGGTACGATGATGATGATTACAGCGAAATATATTACAGAACCACTCGGGAACTATGCAGCCGGACCTGGCAGGAAACTTGGAACAAGACGGTGAATACTACACACAACGACTAGACTTTTACGAAAATAGAACAGGCACAGACATCATACAAATAGAACATCGAAACGGCTATGTAACCGAAGACAGATACAATTTTGAATGGAGATGGGATAACAGCGCACAGACATGTATCCGTATGGTTTACGGTCCCAGTGACATTTCATATTTTGAAAATATATGGTTGGCCGGAAACTTCTTAAAAGGCACATTGGATGGTGTCAATGTAAATTTCACAGGAATCAGGTAAAAAGAAAAAAGCGGGATGATACCCAACACATATCATCCCGCTCTCCTTTTTCCAAATACACTACTCAACTTTAATACTCTTTACCGGATTCTCATTAGCAATACGCCAAGCTCTAACAACGACACACACCACTATCAGAGCGATAATCACCAATGCTGTTCCGACAAAATACAACGCATTCATATCTATCGTTTCGGCAAATTGATCCAACCAAGCCTTTCCTGTAAGTACGATACTACAATTCCCATCAAGACCGATGGGACAGCAACATATAATATATCACGGGACAGCAACCGAAGAATAGTCGAGCTCAGCACCATTCACCTTACGGATAGCTATTTCCTTACTGCGACGTTGTGTTTCATCATTCACGTAACCTATCAACCCCATAACAACAATAAGCAAAATAAAAGTAGAAGTAATCCATACAGAATTACGAAAACGATATACATTGCGATAGATTTCCTTCAGCATGGTATCTATCGGAATAAATTCCAATGCCTTAGTGGAATGCACCTGCTCCATGTATTCGTTCAGCTTTTTCAAACTCTCATCGTATGGCTGTTTTAAACGTACATCAAAAGTGTGACTGGTATTATGACTATAAACCAAAGCCACGGGAAACTGCTTATAAAGAAAAGACGTATTGCGCACATTACGGAATACACCAACAATGGTTCCGGCTTTATCAAAATCATTCAACCGTTTGCCTACTGCCCCATCTGTCCATTTCATCAGCCGCACTACTTCTTCGTTGACCAATACATCTCCCTCATTCTGCATATCTTTCCCTTCAATAATAGTAATCCCCATGGTTTCAGCATAATTCTTATCACAAGGATTATACATCAAGGTTTCTATTCGCTTGCCACTATTATCAATCAGCCCACGAGTCCAATATTCTCCCAGAACACCATGCATAGAACGGGTGGCATTTTCCACCATGGGTTGACGACGAAGATCGTTAACCATATTCTCTGCTTCTTCGGGTGACATCCATGTTTCCGCCTCCACCAATCCTGGAGTACGGATACCCATATCACTATTAATCAGATGATGATACTGCATCAAAGATACTAACAAAATCCCCATCACAAAAGATACCCCCATAAATTGTACAAATAAAAGAGAACGCTTCCACCCCTTTTCCCATCTGTGTAACGACGAAAAACTTGAGTGACAGGAATGCGTGAAAACAATCTTCCCGGCAGCACTCCGGCTACTATGAACAGTACAAAACAATGAGCATCGGAACCCATAGAGTTTCCAATGTAAAGAGTGAAGATAACTGCACCGAAAGTAAATCTTCTATCAGATCTTTGGTATTGAAAATAATAAAG
>ENA-OQAS01000705-OQAS01000705.1-human-gut-metagenome-genome-assembly--contig:-NODE-705-length-17221-cov-4.250380_pt1 | contig 17221 bp, 19 predicted proteins | sample MGYA00242733_ERZ504523 | MGnify/ENA primary metagenome ERZ504523 (study PRJEB26092, sample SAMD00036239) | human gut metagenome | host: Homo sapiens | study: EMG produced TPA metagenomics assembly of... | reverse complement strand
GTAACCGTAAGCGGTGTGGTGAAAGACAGGAAAGGGGAGCCTATCATTGGTGCCAATATCATGGAAAAAGGAACGACCAACGGTACCATTACCGATTTTGACGGTAAATATACGCTGAAGGTAAAAAGTGCCCAGTCCGTTTTGACAATATCTTATATTGGCTATAAGACCCAGGAAATTCCAGTCGGAATGGTGGTAAGAAAGATATTACCCTGCAAGACGATTCCGAACTGATGGATGAAGTGGTTGTAATCGGTTATGGTACGCAGCGCAAGGGAGATGTAACCAGTGCGGTGGCTTCTGTGAAGGCCGAAGACTTTACAGCAGGTAAGATTGGAGATGCAGCCGAACTGATTAAAGGTAAAGTGGCAGGATTGACCATTGCGAAAGGCTCCGGTGATCCGAATGCGGAATCTACAATTCGTTTGCGTGGTGTGATTTCATTGCAGGGAGGCTCTACTCCATTGGTATTGGTGGACGGAATAGAAGGTGGTTTAGGAACGGTTTCCCCCGAAAACATAGCTTCTATTGATGTGTTGAAGGATGCTTCTGCGGCAGCTATTTATGGTACACGAGGTGCTAATGGCGTTATTTTGATTACTACAAAAAACGGCCAGCGCGAGTCGCGTACGGCTGCCAATTATTCCGGGTATATGTCTCTTTCCAAGTTTGGCAAGACGCTTGATTTCTATGGAGCAGAGGAAATCCGTCAGGGATTGACAAACTATGCTGATAAAGGGTATGATACGGATTGGTTGGATGCGGTATCCCGTACTGCATTTACTCATAACCATAATTTTAATATTTCCGGAGGATCAAAAAATACCACTTATTCTGCGGATTTTACGTATCGCAAAGAGGAAGGTGTGTTGCTTGAGACCTATAATGAAGAGATGAGAATGAGGTTTGATGTTTCTCACTGGATGTTAAATGATATGTTGAAAGTGAATTTCAATATGGTAAAGACATTCCATAAGAATGGTCCGATTGATGCGGCAGGTCTGGGTATTTACCGACAGGCTATTATGCGTAACCCTACTGAACCCATCTGGAATGAGGATGGAACTTTTTACGAGAATTTTGCCGTAAATTATTATTATAATCCGGTAGGTATCATCCGTGAACAGGATGGTAAATACAATAGTGAGAATACCCGGATGACGGGGAATATCACCTTTGAACCGATTAAAAACTGGCAGACCAACCTCATGTTAAGCCGTAGGGTTACTAGTGATCATAATCGTGGATATTATACTTCCGAATATTTTTCACAGAAGAGCGAGAATCACACAGGATATGCTTATCATTCTCAGAATGAATATACCACAGATAATCTGGAAGTTACTTCTAAATATAATCATACTTGGAATAAACATCGTTTGATGCATTGGTGGGCTATAATTACCAGTATAATGTAAATGAAGGTTTTGGAGCTAATAACTATGATTATCCAACAGATTTTTATCTTTGGAATAACTTGGGATTAGGTACAGCTTTGAAAGATGGAAAAGCCGGCATGAGCAGTTACAAGAATGACAATACCTTGATTGGTTTCTTCGGACGTGTGAGCTATGGTTACGATAATAAATATAATGTTCTGCTGAGTGTACGCCGTGAAGGCTCTTCCAAATTTGGTGAGAACAATAAATGGGCTACTTTCCCTTCTGTTTCTTTGGGATGGACTATCAGTAACGAAAAATTCATGGAAGGCCTTACGTGGCTGAATAACTTAAAGTTACGTGCCGGTTATGGTGTGACAGGTGTCATTGTAGGTGACTCTTATAATTCATTAACCCGGTATGAGTATGGTTCTCCTTATTTCTATGATAATGGCGTCTGGCATCAGGGGTTAAGCGTAAAATCCAATCCTAATCCTGATTTGAAATGGGAAACCTCCAAGGAATTTAATATTGGTCTGGACTGGGCTGTATTGGATGAACGCCTGAGTGGTTCTATTGATGTATATCAGAAGAAGACTTCGGATATGCTGTATGATTTTACGGTACCGACTCCTCCCAATTTGTATAACAAGACTTTGGCTAATGCCGGCAAGATGCGTAACCAAGGTATTGAAATTGCTGTCAATGCTATTCCTGTACGGACAAAGGATTTTGAATGGAAAACCACAGTTACCGCCTCTCATAATGCGAACAAATTATTGAGTCTTTCAAATGACTTGTATGAGACTTCAAATCAGATAGATCATGCTTATTTGGGTGAACCTATCAATCTTTCTACCCAGCGGATGGAAGTGGGGAGATCTATGGGACAATTTTATGGCATGAAGTCCGTTGGTGTTTCAGAGAATGGCTTATGGCTGATTGAAAATGCAAAGACTGGTGAGATTGAAGAGTTTACAGACAATATGCTGTCTAATGATGACTACCGTCAATATTTAGGGAATGCTCTTCCTAAATTGTATTTGGGATGGAACAACTCGTTCAGATATAAAAATTTTGATTTATCTTTCCAGATGACAGGCCAGTTTGGTTTTAAGATTCTGAACGAGCCTCGTGCTTATTATGAGAACAACTCGATCGCTTATAATCGCTTGAAATCTGTGCAAAAGGCTCCTTATGGTGGACAATATACCTTATCAACAGCCCAAAAACAGACTTTTGTAAGCTATTATTTGGAGGATGGTGATTTTTTGAAAATGACTAACATTACGTTGGGCTATAACATTCCATTGAAAAGCAGTAAGTTTGTGAAAAATATCCGGGCTTATGTTTCTGCCGATAATTTATTCTGCATTACCGGATATGATGGATTGGATCCTGAAATGTCAAATGGTGATATTTGGTCTTTGGGTATTGACTGGCGCGATAAATATCCTTCTACCCGTTCATTCACTTTCGGTCTGAATGTATCTTTCTAACTTTTAAATGAAGAACTAACATGAAAACAATATTCAATAAAGCACTTTGGGCTTCAGCGATAGGAGCTTGTACCTTGTCTTTGGGCAGTTGTACAGATTTGAGCGAAACGATTTATGATACGATTGCTTCCGAGAAGTATGAGTTTACAGAAAAAGACCGGGCGGCCATGTTTGCTCCGGTATACAGCAGTCTTCGTGATGTGTATTGGGGATGGTATAGTTATGCCGATATGATGGACCAGTCGTCCGATTCATGGTGTATTCCTTATCGGATCAGTATCGGCTGGGGGGATTTGTACGTGTCTATGCACAAACATCAGTTCCATTCACAGATAGCCCATTTCAATGATACATGGAACCGTAACTATGCCGGTATCAATGCCTGTAACAAACTGTTGGCAGATGAAGTCATTGCTGCTGATATAACCACTTCTTCGCAATTAAGGGCTTATCGCGCTCTTTATTATTATATTTTATTCGATTTGTTCCGCAACATCCCATTGGATACGCAATATGAACATGAAGACGGATGGTTGCCCGAACAGGCAACTCCCCAACAGATGTGGGATTTCCTGATCAGTGAGTTGACGGATGTAAAGGGGAAATGTGGAACAAAAGTAGAAATGGGTAAGCTGAACGACTATGCCATCAATATGCTTCTGGCAAAAATGTATTTGAACCACAATGCATGGTTCAATGATTACTCTGATAATTCTTATTACGGAAAGGCTATTGATGAGGTAAATGAAGTGATTAACAGTGGCAAGTTCTCTTTGGCTCCGAATTATTCGGATAATTTTAGAGAAGATATTTCCGGTTCGCCTGAAATTATCTTTGGTATTCCGTTTGAGTTTAAATACGCCGGAGGTAACTATATGGCAAATATGTGGATGCATGTAGCCGGACGTGCAACGTGGCAGTTTAACGGATGGGCTACCGGTGGAGCGGCTGTTCTTCCTCAATTTCTGGAAACATACGATGAAAAGACAGTCGCTATAAAGACTGTTGGATATCAGGACAGCAATATGACTATGCCGGTGCTCCCATTTATGTGGACAGTGAACCGTTGGTATATACTCGGGAATTACACAGTATAGACAACCCCGGTTGCTATCCCTTTGAAAGTGAACGCTTGGTGAAATATGAAATACTTTCAGGCGACTATGGAACTTCTTATGATGATGTGCCTTTCTTCCGTTTGGCTGATGCTTATTTTATTAAAGCGGAGTGCTTGCTTCGTTTAGGTGGTTACAATGGAGAAAGCGAGCAAGTGGCGGCCGATTTGGTAACAGCTGTACGCAACGTGCCTTCAAGTCCGATCCCGGTAAAGCAACGGTTACTGTAGCTCAATTGAAGGGTGGCAGCCGTTATAACTACGGACATCGGGAGAATCAGGGAATCATGGGAGAAGCCGATAACTGGATTATCACAGAAGAAGGGGGCGATGATATTGAACTGGGTGGTTTGTTGGACGAACTGGCCTGGGAGTTTGTGGCAGAGCATCACCGTCGTCAGGACTTGATCCGTTTCCGTATAAACGGAACCAATCAGAATGTATATAATGGCAAGTCATGGTTTTGCAAAGATGCGAAGACGGATAAGACAGACAGGCATTGTGATATTTTTCCGTTACCTAAGTCTGCATTGGATGGCAACATTAAGTTGAAGCAGAATCCGGGATATTAGATTAAAAATTATAAAATTAAAATTATGAGAAAGTATATTCTTTTCATATATATGGTTTGCCACTTATTGCATGTTTATGCAGGGAATTTGGAAAATAAAATAAATTCTTCATATCCACATTTGGTCAGGGTTTCAATGATAAAAACTTTAGGCTCTCATCAAACTCCGGTGACAATAGAGGTATCATCTCCAGTGAGAGGCATCATCTCTAATTATAATGGGATAAACTCAATAGTAGAAACCCCTGTTATTATCGGTCCCAATTTAGTAATGTTATCTTTTCGAATATCTGGACCTTTTGAATCAGGAGTACACTATCGTAGCTTGCATATAACTAATAGTTTAGGATATGATAAAATTGTAAAAATTAGTTCAATAGATACGTTTCAAGATGTAATACCATTGGATCCTAATGCTACTACAGTAATAACTATAATGATAACAGATTAATAAAAAGAATAGTACGATGAAAAAGAATTTTATATATGCTTTAATTGCTTGTTTCACTCTGTCACTGGCTGCATGCAGTACGGATCCGGAGGATGCTACCAGCAAGCATGTGTACGGGGAGAATGAAAACCCCTATCTGAAGACGAATGCGGATGCTGTGGTTTCTACCAAAGCAGAGTTTCCCATCAGCGTTTGGAAGCGAAGACGGTTAAACTGACTGATTATGCAGAAAAGTTTCATACGTATTTGGGAATGACGGTAGATGAGACGTTGGCTGCATTGTCTAATGGGAGTGTGGTGTTTTATCCTATCAATATATCGAAAAACTGTTGGAATAGAACAGCTCCTACCAAGGGTACCAACGGTTGGTACTATAATACGGCAGGCGGTGTTTGTGATGCAGCTTCTGGTATAGCTAGTATTGAGTTGGATGCAACAAAGAAGGAGCTGGTTCTTAATGTGCTCGAAACCGCTTCTGTAGGTACAATTATGTCGATTAATGTCGGATTTGCTATAAACAATGGTGCCGACTTTGATGATTATATTCGTTTTTCTTTTGATGTAACTGTTACTGACCCCTCTAAAATTGTAATAAGTGGTACATTGGCAGCAGGAGATTATGCGGGATTTTCAATCAACTTTGCAGATTATGCCGATGCTATAGAACCATGTATCGGATTATCCGTAGACGAATTTTCAAAACAAGTAAAGAACAGCGGAGATGCTAGAGGTGACTCTTCCATAACTCCTACAATTGCTATGTACCCCGTTAAGGAAGACGGGACTTGGGATGAAACTAGCGAGTATACAGCCAATGGTCTTGGTTATTGGTTTGACGGAAAATCGAATGTTTCATCGTATGGAGATAATTGTGTCTACTTTATTGAATCTGGTGAAGGAAGTGTTTTTGTGGGACGCTATGTTAATATTGCCTCAGGAACCACTATAAAGGCGCATTTTGTATATGCATGATAGAGGATCATAGCCGATATGTTGAATTTATTGTCTCGGGAACAATGGAATAATATACTTGGTAAACAATGGAATCTGTTCTTCATTGGAACAGGTTCCATTAATAGTATTAAGTCAGGAGGACTTTGGATAATATGGTACCGGATATTTAGGGTAGACACTGAAAATAGGTATTCCTATTCGCTCTTCCACCCGATAAAAAAATAGTCTAAACGAATGGAAGAATAGTACAACCGCCTAACTGTCAAATCCATAAAATGAGATTTATTGGACGATTCTGCCATTACATTATATTATATATTCCCTTTCTTGTAATTTTTTTATTTTACTTTGCAAGTGAACAATGTATACAACCGATAGATTATGAAAAACAACAAGAAACTCTATCTTGCAATTTTATCTTTGCTTTTATTGATTGGAAATGCTTCATTTGCAGCCAAGGAAAAGAAATATGTACTCTCTTCACCCGATGGAACATTGAAAGTGGAAATCAGCGCCGGAAACGAACTGGCCTACCAAGTGATGCATGGAAATGATACAATTCTCTCACACTCTAATATAGGTTTGGTTCTGGAAAACGGAACTATAGTAGGTAAAACTCCCCGTATCACAGGGGAAAGAAGGAGAAAGATAAAGGATAACATAGAATCACCTTTTTACCGTTTCAAGGAGTTCGTTGCAACAGGCAACGAACTCGACTTGAAGCTGAAAGGCGGGTTCGGAATCATCTTCCGTGCATACAATGAGGGAGTCGCCTATCGATTCTATACCACACAATCTTCGGATATCATTATAAAGGAGGAACAGGCCGAGTTTAATTTTAAGGAAGATTATACGGCTTATCTTCCTTATACCACCAATGATAAAAACCGATGGCGATGGCTTATCAGAATGTATATGACATCATTCCTCTGTCAAAAGCACAGCCTAAACTGGCTTTTCTTCCGGTTACCGTGGATTGCGGCAGCGTAAAACTGACCCTGTTGGAGTCCGACCTCGAAGCTTATCCGGGCATGTTTGTGCAGTCACAGCAGGGAAAGTATGGATTGAAAGGTGTCTTTGCTCCTTATCCGGCTAAAACAGACTTTTATCCTTGGCGGAAGCAGGAATATGTAACTGAAACTACCGATTTTATATCCCGTAGCCGTGGCTCCCGTTCCTATCCGTGGCGTGTGTTGGCCATTACGGAGAAGGATACGGATATGCCGGTCAACAACCTGGTCTATGCTCTGGCTTCTCCCAACCGTATCGGTGATACCTCATGGATAAAGACAGGCAAAGTGGCATGGGATTGGTGGAATGACTGGAATCTGAAAGGAGTGCCGTTTAAAGCCGGTATCAACATGGATACGTATAAATATTATATCGATTTCGCCAGCCGGAACGGATTGGAGTTTATTGTGTTGGATGAAGGATGGTATGATCCGAAGAGCGGGGATATGCTGACCGTTATTCCCGAACTTGATTTGACGGAGCTGATAGCATACGGCAAATCCAAAGGGGTGGAAATAGTGCTTTGGACGGTGTTTAATGTACTCGACAGCCAATTGGAAGCAGCTTGTAAGAAATATGCGGATATGGGAATCAAAGGTTTTAAGGTGGATTTCCTGGATCGTGATGATCAGACTGCCGTCGAAATGGTGTATCGCATCGCTGAGATGACGGCCCGGTATAAATTAACCCTTGATCTGCACGGCATTTACAAACCGACAGGTATCAACCGTACCTACCCCCATATTATCAATTTTGAAAGCGTGTTCGGCATGGAAGAGGTGAAATGGACGGATATCAAGAATAATATGCCTCTTTATGATGTTACTTTCCCCTATATCCGTATGATGGCGGGACCGGTGGATTATACGCCGGGAGCTATGCGCAATGCCACGAAGGCAGATTGGCGCGCCATGTATTACACACCGGCCAGCATGGGAACCCGGTGTCATCAGCTGGCTGCTATATTGTACACGATTCTCCTTTTACCATGTTGTGTGATGCGCCTACCAACTATCTGAATGAGCAGGAATGTGTGGATTTCATAGCTTCTCTGCCTGTGGAGGTGGATTCTACTTTTATTGCTTCGGGCGAGTTGGGAAAATATATTGTAACGGTGCGTAAGAAGGATGTGACTGGTATATCGGCGGTATGACCAATTGGGATGAACGTGATGTGCAGCTCGATTTCTCTTTCCTTCCCGAAGGAATGTCTTATACGGCTGTTTTGTTTAAAGACGGTGTGAATGCCAATAAGCAGGCCGAGGACTATCGCAAGGAAACCATCCGGATTGATAAGGACAGCCGGTTGACTTTGCATCTGGCATCGGGAGGCGGATTTGCCATGAAGTTGGAGCTTTGCCCTGTTCACGGACAGGTTACCAGTATCCCTGAAGGGAAAAATATTCCTTCTTTCTATCAGAAATACATAGAAACAGAAGGTCTGTATGTCACCTCTTCCGGGAAGGTGAGCGATGAGGCCTTATTGAAAGCCTGTGATATCATCAGTTTGATGTTGGCAAAACGTCCGGATGTGAAGGCGCACATGGTGAAGAAAGGTTGCCACGTCATGGTTATCGGTAAGGATGAGGAAACTTGCGATTTGCCGGAGTTTGCCCATATCTGCAATTGTGAGGACAGCATTAAATATTGGAACTGGCGTGCCCGTGGTTTTGGCGGAGCACCGGAAGATGAATTTTCATCCAGTTGCGGAGAAGAGAATCTGCTGGCATTGCCGCAGGATAAATATGTAGGTGAGAATATCCTGATTCATGAGTTCGCTCACCTTATTCATACGGTAGGTATAGTGGGAGTGGAGCCAGACTTTAATGAGCGTTTGGAGGCACTTCGTCAGAATGCAATCCGGAAAGGGCTGTGGGAAAAGACGTATGCAGTGAGCAATAAAGAGGAATACTTTGCCGAGTGCGTACAGTCTTTCTTTAACTGTAACCGCTATGCCGAACCTGCAAACGGAGTTCATAACTGGGTGAACCGCCGCACGAAACTGAAGACGTATGATCCGGATATGTACCGGTTGTTGCAGGAATATTTTTATGAGATAGAAATTCCCATTCATAATGTGGTGCATGAATAAGCGTCGCAGGGACAAATAGAATTTTGCTATATAGAGATGAATAAGATACGATTGGTTGTTGCTTCCTTATTGTTGGGAGCTGCTACAGGTTTTGCTCAGAAGCCTTTTAATGCTTCGGGTACGGGGAATCCCATTATTCCCGGATATTTTGCCGATCCCACGGTGAAGAAGTTTGGCGATACGTATTATATGTATGCCACTACGGATGGCAGTGGGGCCGGTTTCGGTCCTGCACAGGTGTGGACCAGCAAGGATTTTGTAAACTGGACGTTAATGCCCATGAACTGGCCGGACAGTCATTGGATATGGGCTCCCGATGTGATGAAACATACGGATGGGAATTATTATTATTTTATTGTCAGCCTGTATGATTCATTGCGGGGTCAGTGAAACGCCGCGTGGTCCTTGGAAAAATATATTGGGCGAAAGTGAGGCTGTTCTTGTACCCGACCGTTTTGTGACGAATGCCATTACATTGGACGGGCAGACCTTTGTGGATGATGATGGTTCTGTATATTTGTATTGGGGGACTTGGGGAATTTATAAAGGTTTCGGTTGCGGAGCCGGAAAACTGGCTTCCGATATGAAGAGTTTTACTGAAACGCGTCTGATTCCAAATACGGAAGCCACGGATTTTTTTGAAGCGCCCTTTGTGATGAAACGAAAGGGGATCTATTATTTTATGTATTCTTCGGGTTCCTGTCACGACCACACCTATCGGGTGCAGTATGCCACTTCGGACAAGCCTATGGGGCCGTACACCTATCGGGGATGTATTCTTGAAACCAATACCGACGGAACAATTCATGGGCCGGGACATCATAGCGTTTTGAAAGAAGGCAATGAATATTATATGGTCTATCACCGTCATGATAATCCGCATTCCAACCGCGGATTTCATCGTCAGCTTTGTGTGGACCGTATGGAGTTTGCCGAAGATGGAAGTATTAAACCCCTTATTCCCACTCATGACGGAATAGGTGCATTGGCATCTTCTGTAGTGAAATCAAAAAATCTGGCATTGGGTGCTAAGGTGAGGGCTTCTTCTTTTTATGATGCCGATTTCCGTCCCGAATATGCTGTAGATGATAATAACGGAACTTTATGGCGTCCTCGTGGAATGGGACAGGAGTGGATAGAAATGGATTTGGGTGTTGCCCGGCAGATACAAACTATCTGGACTCAATTTGAGTATGGCACACAATTTTATCAATATTTAATTGAAACTTCTGTCGATGGCAAGCATTGGTCTGTTTTCGCTGATAAGCGGAATAATCGTCTGGCAGGCAGCCCGATGGTCGATTTTGGCAAGGTGAAGGCTCGTTATGTCCGCCTTACCTTTACCGGAGGACAGAAGAACGGATTTGGCGGGGCGGTCTGGAACTTGAAAATCTTTGAGGGTGTGGAAGCATCGGCTCCGCAACAATGGCTGGGACTTACCGCCGCCGATTGGAATGGTCGTGAATGGCAGAACAATGAAGGGATGCTGGGAGGGGCTTTTACTTTGAAGGAAGGTTCGGCACGCATACAGCGCATCGGTGGGCGTGATGCGTTGGTACTGGAACCGGGAACTACATTGGAGTATAGTCATCCGTTACTCTCCTCGTCCAAAGAGCATACCGTTAGTGGGTTGGTTTACAGGTCAGGTAAATGGCAGAGTTATGAAGCGGGGTCGTGTCTTTCATCAGGAGCGATTACGCTGCATAGTTCCACCGAACCTTTGGTCATTACCAATTTCCGTTACTACAATTGGAAACAGGAAGCGGCGGAAAAGGCATACGATGCGGAAACGGATATCGTGCGTCTGCCTGTAGCTGATCAGCAGAAACATGCTGGTGGTCAGTCTTTCTGCCGATGATTTTGTAGTGAACGATACGGTTCCTTATCTGGAAAACCGAGGAGTAAAAGGGTATTTTGAAGCCCGGAAATTACCTCTCGTTGTGAAAGAAGTGAAAGGGAAAAGGCATTTCATTTTGAGGGTACTCAGGTCTATACTTCCAGTTTTATGCTTCCTGCCACTTTGCAGGATAATGCTCCTTATACCTTGGAGGCGTGGGTACTGAATGATTCCATTAGTGAAAATGAATGTGTGGCCGATTTTACTACCTCGCATGATGAATTGGAGAAAATCATGTTGGTCAACGGCACGGAGCCTCGTTGTGGAGTAATCAATCACTATGGCTGGTATGAAGATGCAGGATATAAGGACATGAAGGAATTGGCAGGAAAGTGGCAGCACATCTATATCTGCTTTGATGGGCGGATGGAACAGGTTTATATCAATGGAAAATTAGTCAGTGAGAAAGATATCCAGTTGCTGGTGAAACCGTCACAATTCATCACATTGGGACGCAATGCCGAAGGAGACTGGCCCTTTACCGGTTATCTGCACTCATTGAAATTATGGGATGAATATCTACCATTGAAAGAGTGATTCACCCTTTTCCTATGACCGGAATATGTATTTTGCAAAAACTATGATAAACAATTAAATGATAGAACCATGAAGAAACTTTTAGTCACTGCTCTGTTGACTGCTACCGTAGCAGGCGGAACAGCGCAAGTAAAAAATCAGTCGCACGGCTATCCTATCGACCCCGTACCTTTCACTTCGGTGAAAGTAACCGATTCATTCTGGGGGCAACGGCTGAATGCCAGCCGTGAAGTAACGATTCCTCTGGCGTTCAGTAAATGTGAGGAAACAGGACGTTATACTAACTTTGTCAATGCCGCCCATCCCAGTGATACCATTAAAGTAGGCGGTCTGGCTTTTGACGATACTGATGTGTACAAAACGATAGAAGGTGCCAGTTATCTGTTACAGACCTATCCGGACAAAAAACTGGCTAAGTATATTGATAGTGTGCTGGTTATTGTCGCTGCGGCACAGGAACCGGATGGTTATCTCTATACTTCGCGTACCATGAATCCCAAACATCCGCATGAGTGGGCAGGAAGCAAACGGTGGGAGAAGGTGGAGGAACTGAGTCATGAGTTTTATAATTTGGGACACATGGTAGAAGGTGCTATTGCGCATTACCAGGCTACCGGAAAACGTAATTTCCTTGATATCGCTATCCGTTATGCCGACTGTGTATGCCGGGAGATAGGTACGGGCGAAGGGCAACAAATCCGTGTGCCGGGACATCAGATTGCCGAAATGGCCCTTGCCAAACTGTGCTTGGTAACAGGGCAACAGAAATATTTGGATCAAGCCAAATTCTTTTTGGACCAGCGCGGACATACTACCCGTACGGATGAATACAGTCAGGCGCACAAGCCGGTAGTGGAGCAGGATGAGCCGTGGGACATGCTGTCCGTGCCGCTTATATGTATGCAGGCATGGCAGATGTGGCCGCACTGACAGGGGATACGGCTTATATCCATGCCATAGACCGTATTTGGGACAACATTGTGGGCAAGAAATATTATATTACCGGCGGCATCGGCGCCACCAGCAATGGGGAGGCTTTTGGCAAGAACTATGAACTGCCCAATATGTCAGCTTATTGCGAGACTTGCGCGGCTATCGGTAATGTGTATGTCAACTACCGCTTGTTCCTGCTTCATGGTGAGGCAAAATATTATGATGTGCTGGAACGTACTTTATATAATGGTCTTATTTCGGGCGTGTCCCTGGATGGTGGCGGGTTCTTCTATCCTAATCCGTTGGAAAGCATCGGGCAGCACCAGCGCCAGCCTTGGTTCGGCTGTGCCTGTTGTCCGTCCAATATCTGTCGTTTCATTCCTTCCTTGCCGGGATATGTGTATGCGGTGAAAGGTAAGGACGTGTATGTTAATCTGTTCATGTCCAATACTTCGAACTTGAAGGTAGAGGGCAAGGCTGTTTCTTTGGAGCAGGCTACTCATTATCCTTGGAACGGTGATGTCACTATCGGTGTCAACAAGAACAATGCCGGACAGTTTACAATGAAAATCCGTATTCCGGGATGGGTGCGTAATCAGGTAGTTCCCAGTGACCTGTACACTTATTCGGATGGAAAGCGTTTGAGCTATACAGTGAAAGTAAATGGAGAACCGGTACAGAGTGAACTGAAGGACGGTTATTTCTGCATAGACCGCCGTTGGAAAAAAGGAGATAAAGTAGCCGTTCATTTCGATATGGAGCCTCGTACGGTGAAAGCCAATAATAAAGTGGAGGCAGATCGTGGACGTATAGCCGTGGAGCGTGGCCCGATCGTTTATTGTGCGGAATGGCCGGATAATGATTTTGATGTGCTGAGCGTGTTTATGAACCGCACTCCTCAATTCGAGGTGGTTGAAAAACCGGATTTGCTCTATGGCATTAACCAGTTGAAGACGGATGCGCAGATTCTGGGCTATGACGACAGAGGTCGTCTGACGGCTACTGATGTAAAGCTGACGTTGATCCCTTACTATGCTTGGGCACACCGCGGTGCAGGTGCTATGGCAGTGTGGTTGCCTCAGGAATTAAGTGCTTCCCGTCCGACTATGCCTGCTACGCTGGCATCGGAAAGCAAAGTGGATGCTTCGCATAAGGTGAAATCCATCTCCGCCATTAATGACCGTCTGGTGCCGAAAGATGAGAATGACCGTTCCGTACCCTATTACCATTGGTGGCCCAAACAGGAACTACTGAATGGATATCCTACGAGTTCCCGTCCGAAGCGACTGTTTCCAGTGCTACCGTATATTGGTATGATGATGCTCCTTGGGGAGGATGCCGCATACCGCAAAGTTGGAAGATGTACTATAAAGATGCACAAGGCCAGTGGCAACCGGTGAGTGGAGCGGATAAGTATGGAGTGGAAAAAGGTACGGGGAATACAGTCAATTTTGACCCGGTAAAGACAAAAGCGGTAAAACTGGAGATTGTTCAGCCGGCCGATAATTCATCGGGTTTGTTTGAATGGGAAGTGAAATAGAATAATTCAAAATGAAGGTTGGTAAGTTAGGTTGGCTGGTAGCCATGTTCCTTAGTGGGGGCATGGCTGTCGCTCAAGGTACGGCTGATGATTATCGGCGTGCTTATGCATTGAAAGAGAAGTTCAGTGCGGATAAGTTTTCTATTCCAATGTCAATCCGCAATGGATAGAGGGTACGCATCAATTCTGGTATGTGCGGAATACGCCGGACGGCCGCCTGTATGTATCTGTAGATGCGGATAAGAAAGCTAGAAAAGAATTGTTTGATTCTCATCGTTTGGCAAAGGCGTTGGGTGCTGCATCCGGAAAAGAGGTCAAGCCGGAAGCTCTTGCATTGGGGCATTTGTCGGTCAGTAAGGGATTGGATACGCTGCGCTTTGTGTTTAATAATCAACGTTGGATGTATGCGTCCCGGAAAAATCAGCTGGTCAATGAAGGTGCGGTTCCCCTCCTTATCAGGCAAAAGCATTGGATGGAGGTGGATGATGAGAAGACGGCATCACCGGTTCCGTCTCCTGATGGTAAATGGATCGCATTTATTAAAAATCAGAATATCTATGTAAAGGAGGTGGCTACCGGAAAAGAAAAGCAACTGAGCTTGGACGGGACACTGGGTAATTATTATTCAGCCTACATCCGCTGGTCACCGGACAGTAAGAAGGTGGCTTCCTGCAAGATCCGTCCGGTGGAAAAGCGCTATGTTTATTATGTGGAATCTTCTCCGGCTGACCAGCTTCAGCAAGCTTCACAAACAGGAGTATGCGAAGCCGGGAGACGAACTTCCTTTTAAAGTGCCCTGCATCTATGAAGTGGAAAGCGGACGAAGCATTATTCCTTCTACCGAATTGTTCGACCGGCAATATGAAGTATATGGTCCCGAATGGAATCCCGACAGCCGTGCCGTGACTTTTGAATATAACCAGCGCGGACATCAGGTGTACAGAGTACTTGAACTTTCTGCCGAAACGGGAAAAGTGCGCCCGTTGGTAGAAGAAACCAGCGATACATATGTGAATTATACCCGTCATTTCCGTCATGACTTAAAAGACGGCAAGCAGATGATATGGATGAGTGAGCGTGACAATTGGAATCATCTTTATATGTACAACCGTATTACCGCACAGCCCGATTATCAAATTACTAAAGGAGAGTGGTATGTACGCGAAGTGCTTCGGTAGATGAGGATAACCGTCAGATCTATTTCTCGGCAAATGGTATGGAAGCCGGTGAAGACCCCTATCTCATCCGTTATTACCGCATCGGTTTTGATGGCAAAGGTCTTACCTGTCTTACTCCCGAAGAAGGGATGCACCGTGCCTGGTTTTCGGGAGATATGAAGTATTTGGTAGATGTTTATTCTATGGTGGACAAGGTTCCCGTCGCTGTGTTACGTAGTGCCAGGGATGGCAAAGTGGTGATGCCGTTGGAAACAGCCGATATAACTCTTTTGGAGGCCGAAGGCTGGAAAGCTCCGGAGGTGTTTGTTGCCAAAGGGCGGGACGGCAAGACGGATATGTGGGGATTGATTGCCCGCCCCACCAACTTGACCCGAACAAGAAATATCCGGTTATCGAATACATTTATCAGGGTCCCGGAGACCAGTATGTTCCGAAGACTTTCCGTCCTTATGACTGGAATATGACTTCCTTGGCCGAACTTGGTTTTATCGTCGTAATGGTCGATGGAATGGGAACTTCTTTCCGTTCGCGTGCTTTTGAGAATGTATGTTATAAGAATTTGAAAGATGCCGGTCTGCCGGACCATATTGCTTGGATTAAGGCGGCTGCACGGAAATATCCTTATATGGATGTGGACAGGGTAGGTATTACGGTTGTTCTGCCGGTGGTCAGGAATCTACAAATGCAGTTTTGCTTTATCCTGATTTCTATAAAGCGGCTTATTCGGCTTGTGGTTGTCATGATAACCGTATGGATAAGATTTGGTGGAATGAACTTTGGTTGGGCTATCCGGTAGGAGATCAATATAAGGAAGGGTCTAATGTGGAAAATGCACATCTGTTGAGTCGTCCTTTGATGTTAGTGGTGGGAGAACTGGATGATAATGTAGATCCTGCCTCTACCATGCAGGTGGTCAATGCATTGATAAAGGCGAATAAAGATTTTGAATTGGTCGTGATTCCCGGAGCGCATCATACAATGGGGGAAGATTTTGGCGAACATAAGCGGTATGATTTCTTTGTCCGTCATTTGATGCAGGTGAATCCACCGAAGTGGGATGAGATAAAATAGGAGGAGTGAGGTTTGTAGCTGTAGGAGTTTGTCAGTTATGATAAATAGAGGTGGCAGTGTTATGGAGGACAAGTCCATAGCACTGCTTTTTTATGTAATTCCGTGTTTTCATTGATGAATGTGTCTTTTTTGTTCATTATGTTGTAATTATTGGTTGAACTAATTTTTTTCAATACAAAAATTAGGTTCAGTCAACAATATTATTTTTATTTGTGGCGTATATAGTATAAAAATAAACCAATTTTCTAATACTAACATTAAATTATAATGGAAAACATTACTGTTAATGTATTTGATGATGTGCTTTATTTAGCATGGGAATTTGTATATCTAATATTTTTCACTCGTTTTGTGTGCGTACACGGAAATTATAAGAATGCGTGTGCTATTTTAATAAGTATCTATTATTCTCATAAAAATTATAATTGTTTCCTTTTAGAATAGAATATAAATAACAATAGTGATTTATATTATTTCACATTCACGGAAAAAATGGACTTTAAATTTTTGTTTAACTTAATATTTTATTATGAAATTTACAAATGAATTAAGAGGAGTGAAAAGCAGACTTCTTCTGTTTTCAGTGCTGTTACTGATACCGGTGATGATGTTTGCTCAGAGCATTACCGTAAAAGGTACTGTACTTGATTCGGCAGGTGAAGCGTTATTGGAGCTTCCGTTGTGGAGAAGGGAAATCCTTCCAACGGAACCATAACTGATTTTGACGGAAGTTTACTTTGGCCGTGTCTAAAGGAAAAAGAATTGTTATTTCTTTTGTAGGTTACGAAACGCAAGAAGTGGATGCGGTTACCGGAAAAGAACTGACAATTACGCTGCAAGATGATTCACAAGCGCTTGAAGAGGTAGTAGTGCTGGGTTACAGTAGCAGAGCTCGTAAAGATCTGACTGGCTCAGTAGGTTCCGTGTCTGGTGTGAAGATTGCTGCTGTACCAGTTACTTCAGCGCTGTGGCTTTGCAGGAAAATAGCTGGTGTG
>ENA-OQAS01000704-OQAS01000704.1-human-gut-metagenome-genome-assembly--contig:-NODE-704-length-17227-cov-2.916901_pt1 | contig 17227 bp, 18 predicted proteins | sample MGYA00242733_ERZ504523 | MGnify/ENA primary metagenome ERZ504523 (study PRJEB26092, sample SAMD00036239) | human gut metagenome | host: Homo sapiens | study: EMG produced TPA metagenomics assembly of... | reverse complement strand
TAGCAATGAAGAAAGAAAAGAAATCAGGACGATTTTCATATATGACAGGTCAATTGGTGGTCGTTGCTACTAATGCATTTGGAATGGGAATAGATAAGTCAAATGTAAGATATGTAATTCATTATAATATGCCACAGAGTATGGAGAATTATTATCAGGAGGCAGGAAGAGCTGGCAGAGATGGAGAGGACTCACAGTGTATAATGCTGTTTTCTGCACAGGATGTGATAATAGATAAGTTCCTTCTTGATAAGAAAGAATTTGAAGGCGTTGAATATGAGGATATAGACGTTATTAAACAGCGTGACCTGCATAGATTGTATGTAATGGAGGGGTATTGCAAGACAACGGGCTGTTTAAGAAATTACATACTTAATTATTTTGGAGAAAATGTAACCGGAGTATGTGGTAATTGCGGCAACTGCAATAGTGAATATGAAGAAATTGATATGACAGCGCAGGCAAAATGGGTCATTAACTGTATAGCAGAAACCAAGGGAAGATTTGGACAGGGCATAGTTATAGGAACTCTGCTTGGAGCTAACAGGGCAAGGCTTAAAGAGGTTGGAGCTGTTAATTATAAATCATATGGAAAGCTTGCAGGAATGAAAGAAGCTGAGTTAAGACCGCTTATAGCCCAGCTTATATCAGACGGTTATATAATACAGACACAGGACGAATACAGTGTCCTTAAAATGGGAGATATAACACCTTTAAAGCAGGAAAATGCACATATATATCTAAAGCGTATGAAAGAGTCCGAGGAAGCAAGAAATGCAAAGCTTACAGGTAAGACAGGAAGCACAGGTAGTTCATATGAAGCAGGTGATGAAACTTTTCTATCAGGTTCAGGAAAGAAAGGCAGAAAGCAGACAGGCAAAGCAGGTAAAAGAAGCAGTTCATCAACAGGAAAGAAGAGTACAGATTCACTTACAAGTGCAGGTTATGAGTTATTTGAACGCTTAAAGGCATTGCGAATGATAATAGCAAGGGAAGAAGGTATGCCTCCATATATTGTATTTAGTGATAAGACACTTATAGATATGTGTGAGAAGCTTCCTTTAAATGCAGAAGCAATGCTTGAGGTATCAGGTGTAGGACAGAATAAACTGATGAAATATGGACAGAGATTTGTAAATGAGATAGATACATTTGTTAAAGAACATAAAGGAATGGCAGCAACAATTAATTAGAAAAAGTGTGCATAGGCACAGTCAGGTTATATAGAATAGTGCACAGAAAAGAGGATTATTATGACAAAGATAGTAGCAGTAGCAGGTAAGGGCGGCGTTGGAAAGACTTCGCTTGCAGGAGCATTTGTTAAAGTGCTTGTAGAGAAATATCCAGATAAGAAGATACTGGCGATTGATGCTGACCCTGCGGTTGGACTTTCTACAGTGCTTAACATAGAAGTGGACAAGACAATAGATGATATAAGAAAAGAAGTCATTAAAAATGTAGAGGACGGCGATACCAAGTCAGCCGTTGAGCTGTTAGGTGAGGCGAAGTATGAGATATATGATGCAATTAAAGAACAGGACGGCTATGCATTTATAGCGATAGGAAGACCGGAAACAGCCGGCTGTTACTGCCGGATTAATTCATATCTTAAAGAGGTGATAACACTTCTTTCTGAACAGTTTGATTATGTAGTTATAGACGGCGAGGCTGGAATTGAGCAGATTAACAGGCGTGTTATGGAAAAGGTTACACATCTTGTGCTTGTAACAGATGCAAGCAAGAAAGGCTGTCAGGTAGTTAAGACTATTAAAAATGTTGCAGATGAGCTTGTTATGTATGAGAAAGCTGGAGTTATAGTTAACCGCATACCGGATAAGAAAGTGATAGAACTTATGGATATAAGTGGGCTTCCATTATTATCTGTAATTGAAAATGATATGAAACTGGCAGAGGCAGATATTAAGGGCGAGAATATACTTACACTTTCAGATGATGACAGAATTGTTGCAGGGGCGGCAGAGGCACTTTGCAATATTGGTTTGATATAGTATTGGAGGAATATTTTTGAAGGATTTACAGCATTTATATTATTTTGAGAAACTATTAGAGGAGGTCAATAATGACCTTGTAAGAGAAGCACAGAATAAAGGCAGTATTGCAATTGGAGCAGTCTGTTTTCAAATTCCAGAGCCACTAATTAATCTTCCTGGCTGTTTCTCGGTAAGACTTAGAGCACCAAGAACAGGTTCTATAGAGATGGGTACATATTATATGAGCAGTATGCTTTGTGAGGCTGTCGTGCCATACTTGAAAGAGCAATCGAGGGAGGGTTTGAATTTCTTGACTGCATAATAGCACCTGATGCGTGTGCACAGATGAACAGGTGCGTTGAGAATATAGAAAGACAGAATTTATGTTCCAAGGAAAAGTTCTTTGTGGAATATTCTGATGTTCCTATGAAGGACGATGAAACAGCCTTAAGACATTATGTAAGGCAGATGAGGGCACATGTATTAGAGCCGCTTAACAAGGTGTATGGAATTGATATATCAGATGAAGCATTAAGAAAGTCAGTTGATTTGCAGAATAAGATAAGCAGGCTCATAACACAGATTGGTGACTACAGAAAAGAAGACAATCCAAGAATAACAGGCTATGAATTCGCAGTGTTATGCCTTGCGACATATTGCTGTCCTAAAGAGGCACTTATTGAAAAGCTGGAGGATACGCTTAAGGAGTTGGGCACAAGACAGCCAGATGATAAGAAGAATTACAGGGCAAAGGTTGTTATGGTAGGTTCGGAGATTGATAATCCAGAGCTTATAAAGCTTTGTGAGGAGGCTGGTGCGTTAGTTGTTGCTGACAGGTTCTGTTTTGGTTCACTTCCGGGAAGAAGCGAGATTATTCTTAATGACACGGAAGATGTACTTATGCAGATATGCAGGCAGTATATGCACTGGGGCAAATGTCCACGTTATATGAATACAGCTAAGATTAAGGAACGTCAGGAATATGTAGACAGCATTGCCAAAGAATACAAGGCAGACGGCTTATATACCAGCAGATAAAGTTCTGCGATTACTGGGGATATGAGAGAGCTTCGGCATTTCATATTATGCGTGAAGAATACGGATATCCGGTGTTATCAATTGACAGACCTTATGTAGCAGGTAATTCGGGACAGATAAGGACACGAATACAGGCATTTGTTGAGAGCCTTGAGCTTAAGAAGCTTAAAAAATAATAAATGAATAATAAGATGTAAATATTAAGATGTAAATGTATGACTGAAAGAATACATTTAAGAAATTAACAATAAAAATACAGATATATGGTTAAGAAAGGATTGGCTATGTCAGGTAAACTTGGAAGTGAGCCGCTTGGTAAGTTCTATACTGGTAAGAAACCTAAGAAAAGACGTGAATGGAGAGGTTTCAAAGATACATGGTATGACTATGTAAGGTGGCTTGGATATTGGAAAACTTTGATTACATTTATAATAAAACCTAATAATATAAAAGGCTTTTTCAGATACCGCTGGATGCTTAATTATCTTGCACTGCCTGATTTTATGGACAGGCATACGGAAGGAATGAGAGGCTTACAGCTTCGTATGGCACATCAGGCACTGGGACTTATTGTTACAGATATATGTGGTATGCTTGGACAGATATTTAGGGCAGACCCTGCAATCGGCAATGATAAGGAACTTAATAAGAAGATTGTTCTTTTTGATGAGAATATGATGAGTACACTTATGGGTGGATTTCCTAATCTTGTGTGGCTTTCAGTTGAAGTTCCAGCCGTGTATACAAGCTCAATGATGTCGCAGAATGGAGTTAGCTATTATGTTGATGTAACACACGAATATGGAGTTCCGACAGATGTATGTCCTATGCCGGCGGCAGAGCTTGGAGTTGCACTTGCAGACGATTTCCCGCTTATTGGCTGTTGTGCTGTACAGTGTAATACAACCTGTGATGGAAGTCTTATGGGAAATGGAATTGAGGCACGCTCATTTAAGATTCCAACATTCCAGCTTGCTGTCCCTATAAGGCACAGGCAGGAAAGCGTGCAGGAATATGCGGCAGAAGAAGTTGTCAATGCAATACATTTTATTGAGGAGCAGACAGGAGAAAAGTTTAACTGGGATGCTTTCTTTAAGAGTATGAAAGGTTCAATGCAGAGACAGAAGAATTCCTTGAATGGATGGAAATCTCAAAGACTGACTATCCGCAGGTTATGGGTGTTACACTTGCACTTTACAGATATGGTGTATATCAGGCGGCAGGCGGAAGAAACCAGGCATTTCTTGATATGGATAAGAAGCTCACAAGAATGGCTATGCAAGGCTATAAGAAGAAAGAGCTTGCGGCAAGGGAATACCGACACCGTGCTATGACGTGGGGTGTTCAGGCGGCATATTATACAGCACTTCCAATATGGCTGCTTAACTGCTGGGGTATAGTTACAATAACCGATATGTTAAGTATGGTATCAACAGAGATGGTCAATACAGAGGATAAACATCAGGCAATGCTTGACCTTGCATATCTGTATGAGAATATGATTATGCGTAATCGTTCTAATGGCGGCTATGAAACAGGTGTTGAAGCGTTATGGCGTTATTGTGAGATGTTTAATATAGACATAGTTATTATGTATGTACATATGGGCTGTAAATCAATGTCAGGATATCACGGCTTATTTGAGGAAGAAGCAAGAAAGCACGGCGTACATCTTATATGGGTAACACATAATCTTATGTGTCCTGAGGACGGCAGCAGAAGAGATATGAGGACAGAAATCAACAGATATATGAGAACTGTATTCCGTGAAGAGCCGCTTGACCCTACATTGGAAGATTTTGACGACTCACAGAACTGGTAAGAATTCATAAAGATAAGAAAGGAATAATAATATGGCTAAATATTATGGCGGTTGTGATGCAGGAAGTACTTACACCAAATGCGTTATATTAGATGAAACAGGAAAAATAGCAGCAAATATCACTAAAAGAAGCAGAATTAATCCAGTGCTTAGTGCTAAAGACAGCTTAGATGAGGCTGTAGCTTTAGTAGACGGGCTTAATAGTGCAGACGAACTTGATTATCTTATTGGAACAGGCTATGGACGTAATAAAGTACCATTTGCTGACGAGAACATATCAGAGATAAGCTGTCACGCTATGGGTGTTCACGTTGCCGCACCAGATGTAAAGGCGATAATAGATATCGGTGGGCAGGACGTTAAGGGTATTGCTATAGATACAGATGGAACAGTTCTTAATTTCTCAATGAATGATAAATGTGCGGCTGGTACAGGAAGATTTTTTGAGTCAATGGCAAGGGCATTTGAGATGAGCCTTGATGAGTTCTCCAAGCTTTCTTTAACAGCTAAAAATGTTATCCCTATAACAGCACAATGTGCTGTATTTGCAGAGAGTGAGGTAATCTCACTTGTAGGAGAAGGAAAGCCAATGGAGGAGATAGCCGCAGGAATTGAGCTTTCGGTAGCAAAGAGATGTTTTGTAATGGCTAAGAAGGCAGGAGTTGTTGAATCAGTTACACTTACAGGCGGCTGTGCCAAGAATGAGGCTTAAAGCAGGCTATAGAGAAGGTGTTAAAGGTTAAGGTGGTAGAACTTCCTATAGATCCACAGCTTATGGGTGCTTTAGGAGCGGCTGAATATGCCAGACAGAAAGGAATGGCCAGATGATAATATTAAAGATAATTGGAATAATAGCGATTGTTATTGCGGTGCTGTTTATACTCAGCCTTTTTATATATTTCTTTAATCTTGATATGAAATTTGCCTCAAAGCTTATAAAGCCGCTTACGGCATATTATAACTGGTCAAAGAACAGACGTGAGGCAGATAAGAAGAATAAATGAGTATGAAGTTATATGATAAGGATATAGCCTGTGTAATGCAGAATATAAAGGCATATGGAGAGTGCAAGACACTTGATAATAATACGCACTGGAAGATGAATGATAAAGAGAAGCTTGTGTTAAGAAGTGATATGGCATACGAACTTGGCGGCGGAATGAATGAGGCTGTGAGTGCATTGGCATTTACTACGGATAAAGCTGTCGTTGATACAGACGGAGTGTATCTTATAGGTGATGATATGACAAGCATTGACAAAGATATACCATATGCAAGACTTACATTTATAAGGCTTAAGGAAAATGTGCTTGATGACACTAAAAAAGGTGCATTATATGCAGTTATGAGAGCTGTCGATTATGTAAGATACAATACATATCCGGATGGATTTATGATGAGAATATCATCAGTTAAAGAAAGAGAGCCGGTAAGAATATCAAAGGAAGCTGTAAATAGTAATATAAGCTTTTCTAATATAGGTTCAGAGCTTATAAGAGCTTATAAGACAAGAGAAGAAGTTGAGGCTGTAAAGATATACTTTATTACATCAGGTAGTGCAGATTATACAATGCTTAAGCAGTATGCAGGCAGATGTGAGCAGATAACGGATTCACTTAACCATATATTCAATGGGCTGGTTATGGATTGTTCAACGTGTTCAAGCAGGGAGTTATGTAATGAAATAGAGGATTTAAGAAAGTTTCATAACAGTATTTGATATTTTGCATCGATGAATATTATCCTTTCATTGATTACTCTAATTGTAAATGTTAATATTAAATATAGAAGGAAATAACAACAAATAATAGTAAACAATTGTATATAATGGTATACAATCGGTGTTGATGCAGTCAAATGATAAAGCCCAGAACAGGCAGAATGGAGGAAGAATGTATAGAGAAGATTATAAGGTAACAGTTCCCCAGTTTAAAAGACTTGAGGTATTATTAAGTGATTGTGGAGCAATAAGCGGAAAGCTTGATATTGAAACAGGAAGACATAATGCCAGAGTAATTAATAATAAGGTAAAAGAACTCTCAGAAAATGGTGGTGGTACAATTGTAATTCCTAAAGGAATATGGGCAAGTGCACCAATTCGTCTTTTATCAGATGTAAGCATAAGAATTGAAAGCCAGGGACTTCTTAAGTTCATAAAATCCAAAGAAGATTATCCTTTAATTATAACTAATTATGAGGGACAGCCATGCATAAGAACTGTATCACCTATCACAGCAGAGAATGCGGTAAATGTTGCAATTACAGGTATGGGTATGGTTGACGGAAGTGGTGATGAATGGCGTCCGGTTAAGAAGTTCAAGGTGACAGATAAACAGTGGGAACAGCTTCTTAAAAAGAGTGATAACGTATTTGAAACTAAAGAAACACAGATATGGATGCCTACTAAATCAAGCCTTCTTGGTAATGAGAAGAATATCCAGTCAGATAAAGATGAAGCTTTAGAAGAAGCAAGAGATTATTATGATTTCTACAGACCAGTAATGGTGAGTCTGCGTCATTGTACTAACGTACTTTTAAGTGGTGTAACATTTATGAATTCACCAGCCTGGAATATACATCCATTTTTCTGCGAGAATGTCACAATTGACAATATTAAGGTACGCAATCCTTACTATGCACAGAATGGTGATGGCATTGATGTAGAGTCTTGTACTAATGTACATATCCACCACAGTGTATTTGAGACAGGTGATGATGCAATATGTATCAAAGCAGGCAAGAATGCAATCGCAAGAACAATAGATGGACCTTGCAGTAATATATATATACACGATTGTGTTGTTAATGAAGGACATGGTGGTTTTGTAATCGGAAGTGAAATGTCAAGAGGTGTTAAGGATATACTTGTTGAGAACTGCACATTTATAGGTACGGATGTAGGTGTAAGAATGAAGAGTGCACTAGGCAGAGGCGGTGTGGTTGAGAATATCACAATACGCAATATCAATATGGTTAATATAAAGGGTGAGGCAGTTATACTTACTATGGGTTATGTACTCAACCTGCTTAACCGTAATGAAACAATAGCTATGGATAATGAAGAAGATGTTCCATACTTCAGAAATATTGATATGGATGGCATTGTGTGTACAGACTGTAAGGAATTCGTTAAAATTGAACCTTTAAACGGCCGTCCAGACACGATTAAGGATGTAGTTATTAATAAACAGAAGTTCTGCTAACAAAATGTATTAATGTCTTTCTGATTATTAACAGCTGCTATGTGCCGGTGATGCACACTCACTTGAAGCTGTAGTATGTCGTAAGCGGATATGCTCGGTGTTAGAATGTGTGATGCACATTCTTGTTTATATATAGAAAGAGGATAAAGTTGTGAAAAATAATAAATATGAAATAGATATGTGTAATGGTACATTAATGGATAAGTTGATTTCATTTGCACTTCCATTAATGCTTTCAGGTATGTTACAGCTTATGTTTAATGCTGTAGATATAATTGTTGTTGGGAGATTTACAGGCAGTACTGCACTTGCCGCTGTAGGCTCGACAACGGCACTGATTAGTACGTTTACCAATCTTTTTATAGGCGTTTCACTAGGAGCAAATGTACTTGCGGCAAGATTTTATGCAACAGGCAAAGCTAAAGAAATGTCGGAGACAGTCCATACAGCCATAGCACTTGCGGCAATAAGCGGTGTTGTTATGTGTATTATTGGCATTGCTGCCGCAAGAGAGCACTTGTCCTTATTGACACACCAGATGATGTAATTGGCCAGGCAGCACTGTATTTAAGACTGTATTTTTGTGGTATGCCATTTTTATGCTTTATAACTATGGAGCGGCAATATTAAGGGCAGTAGGTGACACGAAAAGACCACTTATGTATCTTATAATAGCAGGTTCTACCAATGCGGTTTTAGATCTTGTGCTTGTGATAATATTTAAAATGGGCGTTGCAGGTGTTGCTATAGGAACAGTTACTTCACAGCTTATATCGTGTATTCTTGTAATAAGATGCCTTATGATAACAGAGTCAGATACAAGTTAAGAATAAGGGATTTAAGAATAAGAAAATATTACCTTTTACAGATACTAAGTGTAGGACTTCCAGCAGGAATACAGAGTACTGTTATTAACTTTTCAAATGTATTGCTTCAGTCATCAGTTAATTCATTTGGCGAGATAGCAATGGCAGGTTATACAGCCGCTAATAATATACTTGGCTTTCTTTATGTGTCTGTCAACTCAATAACGCAGGCGTGTATGAGCTTTACGAGCCAGAATTACGGCGTTAGAAAATTCAAGCGAATGGATAAGGTGTTAATTGACTGTATGATACTTCGGTTATAGTGTCAGTAGTTATCGGTGGTGGTTCATATATTTTAGGACGCCAGATACTTGGTATATACACGAACCAGAGTGAGGTTATAGAGTGTGGTATGGAGATACTTCAATATCGACAATACCATATTTTCTGTGTGGCATTATGGATATGCTTCCAGGAGCTATGCGTGGAGTAGGTTATTCAGCAGTTCCTATGGTCCTTTCAATTGTAGGTACAGTTGGGACAAGACTTGTGTGGATATATGGTGTATTCCCAAGCCATAGAAGTCTGTATGAGTTATTCATATCGTATCCAGCTTCGTGGTTTATAACAATTGTAATGCAGGCAATATGTCTTGTATTTGTAAGAAAAAAGGTAAGAAGCAAAGAATGATTATACAATATATAATCAATGATGGATTAAATTACAAGAAGTGAGGGTTAGTATGTATACAAAGGAAGATTTAAAAGAATATTTAAAGGCTATGGGGCTTACAGGAAAAGAAACAATACTTGTTCATTCTTCAATGAAATCCATAGGGGAAGTAGAAGGCAGGGCAGATACAGTGCTTGATGCCCTTATAGAATATTTTAAGGATGGACTTTTACTGCTTCCAACCCATACATGGAAAAATATTAACGAGGACAATCCAGTATACGACCAAGCGGTCACGCCGTCCTGTGTTGGGATACTTACTAATCTGTTTCTTAAAAGAGATGGGGTAATACGTTCACTTCACCCAACACACAGTATGGCAGGAATAGGTGTAAATGCCAAAGAATATCTTGCAGGTGAAGAACACAATAACACACCTTGTACACCGGGCGGCTGTTATGACCGCTTAAAAGACTGTGGTGCAAAGATACTTCTTATAGGAGTTGGCAATGAGCGTAATACATACATTCACAGCGTTGAAGAAGTGCTTAACATACCTAACAGACTGTCAGACAAACCAATGAAACTACAGATAATTATGCCAGATAAATCTATAAAGACAGTATATGTAAGAAAGCATTACAATGCTGCCCAGCCACACATATCAGAAGACTTTGTAAAGCTTGACCAGGCATTATTAGAATGTAATGCAATGACCAGAGTAAAATTCGCAGATGCCGACAGCTCCTGTGTGATGCCGGCCAAATCTTTAAGGTGGTAAGGCACATATTGTCCCCAGCCCCCGAATGTATAGTAACAAGCCCGATTGAAAAGTCCCAGTGGCAGGACTTTACAGATTAACCAAATAAAAATATCTTTTTATATGGTCAGTGTTTAAAAATGCCTTGCTATAGTTAAAAACTATAACAAGGCATAAAATATATCAATTTTACAATCCCCCAATAATAACATATAATAATCCTATAAACATACAATAAATATATGTAAATAGCAATTACAAGTTGATAACTTATTTGAATTTTGTAACAACGCCCAATTAGAAAAGCCATCGCAACCCTACCGTCAAGTGCTGGATTGATATAAGCATAAAAAGACAATGGGGAGCCGCCGGTCCTTAAGTGCTGTTCTTTAGCACTTTAGTACCGCTGCGAGCGACACTTAGTGCAAACGTGTCTTTGTTGCTTATAACAATCCAGCACGCCTCACTATATAACAATGCTTTTCTAATGTCCGTTGTCATAACATTGAATTAGAGCACCACTGTAATGCAATTTGAAAGTGTAATGCAATTCAAAAGCAATAAATTTATATAATATTGGAGGCATACCATATGAAGCAGATACTATGTTTTGGAGATTCCAACACCTGGGGACTTATCCTAAGACTAACCAGCGTTACCCTTGGGGCGTAAGATGGACAAGTATTTTAGATAATGAACTTAACAGACATTTTAATAATGAATATCGTGTGATAGAGGAAGATTGTGCGGAAGAACAACAGTATTTGACGACCCATTAAGAGATGGCCGCAATTCATTCAAACTCCTTCCAACAATATTAGAGTCGCACAATCCAGTAACAGATGTGATTATAATGTTAGGAACTAATGACTGCAAGGCAGTATACAACGCTTCGGCAGAAGTTATCGGACAGGGTGTGGAGAGATTAATTAATCAGGTAAAGAGCTGCCTTCCACACAGCAGAATACTTCTTGTATCACCGATACATCTTGGAAAAGGTGTGTGGGAGCAGGACTACGACCCTGAGTTCTCAGAAGCTTCTGTTGAAGTATCTAAGAAGCTTGCAGGTGTATACAGCAAAATTGCAGAAAAAGAATCAATAGATTTCTTATCAGCTCAGATGCAGCACAGCCAAGCGAAATAGACAGGGAACACCTAAGCGAACAGGGACATAAAGAACTTGCAAGAAACATATTAAAGTGGTTTGACATTTAAAAATACATAATGTTATAATACCATAGCCTTAAGTATAACAATAACAAAGGCTGTCAGCTACAATTAATTTATAAAATATATGTGGATTTTTCTAGTTGAATCTATTTTTCGCCACATAGCTGTTAATCACAGCTATGTGGCTATTTTGTGTAATAGGGAATTCTATCGTGATTCCTTATTACACAAAGGCACTATGTGCCAATAATGCACACTCGTGCGAAGATGTAATTGGTCGCAGGCGACCGCACTCGGCACAGGAATGTGTTTAGCACATTCATTTTTATGAAATAGGGGATTTACCCCAATAAGATAAGGAGATAAGTATGGATCAGACTTATATGAAGAAAGAAAACGTATTAAAACTTCTGATAACTATGGCACTTCCAATGGTTATATCAATGCTTGTAAATTCACTCTACAACATTGTAGACAGCTTCTTCGTAGCACAGATAAGCGAAGACGCGATGACTGCTATATCGCTTGTGTTTCCAATGCAGAACTTTATTAATTCGGTAATGATAGGTTTTGGAATAGGAATAAATTCAGTAATATCATTTTATATGGGTGCACAGGATAAGGTACAGGCAGACAAAGCCGCAAGTCAGGGGATATTACTTGCGACAATACACGGAATAGTAATGACAGCAGGATGTATTATGCTTATAAAGCCATTCCTTTGTATGTTCACTAATGACAGCAGTATTGTAGAATTAGGACTTCAATACTCATATATAGCATTTGCATTTTCAACAATACTTGCATGGCAGCTGGTGTTTGAAAAGACATTTCAGGCTGTTGGAAGAATGACAGCATCAATGACGGCAATGCTTGGTGGCTGTATAACTAATATCGTGCTTGACCCGATGCTTATATTCGGAATAGGAATATTCCCTGATCTTGGAATAAGAGGAGCGGCAATTGCCACAGGAATAGGACAGACAGTAAGTCTTCTTGTGTATGTTATCATATATATACTACGACCTATGCCAGTGCGTTTTACAAGAAAATGTATGAAGCCAGAGAAAACATTATGTCTGAAAATGTATTCGGTCGGCATACCAGCCAGTCTTAATATGGCACTTCCTTCACTGTTAATATCAGCACTTAATGTAATACTAGCAGCATTTTCACAGACATATGTATTCGTGCTTGGTGTATATTACAAGTTACAGACATTTCTTTATCTGCCTGCCAATGGAGTTGTTCAGGGAATGAGACCATTAATCGGATATAATTATGGTGCAGGAGAGCATAAGAGGGTTAAGAAAATATATTCGACAGCCACAATAATAGTATTAATAATTATGTGTGCTGGAACAGCTATATGCCTTGGAATACCAGATAAGCTTATAGGCTTATTCACAACTAATGCAAATACAATTAGTGCCGGTGCCAAGCACTTAGAATAATCAGTGCAGGCTTTATCGTATCGTCAGTATCTGTAACAGCCTCTGGTGCACTGGAAGGATTGGGAAAAGGACTTCCATCACTCGTAATATCAGTATTCAGATATGTAGTTATTATAATTCCAGTTGCATTTATTCTTTCAAGGATATATGAAGTTAATGGAGTGTGGTGGTCATTTGGAGTTACTGAGTTGGTAACTGCATTTATATCGTATATAATCTATAAAAAGGCGACACATCATCATTAAATGTAATCAGACATATAAGGTATCTTATGAAACAGCAGGTCATCAATACAGATTTGAGGTAAAGTCAATAATATGGTTTATGTAAATTTAATTATTGGATTTGTATAATTGCTTTATTTTGAAGAATAATGGTTGTATAATAAAAAATACAATTTACAATATTATATAAAAGATATTAATTGTAATTATATGGAGAGTGAAGATAATATAATTGGTATACAATAAAATATATAAATTGCGAATAAAAGAGGAGGCTTAATATATGTGTACAGCAGTTACTTATAAGACTAAAGATTTCTATTTTGGAAGAACTCTTGATTATGAGTCTCATATGGTGAAGAGATAACAGTTACACCAAGGAATTATATATTTGATTTCAGGCATATAGGACAGCTTAAAAGCCATTATGCAATAATTGGTATGGCATTTGTGTCAGAAGGATACCCACTTTATTATGATGCAGTTAATGAAAAAGGTCTTGGAATGGCTGGACTTAACTTTGTTGGTAATGCGGCATATAAGGCATCAGTATGTGGTGAGAAGGATATAGCACAGTTTGAGTTCATACCTTGGATATTAAGCCAGTGTGCGACAGTCAGCGAAGCAAGAGCTAAGCTTGATGGAATTAATCTTACAGGAACACCATTCAGCAGCCAGCTTCCAGCGGCACAGCTTCACTGGATAATTGCAGATAAAGACGAGACAATCACAGTTGAGTCTATGAAAGACGGACTTCATATATATGACAATCCGGTCGGAGTGCTTACTAACAATCCGCCATTTGATATGCAGATGTTTGCACTTAATAATTATGCAGGGCTTTCAAGCAGACAGCCAGATAATACATTTGCAGACAAGCTTAAGTTAAATGCTTACAGCCGTGGAATGGGAGCTATGGGACTTCCGGGAGATTTATCAAGCCAGTCACGTTTTATAAGAGCAGCATTTACAAGACTTAACGCAATTTCAAGCGATACAGAGGAAGAAGTGTAAGCCAGTTCTTTCATATACTAGGTTCGGTAGAACAGCAGAGAGGTTGTTGTGAGGTAACTGACGGAAAGTATGAGATTACTATTTATACATCCTGCTGCAATGCGGCAAAGGGAATATATTATTACACAACATATGATAATCATCAGATAACAGCAGTAGATATGCACAAGGAAAATCTGGACGGAACAGAGCTTATAAGATATCCAATTATTACTAAGGGTGAAGTAAGATGGCAGAATAGATAGAATATGTCAGAATAATAGTGATGGAGAGATAAGGCAATGGAATGTACTGATAAGTATGATTTTGATACACCAATAGACAGAACTAATACGCAGTCCTTGAAATGGGATGTTGCAGAAAATGAACTTCCTATGTGGGTTGCTGATATGGATTTTAAGACAGCACCAGAGATAATTGAGGCTGTTAATAAGAGAGCGTCGCACGGAGTATTTGGATATTCAATAATACCGGAAAGCTGGAATGAGGCTGTAGCAGGCTGGTGGTCAAGAAGACATAACTGGGATATTGATAAAGACTGGCTTGTATTTTGCACAGGAGTTATACCATCAGTGTCAAGCATAGTAAGAAAGCTTACAACACCTAATGAAAATGTTGTTATACAGACACCAGTTTATAATATATTTTTTAATTCAATATCAATAATGGAAGAAGGGTGCTTGAAAATCCATTAAGATATGAGAATGGCGAATACAGCATTGACTGGGAAGACCTAAAGAATAAGTTAGCCAATCCACAGACAAGTCTTATGATATTATGCAATCCACAAAATCCATCAGGAAAGATATGGAGCAAGGAAGATTTATCAAGGATAGGTGAGCTATGTGCAAGGTATTATGTAACAGTGGTATCTGATGAAATTCATTGTGATCTTACAGACCCTGGAAAGGAATATATCCCATTTGCTTCTGTATCAGATGTATGCAGGGATATAAGCATAACCTGTGTTGCACCTACTAAGACATTTAATATTGCAGGACTACAGACAGCAGCTGTCATTGTGCCACATAAGAATTTAAGGCATAAGGTGTGGAGAGCACTTAATACTGATGAGGTTGCAGAGCCTAACGCGTTTGCGGTATGGGCAGCAGAAGCAGCTTATAATTATGGTGATAAATGGCTTGATGAATTGAGAGGTTACATTTATAATAATAAAAGAATTGTTAACGAGTATGTCAATGACAATATTACATCAATAAAAGTTGTGCAATCAGAGGCAACATATCTTTTATGGCTGGATTGTTCAGCAATTACTGATAATAGCAGTGAATTAGCGGCATACATAAGAAACAGGACAGGGTTATATCTGTCAGCAGGCAATGTGTATGGCGGTAATGGCAATCAATTCTTAAGATTAAATATTGCGTGTCCTAAGGCAGTGCTTATGGACGGACTTAAAAGACTTGAAGAAGGTATCAGGCTGGCTATGAATTAACAAGTTGTTAAGCTGGCAGTTGATTAACTTTGTAAGGATATACTAGCTGATAATTAATGGGGTAATATATGGAAAATGGAAGTTTGCAATACGAAAATCAAATATTAAAATCAGAACTTGAGGCAGAACATTTTATTCTTACACAGATGGCAGAACTTGGAAAGGTAAGAAATGTACGGGAATGTCAGGTAGCAATAAATAATCTTCTTGAAAAAATCGGACATTTTACGAAAGCTGACAGAGCATATATAGTTGATGAAAAAGACGGTTGTTATTATAACACATATGAGTGGTGTAATGAAGGTATTGAACCACAGATTAATCAACTTCAGAATTTGAGAGCAGAGGATATGCCGTATTGGATACCAAAGCTTTCAAGTGGTGAGAGTATATTTATTGAAGATTTGGAAAATGTAAAAGAGACTATGCCTGTTGAATATGAAATATTAAAGCCTCAGAATATACATACACTTATAGTGTTTCCAATAATATTAAGCAATACATTAAAAGGGTTTATAGGTGTTGATAATCCTAATATAAAGGATGCAAAGGACGTAATCAGACTACTTGCGGCACTGGGGAGTTATCTTGGTACTACAAGAGAGAATGCCGCTGTATATGCCAAGCTTGAATACAGGCTTAATTACGATTCACTTACCAAGGCGTATAACAGGTATGGGTTTTACAAGAATGCACAGAAGCTCATAAAGGAGCATACTGATACAGAGTATTGCCTTATATTATCAGATATTAAGAGTTTTAAGCTTATTAATGAAATATATGGTGAGAATATTGCAGATAAGATATTAATAGATGAAGTTAATATTATCAGGCAGAAGATGAAAGGTAATTCAGTTCTTGGAAGACTTAATGGTGACATAATTGCTATGGTTATTCCTAAGGAGTATCTGTCTGAGAAAGAATTTTCTGATATGATAAAGCTGCTTAGTGACAGGTATTCCAACAAGAATTTCAGGCTTCATATATATCTTGGAGTATATTACATAAAAGATGTCAATGAAACGATAAGACAGATGGTAGACAAGGTATCTCTTGTGATTATGAAGAGTAAAGGTAATATGAGCAATTATATTCTTTATTATGATGAGAATTCATATAGGAATGACATATTTAAACAGCAGCTTATAGGTGAGTTCGAGACAGCACTTAATGAGAACCAGTTCTGTATGTATTTACAGCCACAGACGGATAAGGATGGCAATATGCTTGGAGCAGAGGCACTTATAAGATGGAATCATCCTAATATGGGACTTATTATGCCAGGTGCATTTATAGAGTGCTTTGAAGATGCAGGACTTATATACAGGCTGGATAACTACATATGGGAGGAAGCTGCTAAGCAGCTTAAGATATGGAAAGACTCTGGTTATAATTATTATATATCGGTTAATATATCAGCAAAGGATTTCTATCATATTGATGTATACCAGACTTTCAAAAATCTTGTAAGTAAGTATGGTATAGATACAGATAAGCTTCACATTGAGATAACAGAAACAGCGTTATCAGAGGATAAGCAGGCGGCACATAAGACTATAGAAAGACTTCACGATGAGGGCTTTATAATAGAGATAGATGATTTTGGAAGCGGATATT
>ENA-OQAS01000703-OQAS01000703.1-human-gut-metagenome-genome-assembly--contig:-NODE-703-length-17245-cov-3.347879_pt1 | contig 17245 bp, 23 predicted proteins | sample MGYA00242733_ERZ504523 | MGnify/ENA primary metagenome ERZ504523 (study PRJEB26092, sample SAMD00036239) | human gut metagenome | host: Homo sapiens | study: EMG produced TPA metagenomics assembly of... | reverse complement strand
TTCTTGAGCTCTTTGCCAGTCCATCCTCCTCACGGATGATTGGGCAGCCGATGATTTCTGTGTCAACATTTAAATCCTTTACCATACGCTTTATGACCGCAAGCTGCTGTGCATCCTTCTGTCCAAAGTATGCACGGTCAGGTGTCACAATGTGAAACAGCTTCAGGACAACTGTCTGCACACCTCTAAAATGGATAGGTCTTGTTTTCCACAAAGCTCAGTTGTGAGCCATTCATATCCACATATGAGCAGAAGCCGTCTGCATACATCTCCTCAGGCTCAGGATGGAAAATAATGTCAACGCCCGCATCCTCACAAAGCTTTGCATCCCTGTTTAAATCACGTGGATAGCTGTCTAAATCCTCTGCAGGGCAAACTGCATTGGATTTACAAAAATACTCACTACAACCTTGTCATTCTCGCGTCTTGCCGCATCGATTAAGCTCTTGTGTCCCTCGTGGAGGTATCCCATTGTAGGTACAAAGCCAACGCTTTTGCCCTCTTTTTTCCATGCCTTTACTGCTTCTCTTACCTGTTCGATTTGTCCGTATATTAACATTTTATGTCTCCTTATTCTTTTATTTTTCGTAGCTATTTTTTGTAAATATTCTTCAATACTATTTTCGATACTAATACAGCTTGTCAATTATTGTCTCATCCATCTTAAAGGTATGCTCCTCACCCGGAAGCTTCCCTCCTCAACAGCCTTTTTGTAGCTGTGAACGCCTCATTCATTTCTTTTCCGACCTGTGCAAACTGCTTTACAAATTTCGGCTTCATGTTTGCATACATGGCAAGCATATCCTGATATACAAGCACCTGGCCGTCGCAGTCTGCTCCCGCTCCGATACCGATTGTAGGTATGCTTATGCTCTCTGTAATTTTTTTTGCAAGTGCCTTTGGCACGCATTCGAGCACCACTGCAAATGCTCCTGCCTCCTCGACCGCACGGGCCTCGTCAAGAAGCTTCTGCGCTGCCTCTTCACCCTTGCCCTGCACCTTGAAGCCGCCAAATGCATTTACTGACTGTGGTGTAAGCCCTAAATGTGCACATACCGGAATTGACGCATCCACGATAGCCTTTATCTGTGGACATACCTCCTTGCCACCCTCGAGCTTGACTGCCTGCGCATGACCTTCCTTCACGAGTCGACCTGCATTGACCACAGCATCATATACTGATGTCTGATATGACATAAAAGGCATATCTGTGATGAGCAGTGTGTCCTTGATTCCCCTTGAAACAGCTGCACTGTGATGAATCATATCCTCCATAGTCACTGAAAGTGTATCCTCATAGCCAAGCACCACCATGCCGAGTGAGTCTCCCACTAAAATCGCATTGATTCCGGCCTCATCTATCAGCTTAGCAGTCGAATAATCATACGCTGTTAGCATCGTGAGCTTCTCGCCCTTTTCCTTTGCCTGTTTAAAAGTTACTACTGTATTTTTCATTGTCCAATCCCTCTGTCTTTCTGCAACAATCCGTTTTTTATAAATTCACGGTATTGTCAGCCTCTTAGCAATTCCATCATCTGAGTGTAATCCTTATCAGGATTCTTTTTTCAGCAATTTTTGCCAGTTTTGTACCAAGCATTTTGTACAAACTGACATCATCGCTATCGTCATTTTGCATACATGCGATATGTTTTTTCACTGTTTCAATATCGTTTCTCTCGATTGGCCCGGTCAGTGCGCCGTCACAGCCTGCTTCAAGTACATTTTCGATATTGCGCATCACAAGCTGACCTGTGGCTCTTACCGCCTCATCCCTTGTAAAGCCACAGTCCTCCAAAAGAGTGTAGCCCATGTCAAGGACAGCAATCACCTGATTACTCAGAATGCTCGCTGCTGCATGGTATTTTGCCTTTTTAGCGCCATCAATGCGGCATACCTCATTTCCAATAGAACTAAACAGCCCGGATATTGCTTCAACCGCAGCATCCTGCCCTTCCACTGTGAAAAATGCTTTATTTAATTGCTCATATGATGAAAATTTGTTACTGAACGGTAACATTGGATGAATTGAACAGCATGATACGCTCATGCTCTCCCTTCCGGAAAATGAATCGGATGATAATGCGCCACTGCAATGACATATAATCTGATTCCTTAGAGACAGTTCTTTTAATTGTTCCCAAACCGGTATAATAAATGAATCCGGTGTGGTGATAAATATAATCTGTGATTGATCCGCCAGTTGCTTTAGCGAATCAAAGCTCTCTGTCCTTGTAAACTCCGCAGCCTCCTTAGCTGCCACAGAATCCACGTCATAATAGCCTGCAAGCTCTATGTCCTTTGTCCTTAGGTATTTACCTATAGAACAGCCCACTCTGCCTGCGCCGATTATGCCTATTTTCATGCTACCACCTTCTTTCCAAGCCGGTCAGACCATTCCTATATCGCAGCCGATATAATCTCCGCCATGTGCCGTATGGTGCGGTCGATTTATCCTGTGCGCGCCTGTCACTTTGCTGCCTGCTTCATATTCTGATGCAGCAATGCGCTTGGGCCTTATTGCGTCTGCCGGATATGCTCTGTCATAAGGTGACAACACATCCTCCATGATACAGTTTCCTTCGAATACCGTTCGAAGAAAACTATACCACATTGACTATTATTTAACAATCCCTATTTTATTTTGCCTCAGTCATCTTGATATACTCATACTGTGGCTTGAAATCCTCTCTGTCACAGAGTTCATAGTAATGCATAAAGATTCTCTCCATGACATTTGGAATCTGATTTTCCTGTGGTTCAAATAGTATGATAAGATACTGCATTGAGCTGTAGCGCGTACAGACATCCACCTTTCTGATCTTGCTGCGGATAGACTGCTCCATGCAGTCAAGTGCCCTCTCAATTTCCTCGATATCTGCAAGCTGCTCCGGCAGAGTGTTCATAGTCACCATGACCAGATAGCAGTTGTGCTTGTGCCTATCTCCTACATTGTTCACGAACTCATAGATTCTTGCAAACTCTCTGTAGTTTAAATCCAGCGCCCCTGTATAGCTGCCACTCTCCTTTAAAAGCTTTGCCACGTTTCGTAAATCCGCACTCAGATTTGTATTCTCCTTATTGTCAGCTAAGAGCTGCTCATAGAAGAAATATGAACCCTTACAGTTCTGCTTCACATAGTAAAGTGCCTTATCTGCCTTTGTGTAGTCACTTTCAAACATGGCTCCCTTTGACGTCATGCACAGTCCTGCTGAAAGAGCAGCCTCCTTTATCTCACAGTCTGCTTCCCTGGCGCTCTCGAAGCCCTCAAATATACGCTTTATAACACTCTCCACGCTTGCCCTGTCAGAATATGGTATAAAGATGAGGAACTCATCACCTCCAAGCCTGCAGGCTGCAAAGGTCTCATTCTCTGTCTCTTTAGCAAGGAGATTTCCTATAAGCTTAAGCGCCTGTCACCAGCCTTGTGACCATGCACATCATTGACTTTTTTGAGATTATCCATATCTATGAAGGCAAGACAGCCATCATTCTCCTGCATCAGGGCTGCTATTATCTGCTGACCACGGCTTCGCATGTGAAGTCCTGTCAGATAATCAACGCTATCGGCTTTTTCCTGACTGCTCATGGTCTTCATAACCTCAGATATGAATCTGTCTGCCACGGACTCGATAAACGCATTATCACGGTAGCCCTGAGCCGCCGGATTGTCCTCATCTATCACAACCATGCCATTGTCAAGCATATCAACAAACATACGCGCAATCTGCGGATCAAACTGAGTGCTGCAGTTATCCAGAAGCTCCCTTCTGATTTCTTCATCGGGCAGTGCATTCCTGTAAATCCTGCGCGACCTCATGGCATCATAGCTGTCTGCCACACAAACTATACGGGCAGAAAGTGGTATCTCCTCTCCCACCAGTCCGTCAGGATAACCATTTCCATCGTAACGCTCATGATGACTCCTTGCAATATCCACCAGATGGTCTAACAGGGTAATGTCCTTTAAGATATCTGCTCCCATCACAGTATGGCTCTTTATGGCCGCAAACTCTTCATCAGTCAGCCTGGTCGGCTTATTTAATATAGTATCAGGCACACCAATCTTTCCGATATCATGCAGATATGCAGCATTTCTAAGATTTTCCACCTCATTCTCACTCCAGCCTAGCTGCTTTGCTATGAGGGCAGAGTACTCAGCGACTCTGTATGAGTGTCCTCTCATATAATCGTCCTTTGCCTCAATTGTAGCAGCAAGTGTCTTCATCATCTGAAGGGAAACTCTCTCTGTCTGATTTCTAAGCTTATCACTCTCTTCCTTCTGGCGCTTGTATTCTATCTCGCTGATTCTTTTTATTGTGACTATGATATTGACAAACAAAATCACAATAAGGCCTGTTCCGATAAAGAAACCTGACATAGTGACAACAAAGTACACAGATGCAGCCTCTATAAGCACCAGAACAAGTGCCACAATCATGGCAATCATCTCAGGTCTGTAGCCCAAAGCCCTGTGTTTAATTATATCAATGATAAATGTTGTGATGACAACCACGCAGCAGACAGCAAGCATTCCCTGTCCTGCCGGCAGAGTCTCTATATAATCATATGCCCCGGAAAGCTGCAGTGCCGTGCAGACAATGAAATTCACAGCCGCAAGCGCTTCTATGCATGTATACACTCTTGTATAACGCCCACACTGTATGCTGTCAATATAAATCGAAACAGCAATAGGACTCAGCAGAATAACCACAAAGCACATAGCCGCCAAAACAGATGCATTGGGCACAAGCATCTGACGCAGCTTTGATTCACCTAACATCCATATTGCCCCAAAAAGCATACACCAGCCTACATACTCCATGTCAAAGTGCGTCTTGTATACAATACTGAGTGCTATACTGAACATAATAGTCACTACAGCAGCAAAGAAAATGAAAAACGCTATAACAGTCTCTCTTGAGCTATTATGATATATATTTGTCCATATATCGCTCTTATCTCCACAATATACCGTATTTACAACGCCTGAATAGTTGGATGCATGGCTTGTCAGCTCAATGCGCAGCTCTTTGCCGGCATCATCCTCCGACATATTGCAAAATACATATCTGCTCGCGGAATCCTTACCGAAGGGTCTCGTATCCTTTGTATCATACTCTTCTCTCAGACTGCCATCCACGTAAAATCTGACTGTCTGAAGTGATGCTCTGATTGCCATGACATTTGCATTGAAATCATCAGGCAGAACAGTAGTTATGACCATCGTATCCCCCGGCTTAACATCGTACCTGCCGGGTACTTCAATAGTCTCCCTTTCACCATCGGACTTCTCCCATGTAAAGCTGCCCTCGTAAGTGATATTATTATCACTTACAGACTGGCTTCTCTCACTCGGTAATATGCACTCGGCAATTATAAATCCAACAATCAAAAAGGCCATCATTAAATAAAACAATGACCTCTTTGTCTACTCACGCTGTATCTATCCATAACTTATCCTATTCCGCAAACATAAGGTCTGCTATATAATAGTCAGGTTTTCTAATGCCGCAGAGGAAAATTCAGACACACTATGCAGTACGCTGTTCAACCATGGTGTTGATTTCCTTGCTGATTTTATTTACATACATCATGATTGCTACACCTGCAGCAAAAATCACTACTGTGACAATAATTCCAACTGCCGAAAACAAAGCTGGCTTAAGTATCCGATAAACGGAGTCTTTGCGATAACCTGCCCTTTAACTACCTTATATGATACACCATTTCCATCACGTAATGCAATCTCTTTTGCAGAAGAATCATTAGAATCCACATAGTATGAATCTACCTTTCTGCCTGATGAATCAGCTGATTCGATGCTACTATATTGCCATCCTTATAGGATGCCTCGTCGATAGTCTTTAAATATACCACACTACCGTTCTTTGAGATATTTCCTGTATGGTCTGTGCCCAAAAGATATGTATGATAGCCAAATATCGGTGGAAGCACAACCGGAAGCACTATAAGAAGTGCCACGATTACAAGTACATAGCCCAGTATTGTAAGCCCTGTCCTTTTACCCTTTTTCTCGTCTACTGTCTGATTGTTATTAGTGTTTTTACTCATATTAAGCTCCTTTCTGTTCATAAACCCTGTATTACTACAAATGGAGTATTTCCATGTAGTCTGTTGCATCAGCCGCTACAGCAGCCTTTTTCTGCATGGCAAGCGCCTCATCAATGAGATGCGGCATAGCCAGTGTCAGGTTGAGTGCCTCCGCCATATCAGCGTACTCGCTCTCCTTAAATGTATTCGTGTCTGCGGTGTAATATGCGTTGTGCATGGTCTCCTCATAGCCCACTATAAGCATGTTGTTTAAGAAAGCTCTGTGAACCGCATCCACTATCTCACCCTCGTGATTGATATCGAGGTAGAAATCACACTTCTCAAAAAGACTATCCAGCACGGACATCTTCACATTAGGGTAGAGTGACACATTGTCATACTGCCCTGCCGACATAAGCTTCGACGACATCTCTGTGATAGCCGCCACATGAAAATGCATCTGCGGCATGAGTGACGCAAGCTCTGTCAGATGCCCCACATTCTCTGAATTGGTACATACGAGTATGTGCGGCCTGTGCTTATTTTCCCTGACGAAGCTGTAGATATATCCAAGCTGCTTCACCTTATCAGAAGGAGCGCCAAGTGCTATAAGCCTGTCGTAGGACTCCCTGCGCGACACAAATACGCGCTTTGCCCTCGTTCCCTGATCATGCAGTATAATCTGCATATTGCCTGGTATCTCATCACCCACCGGCTCGTGCCAGAAGAGTGCGTCGCGAAAGCCGTTTGGCGCAAGCGCCTGTGATGCAAAAAACGGATATGACAGCGAGTTGAAATAAACCGCTGTATCCTCCAGCCCTGCGCACCTGATGAAAAACGCTATAAAGTCTGTCTTACTTCTGAAAATCCAGTCCTTATCCTGCCATCTGACGAGTATATCTCCGGTGACAAAGTTTTCCACTATCATCTCCCTGCCCGTCACATCAAAAAACTTCCTGAGTGCCTTCTGCCCCTTTTTATTAAAAACCGTGTGACAGAAAATCGCGCCATACCTGTTATAATGCTCTGAAAGCCTGACCTGACCGGCATCATCGAGCCAGTCAACAATCTTAACCTGCCGCCTGTGCGTAGGTCCGTGAAAAATATCCTCGCTCGCTCCCTGGTACGGTCCATGACCTTCGCAGATGAATTATCGCCCTCTATGCGCCAGTAATCAGGAATCTGTATCTGATTGAAATACAGCGGCTTACCCGGTAAGCTGTCAGCTTTCCTGTAATCGCCTAAGAAAAATCCATACACGCTCATCACGTCATCCGGCAGGAAACCGTCATCCTCAATGACTGCTGCATGAAAGGCAGCACCGGCATTCTTAAATGACTCAAGGAGATTCTTGCTCTCGCCTGAAAATGTATCAAAGAGCAGTGTGATACCATCCGCCGTGTGTGTTACTTCAACAGCTCTATCCATCTGTGAACCACCTCCTTAGTCAGATATTCTTTGGCCTTCTCATATGAATGTCCTGAAAATGCATCCATGTCATCCTCTGTAAACATCCTCACTATACGCTCAGAAAGGAGCTTTATCTTCTCCTTCTGATCCATCTCATCGGTGATTGGAATTTTGTAGCCGTTTTGCCCATCATCGATAAAGGTCTGGTTGCCATACCTCACATCAAAGCCCACTATAGGAAGCCCTGAGCCTATGGCCTCCATGAGTGTGAGCCCGAAGCCCTCACTCTGTGAAGCTGCCACATATGCATCATAGTGCTTGTATACATCATCTAATTTCTGCTGTCCCATCAAATGCACATAATCGGCACAGTCCAGCCTGCCGATAAGCCCCTTAAGCTTCGCCTCATCGCCACCCTTTCCATATATGTCAAGTGAAATGTCAGGCACGCTTTCTTTTGCCTTTACAACGGCCTCCACCAGCCAGTCACAGTGCTTCTCAGTCGCAAGACGCGACGCAGTGATGAGCGAGTGCCTCTTTCTCGCTCATCCGGATACTTAAGCTCATCCAGACTGCCCACCGGAATAGTCACCACTTGAGGCTCTTTTCCACAATACTTCTTGAACTGCTGCCTCATAAGCTCATTCTGCGCATCTGTCGCTGTGATGTAGAAATCTATGTGCTCAGTCTGTGAAAACGAATACTCATAATAGTTGTTCCACAGTATATAATCATCATCCGTGCCGCCCTCGCTGAAATGGTCCGCATGCACCACTATTCCTACGCGCGCCGATCCACAGTTTTCGAGGATTGCCTGGCCTATGCCTGTCGTCCTGTCAATGATCACCACATCATCAGCCGTAAGATTAAGCCTCTTTACCATATAGCCGACCAGGTCAGCCTTGGTATAAAGCACCTGCGCTCCAATCCTGTAAAGGTGCTGTCATCCTCTATGACCTCCTCGTAGCACACCGAGCCATCCTCATTGAAAAATGTCCTGCCGTACAGATGAGCCTTGCCGTCGAGCGGAGCATAGTACTCGCTGAAGGTCCTGCAATAGGTGTAAAAATCCTCCTGATCAGGCATCCGTTTGAAACAATCTCGACTCTGTGCACGAGATCACTTGTATCATCAACCATGTAGCAGGTGTAGAACCTGCCGCTCTCCTTAACTGATACCTGCACGTCTTGCCCTCTCTGGAAAAGGTATAATCCTCCTCTGCCATCGCAGCCTCAAGTTCCTTTAGAGTAAAGGTGACAGGCGATGTCCTCACATCTGTAAAAAAAATGTGTACAGCCATACCACTTCCTCATCCAAAAAGCCGATATTTCTTGTCATGTGCTCTATATTTTCTGTTGGAAACATATCTGTGAAAACAAACCTTGCCGGAATGTGCGCCCTGCGGAGCAGATTAGCCTGTAGCTCTGTGCGTACTCCACGCCGCTTGAAGCCCAGCCTCATTCGATCGAGTTGAAGTTATATACCATATGATTCTCCTCGTATCTGTCAAACTATTTATATTATAATAACCTTTAAGGTAGATGACCTGCAGCCTGCCATCCTTGCCGATTTTCACATCACTAAGCAAAATATTCCTTATGATATTACATTTTACCGCTTTTTCTGTATCCAAAAACGACTCGAAAGCCTCATTTTGGTATTCAAACATAACATTTCTCTGTGCGGATGCTCTTCCCGCTACCGCATACTTGAGCTGCTCAAGGTAGTCAATCAGCTCAACCCAGCCATCATCCACCGCCTTTAGAGTTGCCTCACGGACAAACTGCTCGTAAGCCTCCTCATCGCCTATGTGCTCACGCTGTCTTGAAAGTCCCTGATACACGCGAAGCATCAGGTAATCGCTAACAGTGGCGGCGCTTTGCATGTCAGACAAAGTCAGACCGGCGTCCAGCTTGTAGGAGATGTTGTCAAGAATGTATCTGTTAAGCATTGATGTGTATTGCTGTGTATTGGTATTTTTATCGTTATCTTTCTTTCTGCACGCGCCTGCCATGCTTATTATTACTCTGTATGCAGTCAAAATGATTAACGAAGTCTGAGATATTCCCCTTCGCAATCTCTACTATCTTCTCCTGCTCGACGCTGGCGCCGTCGAGCAGTTTTTTTCTGGTTGCGTAGATTAGGTCTCGCTGGCGCTGGAGGACCTGGTCATACTGAAGTGATTTCTTGCGGTTCATCTCCTCAGACTCCACACTAAGCTTCTGACACTGGTTGACAATACGCTTTATTTTGCGCTTTCCGATACGCTTTTTGCCATCAATATAGCGCTGCAGCTTGTCATCATCCTCAGCTCCCACTATATCATCCTCCAGGCTCACATAGTACTGGCTGAAGCCGGATCACCCTGTCTGCCGGCGCGGCCCCTCGCCTGCCTCTCGGATCTTGAATTGTTCATCCTGCCTATACCTATGACAGCTAAGCCTCCAAGCTCCTTCACTCCGTCTCCGAGCTTTATATCTGTTCCTCTTCCTGCCATCGTTGTAGCAACCGTGACCGCATTCAGCTGGCCTGCGCCTGCGATAATCTGTGCTTCCCAGAAAGCATTGCTTGCGTTTAGTACATTGTGCGGGATATTTTTTTCTATTAAAAGCCTTGAAAAAAGATCTGTATCCGTAACGGAATTAAGCACCACAAGCACCGGCTGGCCTGTCTCGTGAAGCCTTATCACATCATCCACTGCTGTCCAGAACTGGTCATGACCGTTTTTAAAGTATCTGTCCTTCCTGTCGACTCTTTTAAGAGGCCTGTTTGTAGGTATTTTAACCACCTGCTTGCCGTAGGTCTCAAAAAGCTCATCCTTTGCATCCATGAGTGTACCGCTCATGCCGGCCATCTTGTCAAACATCATAAACAGATTCTGGAAGGTAACTGATGCCACAGTTCTGTATTCCTGCGATATCTCCACCTTTTCCTTTGCCTCTATAGCCTGATGCTGACCGCCACGCAGCTTGACACCGTGCATGAGACGGCCTGTCGCTCCATCAAACAGCTCTACCTCCTTCTTGTCAGTGACAACATAATCCTTTTTGTTCTTCAAAAGCTTGTGCGCCCGAAGAGAAAGCGTGACATGCCTGTTTATCTCAAAATTCTCTTTACCGTAGAAATTTGATATGCCAAAGAAGCTCTCGGCAAACTTCACACCCTTTGGAGTGAGCCAGACTGCCTTATCCTCCTCTATGTAGTCAATATCCTCCACAAGTGTCGTGACGAAAAAATCACATACATCGTACAGGTTCGACTGCACTCTCGGCACTCCCGATATGACGAGCGGCATAATTGCAGAGTCTAAAAGCACCGAATCAGCCTCGTCAATTATGACATAGTGGAAATCACAGAGAAATCTGTCCTCCTTTTTCTTTACCAGATTGTCAAAAAGGAAATCAAAGCCAAGTGTGCCATTTGTAGTGTATATGATATCAGCCGAATAAAACTGTCTTTTCTCGTCATCATCCTGCTTTTTTGTATCATCCGCATCCAGGTATGAGCAGGTGAGTCCCATGAAATTGTAGACCTCTCCCATCTCTGCACCATCTCGCGATGCCAGATACTCGTTTGTGGTCACGAGCATGCAGCTCTTGCCTGTCAGCGCATTCAGATAAAGCGGCATCGTAGCAGATAGAGTCTTTCCCTCACCTGTATTCATCTCAGCGAGATATCCAACCGTGAAGAGCTGCTGCCGCTATGATTTGCACATCATACGGTCTCTTTCCAAGCACCTGTAATCAGCCTCGCAGATAGCTGCAAAAGCCTCCGGCATAAGCGATTCAAGCGATTCCCCATCGCTATACCTGCTCTTAAACTGCTCTGTCAGTGCAGAAAGCTCTTCATCACTTAGATTTTTTATTTTTTCTTCGCTTTTTCTTACTTTTGTTAGAGTCCTCTTTAAGTCTCTCAATTCTTTCCTGCTCTGCATCAAACTCTTCCTCTGAAACCTCTTTAATCACCAGTGATTTGAATGTAAAATCAGCATTTCCACCATTTATCAGCTCTATCCTGTAGCTGTAGGTCCTGATGGACGGCTTGAAAAACGCCTTTTTATCGCGGACAATAATACTCTGCGCCTGTACATCATACCTGTCAAAAAATATGATACGAAGCATCAGTGCCTCACTCTCACTGTTGTGATAGTCAATATTCACCGCAATGGAATATGCCCGCTCTCCATCGATGAGTGGAAGCGACGGTTCTATCCTATTCCCCTGGAAATTCGTCATAGAATACCATGTGTGAATCACCGTGCCCGGCGGCATGAGGCGGTTCTTATAAGAGACTGAACCATCCTCATTAAATTCAATTTTTGATCCATATACATACGAGTCCGATAGAAATTCCTTCCAGCGGACCTGCCATGTGTCACCATACATAATACTTACCTGTCTTACTATTGTTCACTTAATATTTGTTTTCCTGTTACTGTTCACACCTAACTGTGTGACCTGCAACGTTTATTTGCTTATCTTGAAAAATCATCATGCAGCAGATTATTGTACTGGCTCTTGAACCATGCCATGACATTTGATGAATTGTCAGTATGTCTGCCGTGTGAGCCCTTGCCATACACCTCAACACCGCTCGACTTAAGATGCGACAAAATGCTCGGATAACCATCCGGGTCGTAATCATCCTCATACAGATATGAGATGATGAACTTTGTGTGCGACCAGTCGGCACTGTCGAATCTGTCCCACATCCTGTTGTTTAGCTGCTCTATCGCCTCATCAGAGAGATTGTCATAATTTTTCATCAGAATATCAAGCGAAGTTGCAAACCTCCGGCTCTAAGGATTCTCTCATTTCGTGCTACATTACCCATGTTTGCAAGTGGCTTTGCAAGAAGCAGTGCATGTGGTGAAAGCTTTGAGCCATAGTATAGTGAACCGAAGGTTCCCATCGAAGCTCCTGAGAGCACGAGCTCATCCTTTGTAAGGCCAAGCTCATCGAGCTTATCAGTCACATAATCCGTAATCATCTGCTCAAATTCACTGTCTCCCAGATAAAAGGCTCCACCCTCACTTCTTGGGTCTGTCACAAGAATAAACGGACATCCGAAGCCTCGCATCATATAGTAGCCCTCAAAGCCCTCCTGAGTCCTGTAGCCTGAGAAATAGACAGCAAGCGGTGGCTTCATATCACCCTTTTCAAAGTACACAAACACTTCCTCTCCCTTAGAAGAGACAAGCCTCTCACCTCCGGGCAGGAAAAATCCGTGTCCACGGCGGGAATGTCTGTCGTGCAATGATATGATATTCAGGCTGCCGGTGCCCCTTGCAAGGATAGAAACAAAAACAGGATCCTGATCTGATTCATTATCTATTCTGAAAACATCCTGAAGCTGTTCCTCGTCAAACTCCCAGACCTGCTTAATATCACCAATCGAGCCATAGTAGAACTGAAATAATCTAAGCTTAATCTCTACATCCCCAGTTTTCTCATATTCAAGATACATATCAATACACTGTCCCTCAAAAACCGGGATATTATATTTCCAGTATGCAATCTGCGAAAAATCCTCTCCAAACTCTCCATCCAGAAACAGGTTATAGTTTCCATCACATGCTACCCTCCTGTAAAGGAATCACTGATAGCAAGCTTGGCAGGATTAAACTTCTCACCATAAGGATTTGGATAGTAATTTCTCACCTCATGAACCACAAAATACTGCACATCGCCGGTATACAGATACTGTCCCATTCGTGCCTTGAAATATCTGCTCGTCGCGCTGTTTAGCATCTGCACATTTTCCGTAGCAAAAAGACAGTAGCCCCTTGTAAACTTCGTAAAAGCCTTTTCCTCTGAGAGTGTTATATCCCTGTCAAGAATAACTAAATCCATGAGCTTTCTCGCAGGTCTGTTTGCCGTTAGTTCACTCTCATCAGACTCGTATACTTCAAACTCTATATTGTCCGGAATGCTGTATTTAGTTGTCCAGTCGTCATCGCCAACATATAAAACATGAATCTTACTCACTAAAATTTAGCACCTTTCTCCACTTCTTAAGCAGCACCGATGTGGTATATTTCTGACCAAGCTCATAGCACTCCACCAATGCCTGATTCCAGTTTTCAAAGCTGTCCAGATAATAGGTCAGACTCCTTCCGATATCAGAAAAATCATCTATGACCATTCCGTTTTTTCCTGAAACAAGAAACTGGTCTGCACTCAGGCTGATTCTCGGCACGCCCCTGCTGATAGCTGTAACATAAACAAAAACATCCATCGTGCCTCTCATATCGAGGATGACTCTCTGCTCGTTGATACACTTGCTGATATCACGCTCATCCACACATACATCCACGAAAAATCTCTGCTCCACCGTTTTTTCTATATCCCCCAGCTCATTCTCGGCAAATACATCAGCCCCGCTGCCTCCAAAGCCGAGAGCTGCCTCACCATCGCCTGTTACCAAACGGGAATCATAGCCCATACTATCAAGAAGCTTTACCGTATCATTCTTTATAGCATCCTCATGACCCCATGAGGCATCTCTTGTAAAGAAATGAACTCTCGCAAGGTCATTAATGGTCAGATAATCCGCAAGCCCCTTTATAATCTGAGCAAATGCATCCTTAGTCAGTCCATCAACCGGCACGAGGATGTTCTGCACCCGAAGCTGCGAGCTGATACCGAAATCCATCCTGGTATCATATGGTGGAATATCTGTGATATGTAATCTGAACGGCTTGTTATTTACTGCACCCAGATTTGCCATAATAATCTTCGTCGTATAATCAGATCCGTAATGATATTTTCCGCATGCTCTAAAAAATCCGCTGCCAGTGATGTCTGCGTGAAATCAAATCTGTTTTCAAAAAATGTAGCAATAACCCTTTTCCCCTTAAGCACATGCTCTGCAACCCTGATATGAAGCGGATGCATCGCCACGAAAAAGTTGTCATTTTGCCTTGTGAGATTTACATAGCTTGCAAATACCTCTTCAATAACCGCTTCAAGGCTGTCATATTCAGCCTTTGTAAAGCGTATCTCAACCGGCTCACCTGCTTTGCCGCTCTTAGCATCAGGCACCACATCATAGTCAGGGCACGTTGGATTGACAACCACATGACCATCATTTTTATACTCACGTATCTTCCAGATGCCGTTTTCCATCAAAAAATCCTGATACTGCTCTATGCCGTTTTCATATATAACAGTACTGGAAACAAAGCCTCTGTCATCATAATAGTTGCGCCTGCAGATTTTGCCATCCTCAAACATATCTATGGATATCGGATTGCCATCCTCACCAAACTCTACCTGTGCATACTTCACATCGCCCTGCAAAGCGATTATAGAAAAAGGCGAATACACAAACTCCAGCCCCTTCGGCCACTTGATATCGTGATATGACAGCACAGCGACCTTCTTTCTCCTGACCTGTGCTATCGCATCAAAGCATGACCAGTACTTGAGCGGTACATGCCCTGCCTGTGTAGGAAATGTCTGAAATTTGGCGAGTATCCGAGCACAAGAATCCTGTAAGGTCTGTCCACATTTCTATGAAAAAGAGTAATCTGCTTTATAGTCTCGTCAAACTCTGACTTGAGCCTGCGCATATACCACTGCTGCTCGTTTTCGCACCACATATTCTGTTATACCATGCCGGTATAAAATATAGCATTATGATTCCTCCTAATTCTTAATTCAAAGCGCCGGGAGCTATATGAATGTATGATATCTGTCCATATTCCGGTACACCTCTGCCTCGCGGTACAGCGAAATCCAAAGACCTGTCGTCATCATGATAGAGCACGGCAGCATAGCAAGTGATGCGTCCACATATCCCCCAAACTGTAAAAACAGCGGTCCACCCTGACATATACAGATAATGATTGAACTTATAACGGAAAAGCTGAGCACTGTGCCAATCAGATATCTCTTCGTAGGCTTTCCTGCATATATATCCTGTATGGAATCACCCGACTTAAGCAGATCATCTGCTGTCCTGCCCGGAGACAGCATAACCATAGAAAAGATAATTGTAAGCAGACATATAATCACCATGTATACTACAATTCCAAGCGGTGATGTGAGCCTCATATTGTCCATCCACCACTGAATATCAGCATTGTCCGGAAACAGATAATGAAGTCCATTGCACATAAACTGTGGAAGCAAAAAAGCGGCTGACGCAAACATAAGCGGTGTAGCACCGACAGGATTGAGCTTGTAAGCGATATAGTTCTTATCCGCGTAGATATTGTTTATAGAAACTCTCTGTACTGCTATTCGCTTCTCTGTGGTCTCTAGAACTATCATGACAGCAATCTCTGCCACTCCTATAGCTACAGGCAGTGCCAGCTTCTCAAGCGGCTTTCCTGTAAACATGGTCATCATACCACTGACCATATTGACCATGAACACACTCACCTTGCCTCCGATACCATACTTAGTAGCTCTGTCGCACATATACACCACAATCAGCATCCCCGCAATGAGCTGTATGAAAACTATTATCTTATTCCATATAAGTTCATCTCCACTAACTCTATACATAAGTGTCTGTGTTTTGTGATATGCCTGAACGGCTGCGATAATCATCATGATGGTAACTGTCCATATGTTTATCTTCTTCGGTGACAGCTTTCTGGTGTGGTCAAGCGACATGATTGCAACTATCAGTATGGCAAGCATGGATGCCAGCATGTACGGCCACAAGCCTATGATGAAAATGGAGCAGTTCTTCATATCACCTGAAATAGCCTGTAAAAGTATGGACTGCGCATCTACATTTACATTGCTATATGCATCTATATCTATCCCGTAGAGTGGTATATTTCTGCCTACCATGTACACGAGCATGGTCATGAACGAATATAAAAGCTTATATAATAATACGTGTTCCTTCTGTTGTTTTTGTTTTTTCTTCTTTATACTATCCTTCTGCTTCAAGGAATTCACCTTTCCTCACAAAGTAATTTCGTCTTACTACAAAACAGCTTAACGAATTAGTGACCATCCGCTACAGATGGTCACTAATATTATAAAACAATATTATTAGTATTGCTATTAATTATTTATTTCTCATCAGAATTATCTTCTGAATCGTCGCTCTTTGCAGGTTTTCTTCTGCGGTTGTCATAAACACCCTTTCCTGTGACAGCTGCAACTGCTGCTGCAATCCACCACCACCATGTTTTGATACCGTCCTTGGCTGTTCCGCCTGCTGCAAGAGGTGTATCCTCATCCTCGATGTTCTGAAGATTATCTTCATCCTCATTTACTCCAAGTGGAACCTGTGCATCCTGAATTGGTGTATTCGGTACTGCCGGTGCCGCAGGAGCTGCTGGTGCTGGTGCTGCCGGAGGTGTAGCTGCTGCAAGAGGTGTAGCAGCCGGTGTGATAGTTGTTGCAGGTGCAGGAGCATTATCTACTGCCGGTGCAGGAGTTGGAGCCGGTGTCGGTACCACATTTGCAGCTGACTGACTCTGACTCGTACTTGTGCTTGTGCTGATGCTCTCGCTTGTGCTGAGTGACTCGCTTACACTTGATGACTCACTTGCACTTGTTGAGGCACTTGTACTTGCCGATGTACTTGCGCTTGTTGAAGCACTTGTACTTGCTGAGGTGCTTGCACTTGTTGAGGCACTTGTACTTGCCGATGTACTTGCACTTGTTGATGCACTGGTGCTGGCGCTTGTCGATGTACTAGTGCTTGCCGATGTACTTGCGCTGGTTGAGGCACTTGTACTTGCTGAAGTACTTGCACTTGTTGATGCACTCGTACTTGCTGAGGTACTTGCGCTTGTGCTTGCGCTGGTTGATGC
>ENA-OQAS01000702-OQAS01000702.1-human-gut-metagenome-genome-assembly--contig:-NODE-702-length-17255-cov-3.046590_pt1 | contig 17255 bp, 20 predicted proteins | sample MGYA00242733_ERZ504523 | MGnify/ENA primary metagenome ERZ504523 (study PRJEB26092, sample SAMD00036239) | human gut metagenome | host: Homo sapiens | study: EMG produced TPA metagenomics assembly of... | reverse complement strand
CCCAAAATCATGCCTGCGCTGATGACAACGAACAGGTAGAAAGACAGCATCATGAAGTGAGGCCATGCTGTATATTTTTCTGCAGGAAATACCCATAAATAGAGAATGCCCACTCCCATGCTGAACGCCGTACCAAATGTCAATGCCATGTTGGCAGCCATCGTGGTAGTTCGTTTCCAGAAGATGCCGAACAGGAAAACAGCCGCCATAGGCGGTGCGATAAATCCCAGTACCGATTGGAATACATTAAACAGATTCAATCCTTTGATACTGTCTATGGCAATGGTGATGATCACCGAAATCAGTGCTCCCGCCATTGTAACCACATGCCCTGTACGGATGATCTCTTTCTGGCTGGCAAGCGGTCTGAATTTCTTGACATAGATATCCATCGTGAAGACTGTACTCAGCGCATTCAGGCAGAGCCGACAGTGCTGATCAGTGCGGCGGTCAATACGGCCAGTACCAACCCACCATGCCTACAGGAAATAAGTTAGTGACCATAGTCATGTAGCTTCATCGGGGTTCTTCAAGCCCGGGTAGAGTGCCAGACAGATGATACCCGGAAGGATATAGAGAGGAACATCCAGTATCTTCAACCAGCCGGTGAAGTTGGCACCCATTTGGCCTTCTTTCAGATTCTTAGCAGCCAATACAGGCTGTACCATGGATTGGTCTGTGCACCAGAACCAGACTCCCATGATGGGATACCCCAGAATAATGGGCAGCCACGGGAAGGCGGGATCGTCATTCGGGCGGAACAGGTTCCAGTAATCGGCCGGAACCGCTTCGGCCAATGCGCTGATGCCACCCACTTTGTAAAGACCTGCTATAGTAAGCGTGGCCGATACGAAAATAAGCAGAAGCATTTGGAATACATTGGTATAGGCTACCGCTTTCAGCCCTCCGGCCATGGTGAAGAATGCGGAGATAACGAGCAGGATCAATGCTGACTGCCACATGGGAATATCGAAAACCTGACGGATAAGGATACCTCCGGCGAATAAGGTCAGGGCAAGCCACGAGATAAGGATTGTCACAATGGTGTACCAGGCAAGAATGTTGCGGGTGGACTGTCCGAAACGCCGCCCCATGAACTCCGGCAAGGTGGTGATACGTGCTCCTAAGTAACGAGGGGCAAAGACAAAAGCCAGCAAGCAGATGAAAACAAACGCATACCAGGCATAATTACCTGAAACGATACCGGTGGTAAATCCGGCACTGGCGGAGGCTATCAGCATGGAAGGGCCCACATTGGTTCCCCACATGGAGAAACCGATGTGATGCCACTTCAGGGAACGCTCGGCAAGAAAAAGGCTGCTGCCTTTTTTGCGTTTCAGGCTGGCCCATATACCGATGCCTATAAGAATCAGAAAGTAGGCAATAAGAATGCCCCAATCTAACGTATCTAAATAATTAGCGTGCATAATTCATGTATCAGATTAAGATGAATATTCCGTTTATTGATGAAGTCCCATCAGTTCTTTGGCTACCGCTACGGCCGTATTGGCATTGTCGCTATACCCGTCCGCACCTATTTCATCGGCAAATCCCTGGCTTACCGGAGCGCCGCCTATCATTACTTTTACCTGATGACGGATACCGGCTGCTTCCAAAGCGTTGATCACCTCTTGCATATAAGTCATGGTTGTTGTCAGCAAGGCACTCATGCACAGGATGTCTGCCTTGTTTTTCTTGACTTCTTCCACAAATTTGTCGCAAGATACATCTATGCCTATGTTGATTACCTCAAAGCCGCAACCTTCCAGCATGGAAGCCACCAGGTTCTTGCCGATATCATGCAAGTCGCCTTTCACGGTCCCGATGACTACCTTGCCTATGGTGGTCGAGCACTCCCTTGCAGTAAGGCTTCAGAAGTTCCAAAGCTCCCTTCATGGCGCGTCCTGCCATCAGCAGTTGGGGAACGAACGCTTTTCCGTCCTGGAAGCGTTGTCCCACTTCGCCCATAGCCTTTATCATGTAGTTGTTGATAATTTCCTGGGGCTGTACTCCTTCGGCGATGGCTTTCTTGGTTACTTCTACGGCCGGTTCCAGCTTTCCGTCCACAATGGCATTGAACAAAGGTTTCAAGGCTTCATTCCCGGCTGCCGCAGAGTCTTTGACGACGATTGTTTCTTGTTTTGTTGCAGCGGCTTCTTCTTTCGAAAGGTCTTCTTTGGATACGTCAGAGGAAGAAGAGGAGTATTCTTCGACAATGCGCATCGCTTGTTCCACTTCTCTCTCGTTATGGAAATCCATTTCCAGATGCACACCGTCCGCACCGATATTGTCCAGCAAGGGTTTCAGTTCGTCCAAGGTTACCCAACAAGCCATGATGCTCTTGCCTCCGGCAAGGATCTTCTTGTAAAGGTCGTACCATTTGGGTGATCCTCCTTGTGGCTCACCTACGCCCGGAGTCCATTGAATGGCATTCAGTTCCTCAATTTCAAGAAGGGCGGGCAGGTGATGCATGGCGCCTACGCCGTCCAGATGATACAAGGTATAGTCTATCTTTTGGCATTGTTCGCGGATAAAGGGTTGTACAAAACGACGATAATCATCCTCACTGATCATGGTGGAGATATCGCTTTGCAACTTGCTCATCTTTCCCGGCGCCCATGAAGAGAAATAGCAGAAGGCCATTTCGTCTCCTTCACGGATGATGTCGTAAAGTTCATCAAAGACTTTGAAATAGATATCATTGATTTGTTGCATTTGCTGTTCCAGCACTTCGGGCTGCATCACGGTATCCAGCAAAACTTTGTCTGTACCTTTCAAGGCGGCCAGTACGTCCAGACCTTCCATCAAGTCGGGCATTCCTACGTAATAGTGACCGTTTGCTTTCGCCTTGCATGCCTTCAGCAATTCTTTATGCAATATCCAGTTGGGATGCTCGGGATTGAAAACAATCTCATCGTTGAAATCGGGATCGGGATGAATCCAAATGGTATCTTCCCCTCCTTCGAACACGCCGCCCAAGATGGCTGCCAATGAACCGGGGCCTAACTGGGTATTGGCTACCGGCAGGATATCTGCTTTCAGACTGCTGTGTGCCACGTACCAGTCCAGGTATTCTGCACGCCATTGCGGATCGAACCATTTCTGATTCAGGTCTTTTGCCGGGGAGGGTGCAGGGATATCCGCATGAGGTTTCACATCTTCCTGAAAGTGCTCCCACATGTTCAGTATGATTCCTTTATGGTTCCACCAATCTATATATCGTTTCTTTGTTTCGTCTAAATTCGTTTTCCAGGTTTCCATATTCGTCAGTTTTTAAATATTCCTTTAAAATGAGGGTCTATGTGCAGACCGATGCTTTTGCTTAAATCCATATCGTCCGTGCATTCCACTTCATCCGGATAAACGGGGATGGTCGCTCCTTGACGTACATATACGGGCATTTCGTCCAGAGGGACATCCAGATTCTTCAGCCAGCGTCCTCCTTCCAAGCGTTCACCTGTGAAGAAATTCACCCATTTTCCTTCGGGCAGATAGACATCCCGGCGGTTCTCGCTGTTCATGACCGGGGCTACCAGGAAGTCGTTACCAAAATAGTATTCATCGTCGATGTGCCAGCACAATTTGTCTTCGGGGTGATGAAAAATCAGAGCTTGCAAGAGAGGTGCTCCGCTTGCGATGCCTTACGGCTTTGTTCTACAATATAAGGTATAAGCGTATAGCGCAACTTCCACCACTTTTTTATCATGGGTGCGATAGCGGGATAATGCCACGGCTCGCGTTTGTTTGTTCCGTGATAACGGATGTGGGAGGAGAATACACCGAATTGTGTCCAGCGCATATATACATCATCGTCCACTATAGAGTTCATGAAGTTGGGCAATGTGTGGAATCCGGGGACATCATGACTCCAGAAGGCGAAACCGGAAAGCCCGAAATGCAAACCGCCTTTCAGCGAGCCTGCCATTCCATCCCATGAACTGCATGAGTCGCCTCCCCAATGCAGCGGATAGCGTTGGCATCCCGCCCATGCCGAGCGTGCCCATACGATGCCGTCACCGGTTACGTCTTTTGTGATTTCATAAGCGGCTTTCTGATAAAGCAATGCATACAGGTTGTTCAGCAATTCAGGTTTCATGCCTTTATAGAGGGCATCCATGTGGATGTTTTCTCCAAAATCGGTTTTGATGCAGGTCACGCCCATATCCAGCAGATTCTTCAGCAGTCCTTTATACCATTCGGTTGCTTTGGGGTAAGTGAAGTCAATGGTTCCGGCATAGTCCAAAGCGGAGAAATTGGAACCTTCCGAATCTTGTTTCTTTGTCAGCGGAGCTATATAATCGTTTTTGCGTGCTTCGTCTATCTGTTCGGCGTTCTCCGCCACGTAGGGGAGTTGCCATAAGGACACGCGATATCCTTTTTTCTTCAGTCCTTGGATGAACCCTTTGGATCGGGAAAGCGTTCTTCGTTGAATTTCCATTCGCACAGCCAGTCGGTCTTGAACCAGCCGGTATCCAGATGGATGACATCACAGGGGTAATGTTCGGCACGCATCCGGTCGCATATCTCATTTACTTCATCAGCGCTGAAGTAGGTCATGCGGCTCATCCAGATGCCGAAACTCCAGAGGGGGGGCATGGAAGGATATCCGGTCAGATCCCGATAACCCCGGAGGATTTCTTCCATCGTGTCGCCTGCTATGACGAAAACATCCAGCATGGCCTGGTCGCTCAGGAACTGTACCGAGCGGGTGGATTGCCCGGCCAGTGACAGTTTGCTGTGGGCACAGGTGTGATAGAATGTTCCATACATCCGGCTGGAGAGGTAGAAAGGAATATTCTTATAGGTACGGCGGTTGTTCACACCTTGTCCGTCCTGGTTCTTTAAGAAGAACGTTTGTCCGCTTAAGTCCATTTTGGCAAAGCGTTCCCCTGTTCCGGCAAAACATTCATCGGGTTTTGATTCAAAGGAAAGGGTGGCACGTTCCTTCACTCCGTTTCGTTTGCAGAAAGCCAGTGGCAACGCATCGTAACGGGGAGGGGAGAAGTGGTCGTAGGCAGCCAGTCGGATTTCACGTTTGCCGTCGGGGTAAAGGCGAAGATCCAAGGTCTCTTGAGGATCGGGCAGCAGTTCGCTCCAACGGTCCAGTACCGGGGGCTTTACATGGATAAGTGCCCGTTGGATTCCGTCTTGGGTAGTGATCAACCATTCCCCTTCTGTTTGTGTCACTTGCAAAGGGAGTTTCTTTACCCGGTCACTGAATTGGAGCATTTCCGACTGATCCGTCATGCTTTCTTCACCGAATCCGATAAAGAGCCGGGTGATACCTGAGGTGTACTGACGGATGACCAGCGTATACTCTTCACGGGGCGATGTCGTATCGGGCGCCATATCGTTAGAGAGTACTTGCTTTTGAAAGGGGACGTTTATACAGATATCCCCGTCTTTTTCATAGACAGAGGTGGGCTTGTATGCTTTCCATAATGATTCGTCTCTTGACAGATCGGGATCAAAGTCCAGAAAATCGAATAAGTGGTAATTGGTTGGTTTCATTCTCTTTTTGTTATTTTGTTTTTATAATGATTCTTGGTTGTGATACCCCATCTACAGCGACCCTGCCTGCCTTTTGCTTTATACTTTCATCTACTTGCGGACCATTCTTCTTCCACACATTATGAGGTCCCGGACGGTTGGAGTCGAAACGTTCGGACGGACACCAGTTGTTTTCTACGGTATAGCCATCCGTCGCTTCATCAAAGTAGATGTAAAACGCACGGTCGTTGGTAGCGTAGGGCGCGTCAATTAAATGTTCAATCCGGTTATTGCGCATCACGGAGCCGGGTTGGTTGGAGAGGGTATAAAGTCCTCCTGCATCATACAGCCTCCGGGCAAAGTGGTGGACGTAATTGGCTTCAATCCGATTGCCGCTCATTCCGCTTTCCTGCAGGTCCATCCCCAGCCCACACAGATACCTGAATAATTGACGTGGCAGACTTCATTATGTACGATATGGATATTCTTTACATATCCGGCTCCGATGCCTACACCTCCCCAATCTTCATTGGTCACTTCCTCAATTAGGTTGTTCCGTATGGTGATTCCCGTACATAATTCCTGTTCATGAAAAGGTGTATAAGGCACATGGGTTTCAAATCCTTCATCGGGAAAGGTGCCCACCAGTAAGGCTGTGCCACCAATATCGGTGAAATGGCAATTCTCGACAATGGAAGTCGATACGGCGCGTTCATAATCTACTCCGGTGGCTGCTAAATGCTGGAATGTGCAGTGGTTGAAGTTTATGTTATTGCCGCATTTTATCTGTATTGCAGCTTCGGGTCTGCCTATCCATGCCTGGTTTTCCAGTTCCGCTTTTTCGGGCAGCCCCGGTATGGGTAGCTTGTAAGCATCCAGCAGATGGAAGCCTCCTTGCAATGTAACGTGCCCTTGATAAGAGGGGCGCATCCATGAAGTATGTTCGAAAGATATATTTTGAAAATGTATATTCCTTACCGGGCGTTCCAAAGTTCCGCTTATAGTCAGTAAAGTCTCTAAAGCCGGAATAATGACTTGCGCCTTCGTCATGTCTTCGTGAGGACGCGGGTAATAATAGATGCGTCCGGAAGGGTAATCCTGATACCATTCTCCGGGCTGGTCCAATAGTTCCAGAGCATTGACCAGACAAAAGGTGGAGTTTCCTTTTTCTCCGTCAATGACAGGTTGAGGCCAGGGATGGGCAAACTCCAACCGGCTTTCGGGATCATGAAACGGACGATTGTATTTGCCCCTTCAGTAATCATTTCCTTCACTCTCAGTATGGCGATGGCCCAACGTTGGTGAACGATCATCTCTACTTGTGAAGCGGCATTCAACCCTGCTGTTTGTGGAGTGGGAATGGTGATCGTCTCTTCCTCAGGGTTAAAATCAATCATGCGTTCCATTACTCCGTCGGGAAACTGTGCGGCCCGCTGTGCTTTTGTTCCGTTGACCCACATTTGCCGGGTTTCCAATATCCTGTTTCCCATACGGGGCGCTTCCGCTACCCATATTTTATTTCTAAGTGTTTCTGGTATTCTGGTATCTTTGCATCCTTGTTCCCAATCTGTCACAGGAACTCCGCCACTTAAGACTACACGGGCATTGGGAACAGCGGTGATACGGGTGGGAGAGTCTGTTGTCCCGCTATCTTCGGGGCGGATGAACAGGCTTTTATATTGTGGGTATATTCCTTCCTCCAATAGGATATTTATGCCTCCGGTTGTTTCGGGTGATTGCAATCTTCTCCATTCGCGCGCTTGCTTGATGGCTTGTTCCAGAGTCTGGAGGGGAGATTGGCGTGTACCGGCAGCATTGTCGTTACCGTAGGGAGAAACATAAATATCTCCTGCGGTTAAATAAAAGGTATAACTGACAAATGCGATAAAGCAGATTATTTTTGTTTTCATGGGTTCTCCGGATTTAAAGGTCTTTTTAATCAGACGGAAGGAATCAGGTTTTGTACCCATTGGATAATTTGCCAATGTGTCAATTTGCTGCATTCTACTCTGCGTGGTCATGGGCATATTAGCAAATTGATGCATTGATATATTGATTGAAGTATAATAAAAAACAGGCCATACCTTAATGAAAAGGTACAGCCTGCGTCATTTAATAAAAGAGATTTATTTTTTATGAGTTCATGCTCATCAGGAATTCTTCGTTGTCTTTGGTATTTTCCAAACGACTCTTTACGAAATCCATGGCTTCGATAGGATTCATATCTGCCAGATACTTGCGAAGAATCCACATACGGTCCAAAGTAGTCTTGTCGAGCAGCAAGTCGTCGCGGCGGGTGCTTGATGCCACGATGTTTACTGCCGGGAAGATACGTTTGTTGCTCAAGTTGCGGTCCAGCTGGAGTTCCATGTTACCTGTACCCTTGAATCTTCGAAGATTACTTCATCCATCTTGGAACCGGTGTCAATCAGTGCGGTTGCGATAATGGTCAGCGAGCCACCGTTTTCAATGTTACGGGCAGCACCGAAGAAACGTTTGGGCTTATGCAGGGCATTTGCATCCACACCACCGGATAATACCTTGCCGGAAGCAGGAGAAACCGTATTGTATGCACGTGCCAGTCGGGTGATAGAGTCGAGGAAGATTACCACATCGTGACCGCATTCTACCATGCGTTTTGCTTTTTCCAGTACGATACCTGCAATCTTTACGTGACGTTCTGCCGGTTCGTCAAATGTAGAAGCGATCACTTCGGCATTTACGCTGCGCGCCATATCTGTCACTTCTTCGGGACGTTCGTCAATAAGCAGCATGATCATGTACGTTTCCGGATGGTTGGCTGCGATTGCGTTAGCGATGTCTTTCATCAGGATCGTCTTACCGGTTTTGCTGCGCCACAATCAAAGCACGCTGTCCTTTACCGATAGGTGAGAACATATCTACACACGGGCTGAAAGGTTATCACTATATCCCCTTTGCAAAGTTTGAACTTTTCATCGGGGAACAGCGGGGTCAGGTGATCAAACGGAACGCGGTCACGTACCAATCCGGGATCCAGACCGTTTATCTTTTCCACCTTTACCAACGGGAAATATTTTTCTCCTTCTTTGGGCGGACGGATAGAGCTTCCACTACATCACCGGTCTTCAAACCGAACAGTTTTATTTGCGATTGTGAAACGTAAATATCATCGGGTGAGGAAAGATAGTTGTAATCGGATGAACGGAGGAAACCGTATCCGTCGGGCATGATTTCCAATACCCCGGTACCGGTCAGGATACCTTCAAATTCGTAAGGCTTTTCCACCTGTTTGCGTTCCGGTTGTTGAGGAATGCTGGCAGACGCTTCTCCCTCAGCCGTCGTATTGTTATTATTGTTTGCCTGACGAGGATTGTTGTAATTATTGTTGCGCGGATTGTTGTACTTCTGATTTTGATCGCGCTGCTGGCGTGGTTGGAATTTGGGGGCAGGTGTCTGTACCGGAGCCGGTGTTTCTACTTTGGTAGCCTCAAATTTGCCGAACAACTCAGTAGGAAGTTCTATTTTTTCTGAAGGAAGATCCTCGATGGGAATAAAATCATCGGTTTCACTGCCGAATTCCAGTTCGGGAAGAATCACTTCTTTTTCTTCGGGAATAGCCGGTGTTTCTTCTTTTTTTGCTTTTTTGGGTGTCGGTTTCGCCGGTGCTTCAGCTTTCACTTCCTCTTTTGCAGTTTCTTTCGTTTTCGTTGCAGGTTGTTCTTCTGTCTTGGCTGTTACTTTCTTACTACCCGGTTTGCGTCCTCTTTTTTAGGTGTTTTTTCTTCCGCGCTTGTTTCGGCCACGGCTTCTGTTTGTGGTGTTACCGCTACAGGAGCAGTCTCTTTTACTGTTTCGGCAGCTGCGGCGGCAGGCTGCGGGGTATTGGCTTCCAGTTTCTGTGCCTTGTCCTTGGTTGCAGTATAGACCTTGTCACCGTCTTTTTTAACGTTGATACGTGATCTTTTACGGGGTTGACTTTCATTGGCTTTTTCTGCCGCTACTTTTTGGGTTGCTCCGACTATGGCTTGCTCGTCCAGAATTTTATAAACCAGATCTTCTTTTTTTAGAGAGTCTGTTTTCTTGATACCCAACTCTTTGGCAATCGATTGTAATTCCGACAAGTCTTTGTCGTTTAATTGAATAATGTTATACATAGAGTATAGTTATTAGTAATATATTTCTTTATAATCTTTTAATGGTATAATTAAGGAGCGCAATCTACACAAAAATGTGTTAGAAGGGGGAAATGCACTCATAATTACGATTATGGGATTGATGTTGTTTTGATTGTTATCAGGAAGTAAACAGACTTTCCCGGATAGGAACTGACGTATTTACCGAGGACAAAAGTAGATATTTTTTTTTAATCTCATGCATATTACAGAAGATTTTTTGCCGAATTTAATGAAATTAATAAAAACGACGTGGGGAAACATCCTTTCTGTCTGTGAAAACCCTGATGTTAAATGAACGTAAAAATAGGTCAGATTGTTCAGCAGAGTCTGCATGAAATAGCGAAAAAATACTAATTTAGCCCGTCAAATTTGATTTTTACTTAATTATAAATAGAGAAAAGATGAAAAAAGTGATTTTTACAGAAAAGGCTCCTGCTGCTATAGGTCCTTACAGTCAAGCTGTTGAAGTGAATGGTATGGTATTCCTGTCAGGTCAGATTCCCGTTGATCCTGCTACCGGTGAATTTGTTCCGGGAGGAGTGACTGAACAGATACCCAGGTTTTTGAGAATATCAAGAATGTATTGGCAGAAGCCGGTCTGACTACCGCTAATATCGTAAAAACAACCGTATTTTTGGCAGATATGTCTTTGTTTGCTGAAATGAACGCTGTTTATGCCAAGTATTTCGAAGGAGATTTCCCTGCCCGTTCTGCTGTAGCTGTTAAGGCTTTGCCGAAAGGAGCGCTTGTGGAGATAGAGAGTATCGCAGTGAGATAACGAGCTTTTCGCCACCGATTGCACGGATTGATGCAGATTGTTTCTATTGAAAAGCAATTGCTTGATATGGAACCTGTGTCAATCAGTGTAGTCTGTAGTGAATGATGGTGGATGGGGAATCATAAAAACAACTGATTAACAGATAGCGTAGAAAAGTGGAATATGAAACAACTGAACAAGTGGCAATGGTCCACATTAATATTATCTGCTATACTGGTAATGGCATTTTCAGTCTTTATTTATCGGTATGAGCCTTTTAAATCCGGGTTCGAGATTACCGACCAGCTGGGTGGTAATATTTTCCCTGCAACCATTCTTTCTACCGCAACCACAGATGCCAGTTTAATCGTACCTGCCGATTCCGATTATATCGGAAATCCCAAGTCGTGTATCGCCATCCGGCTGAAGAACAGTTATGCCAATAGCAAATTGCGTATAGAAGTGGCCGAGACTCCTTTTTTCTCTCAGTCTGTATCCGAGTTTATTTTACCCAAGGCGGGGAAAGAATATCTGGTTTTCCCGGATATTATATGGAACTATCAGGCTTTGCGTGATAATAATCAGGCAGTGCCCGTTAGCATCTCCGTCAAGGCGGAATTGAATAAGAAAGAACTTCCACAGCGTTTGAAAACCATCTCGATGCGCAGTATCAATGAGTGCCCTTTAGGATATGTGGACGATAAAATGAAGTTTCACGATACGGGAGAGTTTTTTGCGGCCTACGTCAACGAGGAGCATCCTCAGATTGACAAATTATTGCGTGAAGCCTTGGATACACGTATCGTCAATCGTTTTCTTGGGTATCAAGGTAATGCACACCAGTCGGAGAATGTGACAAACAGGTCTATGCATTGTGGAATGTGTTGCAAAAGCGGAACTTTAAGTATAGCTCCACCACCAATACCAGTCTTTCGTCCAATGTGGTTTATACACAGCGCGTCCGTACCTTGGACGATGCGCTGGAATCCTCGCAGATAAACTGTGTGGATGGCAGCGTGTTGCTGGCCTCACTGATGAAAGCATCAATATCAATCCTATCCTGGTGCGTATTCCGGGACATATGTTTGTGGGTTATTACACGGACAAATCACATAAGAATATGAATTTTCTGGAAACCACGATGATAGGGGATGTGAATCTGGATGATTTCTTTCCGGATGAGAAGCTGGATTCTACCATGGTGGGCAAATCCCAGAACCAGATGTCGAAACTGACCTACGAGAAATCAAAGGAATACGCTACGAGGAAATACCGGGAGAATGACTCCCTGATACATTCGGGTAAAGTGAATTATATGTTTCTGGAGATTGATAAAAAGACCCGTGCGCAGGTGCAACCTATCGGTAAATAAATTTGTTGTATGGATATGGAACTTACTTATATATATCATAGCGGATTCGCCTTGTCAGGCGATGGCTTTACTGTAATCATGGATTATTACCGTGATTCGGAGGATGGACAGGCGCAGGCGGATTTGAACCGGTTGATGGATGGGACTTTCAGCAATCAAGAGGCGGGAATGCCGGAAGGAACCGTACACAGCGAATTATTGCGGAGACCCGGAAAACTGTATGTGCTGGCCAGTCATTTTCATCCGGATCATTTTAATAAAGAGGTATTGCAATGGCGTGAACAGCGGCCGGATATTATCTATATTTCTCGAAAGACATTTTGCGTCATCGCAGGGCGCAGAAAGAAGATGCCGTCTGGCTGAAAAAAGGAGAGGAATATAAGGATGAAACATTGAGCGTGCGTGCTTTCGGTTCCACGGATGTGGGAGTATCGTTTTTGCTTCAGGCAAGTGGAAAAAAAGATTTTTCATGCCGGTGATTTGAATAACTGGCATTGGATGGACGAGAGTACCGAGGCGGAGTGGAAGGGAGCCGAGAAGAATTTCCTGCATGAGCTGGATGATCTTTACGCCTATACGCCCGAAGTGGATGTGGCGATGTTTCCCGTTGACCCCCGTTTGGGAAAAGAATACATGCGGGGTGCCGGACAGTTTGTAACAAAGATAAAAACTCATATCTTTGTACCCATGCATTTCACACCGGAGTATGCCAAGGCAAATGCTTTCCGCGACTTTGCCGAAGCGCATGGAGTGCGTTTTGTGTCATTGACACATCGCGGACAAAAAATAGAGATTGAATAACAAAAGAATAACACAATATGAAAGTAAAAGGAAGATTTGATCATTTCAATATCAATGTAACTGATCTGGACAAGAGTATCAAGTTTTATGAAACAGCGTTAGGTTTGCATGAGTCTCATCGTAAGGAAGCTTCGGACGGTTCCTTCGTGCTGGTGTATATGGCCGATGACCACAGCAATTTCTTGTTGGAACTGACCTGGTTGCGTGACCATACCCAGCCATACGAGTTGGGTGAGAACGAAAGCCATCTGTGTCTGCGTGTGGAAGGTGATTATGACGAAGTCCGTAAATTCCATAAGGAAATGGGATGCGTTTGCTTCGAGAACACCGCTATGGGCTTGTATTTCATCAATGATCCTGATGATTACTGGATTGAGATATTGCCGGTAAAGTAAGACGATCGTTTCCGTTAGTAATGAATTAAAAAGATAGAGACTATGAAATACATTTCTCCCGGTGGCTGGTTCTCATTGGAATACCCGATGGGCTGGCACGAGTTTGAAGATACAGAAGAGAGTTTTTTATTCTATAATCCTGACCGGTGGACAGGTAATTTCCGCATATCGGCCTATAAGGATGAAGCGGCTGACTATGGTCCGCAGTGCATCGCATACGAATTGAAAGAAAATACTTCTTCCACCCTGGTGAAAGTGGGCAAGTGGGATTGTGCTTACAGCGCGGAAACTTTTCAGGAAGAAGGCGCCTGGTACACCACTCATATCTGGGTGACAGGAGAGGGGGATCTTTCTTTCGAATGTTCTTTTACCGTGTCCAAAGGAGGTGACAAGCATCCGGCAGAAGAAATCATCCGGTCTTGCAGATCCGCAAAGAAGGTGTAAGTCACCCGCGTGAGATCATTCCGATCCGTGTCTTGGAAATCGGGGAGGTGAACACCGCCTTTGAGTGGGCTTCTACCACGATTAAAAAGCAACTCACCAAGGATTTCACTGCGTCGGAGAGCGATATTGACAGTATACAGCAGGTAATGGACAGCGGACGTTTCCAGACCCAGCAGCGTATGGCGTGGGAGAATTTCGGTATTGCCTTCGGAGCCATTCTGGTGAATGAGATGGAAGGTATGGAATGGGTGACTGTCATTGAGGGACAGAAAGAATATCCCGCCTTGCAGTTTATGTGTTCGGATATGGTGCTGGACCCTGCCGCACTGGTGTGGGGACAAGCTAAAAAGGGACTTCCCTGCGACTTGAAATCCGAATTCAGGAAAATTAAGCGAGAGGCGGAGGCAGTGTTGGATGATTTAAATAAATAGACAAATAATGACCCCATATATGCAAGTAGACGGGCTTACCAAATCATTCGGTGACTTGGTATTGTTCCGGAAGATTTCATTTGGAGTGGCCGAAGGACAACGCATCGGTCTGATAGCAAAGAACGGTACAGGCAAGACTACCTTACTTAATATAATAGCCGGTAAGGAGGGATATGATGAAGGAAGCATCGTCTTTCGTCGTGATTTGCGGGTGGGCTATTTGGAGCAAGACCCACATTATCCCGAAGACCTGACCGTGCTCGAAGCCTGTTTCTATCACGGAAACAGCACGGTGGAACTCATCAAAGAATATGAAAGCTGCATGGAAACCGAAGGCAATCCGGGACTGGAAGAGCTGTTGGCACGGATGGAGCACGAAAAGGCATGGATTATGAACGGAAGGCGAAACAAATCCTTTCTCAATTAAAAATCCGGGACTTCAGCCAGCAGATCAAACATCTTTCCGGAGGTCAGTTGAAACGGGTGGCTTTGGCGAATGTGCTGATAACCGAGCCCGATTTCCTGATTTTGGACGAGCCTACCAACATCTTGATCTGGATATGACGGAGTGGCTGGAGGGGTATCTCGGCCGGGGAAACATCAGTCTGCTCATGGTGACGCACGACCGTTATTTCCTGGACCGCGTCTGCTCTGAAATTATCGAGATAGACAATCAGCAGGTCTATTCATATAAAGGGAACTACAGCTATTACTTGGAAAAGAGGCAGGAGCGTATCGAGGCGACTAATGCCGAAATAGCCCGTGCCAATAACTTGTACCGCACAGAGCTGGAGTGGATGCGCCGTATGCCCCAGGCACGCGGACATAAAGCGCGTTATCGGGAAGAAGCTTTCTACGAACTGGAGAAAGTGGCGAAGCAGCGTTTCAACGACGGCAATGTGAAACTGGATATGAAAGCCTCTTACATCGGCTCCAAGATTTTTGAGGCGGATCATCTGTACAAGCGTTTCGGTGATTTGAAGATTCTGGAAGATTTCTCGTATATCTTTGCCCGTTATGAGAAGATGGGCATCGTGGGAAACAATGGTACGGGAAAGTCCACGTTCATTAAAATACTGATGGGCGAACAGAAGCCGGACAGTGGAACACTGGATATCGGTGAGACAGTCCGTTTCGGATACTATTCTCAGGACGGCCTGAAGTTTGATGAGCAAATGAAGGTCATCGACGTGGTGCAGGATATTGCCGAAGTCATCGAATTGGGAAATGGCAAGAAGCTGACCGCATCCCAGTTTCTGCAACATTTTCTGTTTACCCCCGAAAAACAGCATAGCTATGTATATAAACTGAGTGGGGAGAACGCCGCCGCCTGTACCTGTGTACGGTGCTGATGCGTAATCCCAACTTCCTGGTGCTGGATGAGCCTACCAACGATCTCGATATCATCACCCTTCAGGTATTGGAAGAATATTTGCAGAACTTCAAGGGCTGTGTAATCGTAGTAAGCCACGACCGCTATTTCATGGACAAGGTGGTAGATCACTTGCTGGTATTCAAGGGACAGGGAGACATTCGTGATTTTCCGGGTAACTACTCCGATTATCGTGACTGGCGCGAGGCGAAAGAGCAGCGCGAGAAAGAGGCGGAAAACCAAAAGAGGAAAAGACGCCGCGTACGTCTGAATGATAAGCGGAAGATGTCCTTCAAGGAAAAGAAAGAGTTCGAGCAGCTGGAACAAGAAATAGCCGGGCTGGAGCAGGAGAAGGCCGATATAGAAGCCGCCCTTTGCAGCGGTACGCTGGGAGTGGAGGAACTGACGGAGAAATCCAAACGATTGCCGGAACTGAATGATTTGATTGATGAAAAGACCATGCGCTGGTTGGAACTGAGCGAGATAGAAGGGTAGAATAACCAGAGGTGCAACAGTGTACCTGATGCCATATTGCTATATTCGTTTTGAATAACAAAACCATAATATAGAAAAGAAATATGGCATCCATTAAATTGAAATTCCGCCCATCGAGCGTAAAAGGAAAAAAGGGCGTATTAAGTTATCAAATTATTCATTACAGACTGACACGGCTCATCAAGACTTCTTACCGGATCATGCCTTCCGAGTGGGACGACTCCACCGGCAGTCTGCTTATTTCAACACAGTCCGAATGTAAAGCGCGTCTTCTGCTGATACGTGACCAGACGAATTGGGAGATGACGCGGTTACAAGGTATTATCAATGATCTGGAGCGGACCGGTGTGGAATACACCATTGATGATATCGTGGCTTCTTTCCGGAAAATCCCTTCTGTAGAGAGTGTGTTCAACTTCATGCAACGATGTATCAATAAACTGGAGCGGCAGAAAAGGGGACGGACGGCAGAAGGTTATACCTCGACAATGAACAGCTTTATCCAATTCAGAAAGAATGAGGATCTGAGTTTTGAAGCCTTTGATTCGGAGCTGATGGAGATGTATGAAGCCTATCTGAAAGAGAAGGGCTTGGTAAAGAACAGTACTTCCTATTATATGAGAATCTGGCGGAGTGTGTATAATCTGGCTGTAGAGCAAGGCTATACCACCGACAAGAAACCTTTCAAACATGTCTATACCGGCATAGACAAGACCGTAAAACGGGCCGTTCCCTTTAAAATCATCAAAATGATCAAGGAACTTGATTTGTCATTCGAACCCCAGTTGGAGCTGGCACGGGATATTTTCCTTTTCAGTTTCTATACCCGGGGCATGTCGTTTATTGATATGGCACACTTGAAGAAGAGCAACCTCCAGAATGGAATTCTGACATACAGCCGGAAAAAGACCGGGCAACGGCTGACTATTCTGTGGGAGGAGCTGATGCAGGAGATTGTGGATAAATACAAGGATGACACTTCCGAGTACCTGCTGCCTATCTTGCGGTATTGTGACATAAATGACCGCAAGCAATATAAACTGAGGGCCAAGCAAATAGGACGGGGTTTGAATAAAATAGGCTTGCGGCTGGAATTAAAGGCGCCGTTGACTTTCTATGTGGCGCGCCATAGCTGGGCCAGCATAGCGCAGGACAGGAAGGTGTCTACAGACATCATCCGCGAAGGGTTGGGGCACGATAATGAAAAGACCACTCATATTTATCTGGCATCCATCTCCACTTCACAGATAGACCGAGCCAATCAGATTATTTTAAGGGGGTTGTAGGGGAAGTATTCATTCAGGCTGTAGGATGACAGCCTGAATGTTCTATTGGCTTGGATAAAATCAGATCATTTCGGAGAAATATTTCTAAAATCCTAACATAAGAGCTGGGGGAATATTCAATATTCGGCAAAGTAATCAAAATATGCCTTGTTGGTGATAGATACAAATATTGAATGACTTAGTATGGGGAGATATAGAAATATGCAGAATGCTGATCTAAAGGATCGTGCCATTAGGAAATGCTGTGTGACTTCG
>ENA-OQAS01000701-OQAS01000701.1-human-gut-metagenome-genome-assembly--contig:-NODE-701-length-17257-cov-3.372855_pt1 | contig 17257 bp, 24 predicted proteins | sample MGYA00242733_ERZ504523 | MGnify/ENA primary metagenome ERZ504523 (study PRJEB26092, sample SAMD00036239) | human gut metagenome | host: Homo sapiens | study: EMG produced TPA metagenomics assembly of... | reverse complement strand
GTTTCTATGTCCATATATAATGTATATATTTCTACCAAATCGGAGGATAAAAGGCTTCTTCAATATGCTCTATAGTGAAAGGAGTCTTTTCGCCCACTAAGGTGATGATATCAAAACGTACAGGTAAATCTACTGAGAACTTGCGCAAGTATGCATCAGTTGAAGCTATAATTCTGCGAATCTTCTTATCTGTTACTGCATCTTCCGGATTACCGAATCTAGTATTCTTGCGGGTCTTTACCTCTATAACAATTAGTTCGTTCCGATATTCGGCGACAATATCCAGTTCTTTTTTCCGCAATGCCAGTTCCGGTGGCGGATAGAATATCCTTTATCTATGAGATATGCAGCGGCCTCTTCTTCTCCCTCTTTGCCAAATTCGTTGTGTTCTGCCATTCTGTTTCTTTTTGTACAAATACTCTTTTTATGCTTTGTATTTACAGAAGTAAAGCTAATTTTGCAGAGAATATGGCAAACAACGTAAAAAAGAGAGTAAAGTACCGGCATCAACCCCTAAACGCAAGCAGCGTATGGTATGTTTGATGAGTGAAGAGGAAGTACGGATTGTGGATTGTTATCTTAAAAAGTATAAGATAACCAATAAGGCGCGTTGGTTACGCGAAACAGTATTGACTTTTATCCATCAGAAGATGGAAGAGGATTATCCTACATTGTTTAATGAACATGATATGAGAAGATAAGATGGCAGATGATACCTATTATATGAAACAAGCCTTGATGGAGGCTGTAAAAGCGGCTGAACAAGGAGAAGTTCCGGTGGGGGCGGTGGTAGTCTGTCGTGACCGCATCATTGGTCGTGGGCATAATTTGACAGAAACATTGAATGATGTTACAGCTCATGCCGAAATGCAGGCTGTCACAGCTGCGGCTAATACCTTGGGCGGGAAATACCTGAATGAATGTACTTTGTATGTCACTGTGGAACCGTGTGTGATGTGTGCCGGTGCCATAGCCTGGGCACAGACAGGAAAACTTGTCTTTGGTGCTGAAGATCCCAAAAGGGGATATCAAAAATATGCCCCCGATGCCTTGCATCCAAAGACGATCGTGGTGAAAGGAATACTCGCCGATGAATGTGCCCGATTGATGAAAGATTTCTTTAAGAAAAAACGATAATTCTTATTTCACCTCTTCATAATCTACATACTCTCCCTCATCGTCATCAAAGATTTTTTTCTGTTTCCCGATGAATGAGAATGTCTATTTGAAGAAGATGAAGAGAATTCTGCAAGTTTCATTCTCGTCATTCGTTTGAGTCTGGGCATATGTATTTTGTTTTGGTGGGTAGATGTTCGATTCTGGTAGGGGGGATGCTTGCCGATCCCGAACAATACACGCAGAATGTTGCCTAATATAGTGAAGCCGATAAAAACAATCAGCAGAAAAATAATAAGTAGAAAGCCTAAAAATCCAAACATAGTAATTTCTTTTTTTTATATACCACGTACAACAAGCGTGCCACGTTTATTGTTTACGCTCTTTTTTTAGTTAAAAGAGATAGAATGATATACCACAGGATGATAGCTGCAAAACTGCTGATTTTGAAGAAAGCCAACAGGGGAATACATACAATGAGGAAAATATAGCTGACTTTGTTCTGTTTCCAGGCAAGACTCTTGAATTTTAATGAGAACATTGGAATTTCTGCCACCAGCAATAATGACATAATAACTACCAAGATGAAAAGATATGCCGCATTAAAAGAATCGGATATAAGAAAAGAATGTGCTCCTACAGTCAATGACCCCCAAAATAAAGCATTAGCCGGAGTGGGCATACCGATGAAACTACTGCTCTGGCGTGGGTCAATATTGAACTTGCCTAAACGCAAAGCTGAAAATACGGAAATAAGGAATGCTGTATAAGGCATATAATCGGCAACAGGCAATAGAAAATCAGGATAGTGTACCTCTTTAAATAAAGAAAAGACAATGGCGGAAGGAGCGAACCCAAAAGTGATGTCATCGGCCAACGAGTCTAATTCTTTTCCTAAAGGCCCTGAAACTTTGAACAAACGTGCCAACATGCCATCAAAGAAATCAAATACAGCGCCTAGTATAATGAAAGAGATGGCCAAGGTATAGTTTTCGTTAAAAGCCATGACACTGGCAATACAGCCGGAGAATAAATTACAGCAAGTTACCGCGTTAGGAATGTGGCGTGTGATACAGTTTGCCATTGGTGATTTTCTTATTTTAGTTTAGCAATGACGGTTTCGTTACCTACAGTCGCTTGTCCCATCTTGACACAGACTTCGGTTCCTAGTGGGAGATAAACATCTACACGCGAACCGAATTTAATAAACCCCATGTGTTCATCAATGTAGCAATCTTCTCCTACTTCGGCATAGGTCACGATTCGACGGGCTATTGCTCCTGCTATCTGGCGCGCATGACAGTATGTCCTTCAGGAGTTTCAATAACGACCATAGAACGTTCATTTTCCGTACTGGCTTTAGGCAGCCATGCTTTCATAAATTTACCGTTATGATGGTCTACATGTTTCACTACTCCGTCTACGGGATACCAATTGGCATGTACATTGACAATGCTCATAAAAATAGAAATCATTAACCGGCGGTCATGAAAATATTCATGTTCATCTACTTCTTCTATAACTACTATTCTTCCGTCTGCCGGGGCTACTACGATTTTTTCAGTGTCGTGCTCGAATAATCGAATGGGACAACGGAAAAAGTTAACCATTAACAGGTAAACAACGATACTTGCGGTGGCAAATATATAAAATGGAATTTTGCACTCAATTCCCCAAAACAATAGGGCATTGATACCAATTAACAGGATGGCACTGACAATCAAGATGCTTGTTCCCTCTCTATGTAGTCTTATTTTCTTTAATTTCTTCAGTCGGTTCATGATTGTATAAAACCAATTATCGTGCAAAAATAAACTTATTTTGAAAACCTTGCAAATAAAAGTTGTTAGAAATGCCTATTTCGACTTCATTTAAGATAAAAAAGCGAATGTTGATAACTTCTTCTTTATCTTTTTGCAGGTTTTATGAAAGCAGAGTATCTTTAGACAATTTTTTAGTAGAGTAACGATTATGCAGGATTTTGTCCATTTACATGTCCATACCCAGTATTCCATCCTTGATGGCCAGGCGTCTATTCCACGTTTGGTAGACAAGGCTATGGCTGATGGAATGAAAGGTATAGCCGTAACAGACCATGGTGATATGTTCGGTATCAAGGAATTCTTCAACTATGTAAATAAGAAGAATAGCAGTACTAACAGTGAGATAAAGGATTTGAAGAAAAGAATAGCCGGACTGGAAAAAGGTACGGTGGAATGTGATAATCCCGAGACGGAACTTGTGGCATGCAAGGAAAAATTGGAAACGGCAAAGAAGAAACTGTTTAAACCGATTTTCGGTTGTGAGATGTATGTGGCGCGCGTCGTTTATTCAACAAAGAAGGAAAACCCGATCAAAGTGGTTATCACTTGGTTGTGCTTGCTAAAAATGAAAAAGGATATCACAACCTCATAAAATTAGTATCAAAGGCATGGACGGAAGGGTTTTATATGCGTCCGCGTACTGACCGTGTGGAATTGGAAAAATACCATGAAGGTTGATTGTCTGTACTGCGTGTATTGCCGGAGAGGTTCCTAGAAATATCATAGCTGGAAAATATGAAGAGGCTGAGGAAGCTATCCAATGGTATAAACGTGTATTCGGAGATGATTTCTATTTGGAATTGCAACGTCATAAAGCGACGGTTCCTCGTGCGAACCATGAAGCTTATAAATTGCAGCAAATTGCTAACGAAAAGCTGATAGAGTATTCTAAAAAATTCAATGTCAAGCTGGTTTGTACCAATGACGTTCACTTTGTAGATGAAGAGAATGCTGAAGCACACGACAGGCTGATCTGTCTGAGTACGGGTAAGGATTTGGATGATCCTAACCGTATGCTCTATTCAAAGCAAGAGTGGATGAAGACACGTGCCGAGATGAATGAAGTTTTCGCTGATGTTCCCGAGGCTCTTTCAAATACGGTGGATATTTGTGATCAGGTGGAATTTTATAGTATAGATCATGCACCGATTATGCCTACTTTTGCTATTCCTGAAGATTTTGGAACAGAAGAGGGATATCGGAAGAAATATACAGAAAAGGACTTGTTTGATGAGTTCACTCAAGATGAAAACGGTAACGTGGTAATGAGTGAGGAGGCCGCTAAAGCCAAAATAGAGAAACTGGGTGGCTATGACAAACTCTATCGTATTAAACTGGAAGCTGATTATCTGAAGAAATTAGCGTTGGAAGGTGCGCACAAGCGTTATGGAGAAGTATTGAGTGAGGAAGTGCAGGAACGGATCAAATTCGAACTTCATATTATGAAGACGATGGGTTTTCCCGGTTACTTCTTGATTGTGCAGGATTTTATTCGTGCCGCGCGTGAAGAATTGGATGTGTCTGTGGGACCGGGACGTGGATCGGCGGCAGGTTCTGCCGTAGCATATTGTTTGGGTATCACTAAAATAGACCCTATTGCATACGATTTGCTGTTCGAACGTTTCCTGAATCCCGACCGTATTTCTTTGCCTGATATTGATGTGGATTTTGATGATGATGGTCGTGGACGAGTATTGAATTGGGTAACTGAAAAATATGGTCAGGAAAAGGTGGCGCATATCATTACATACGGTACGATGGCAACCAAGCTGGCAATCAAGGATGTAGCCCGTGTACAGAAATTACCTTTATCGGAGTCCGACCGTTTGTGTAAGTTGGTTCCGGATAAGATTCCTGATAAAAAAATGAATTTGCCTAATGCCATAGCTTATGTTCCCGAACTACAGGCAGCGGAAGTCTCACCCGATCCTATTTTGCGTGATACGATAAAGTATGCAAAGATGTTGGAGGGGAATGTCCGTAATACCGGTGTGCATGCGTGCGGTACTATTATATGTCGAGATGATATAACGGACTGGGTGCCTGTAAGTACGGCAGATGATAAGGAAACCGGTGAAAAAATGCTGGTGACCCAGTATGAAGGTTCAGTTATTGAAGATACTGGATTGATCAAGATGGACTTTTTGGGTCTGAAGACCTTTCTATTATCAAAGAGGCGATTGAAAATATCAAGCATAGTAAGGGGATTATCTTGGATATTGACGAGGTTGACATTTCGGATCCTCCTACTTATGCTCTTTATAGTGAAGGACGGACGATTGGTACATTCCAGTTCGAATCTGCCGGTATGCAGAAATATTTGCGGGAATTGGAACCTAGCACTTTTGAGGATTTGATTGCGATGAATGCTCTTTATCGTCCGGGACCTATGGATTACATTCCGGACTTTATCGACCGTAAGCATGGCCGTAAGCCTATTGAGTATGATATTCCTATTATGGAGAAATATTTGAAAGATACATATGGTATTACGGTATATCAGGAGCAGGTCATGCTTTTGTCACGTTTGCTGGCGGATTTTACTCGTGGCGAATCCGATGCCTTGCGTAAAGCAATGGGTAAAAAACTGAGGGACAAACTAGACCATATGAAGCCTAAGTTTATTGAAGGCGGACGGAAGAACGGTCATGATCCCAAAGTACTTGAGAAGATTTGGACGGACTGGGAAAAGTTCGCTTCTTATGCATTCAATAATCTCATGCTACTTGTTATTCGTGGGTGGCTTATCAGACAGCTTTTCTGAAAGCAAACTATCCGGCGGAATATATGGCGGCTACGATGAGCCGGAATATTTCGAATATCACGGAAATTACTAAATTGATGGACGAGAGTAAGGCGACTGGTATCATGACCAAGGGACCTGATGTGAATGAAAGTTATCTGAAGTTTTCTGTGAATCGTAAAGGGGATATCCGTTTTGGACTGGGAGCATTAAGGGAGTGGGGGAAAGTGCTGTGCAGTCTATCCTTGAAGAACGTGAGAGAAATGGAGAATATAAAGATATTTTCGATTTTGTACAGCGTGTAAATCTTTCGGCTTGCAATCGTAAGAATATAGAAAACTTGGCTTTGGCAGGTGCTTTTGATAGTTTCACAGGAATAAAGCGTGAAGACTTCTTTGTAAAGAACGCTAAAGATGAAACCTTTACCGAAGTGTTGGTACGTTATGGAAATAAGTATCAGATGGATAAAGCCGCAGCTGCAAATTCTTTGTTTGGAGGTGAGAATCAGGTGGATATTGCTACTCCCGAAATCATTCCGTCTCCTGCATGGGGGATTTGGAACGTTTGAATAAGGAACGTGATTTGGTAGGTATCTATCTTTCTGCCCATCCGTTGGATGAGTATGCTGTTATATTAGAGAATGTATGCAATGTCCACATGGCGGAACTTGCCGATTTAACCCCTTTGCAGAACAGAGACTTAACCATGGGAGGGATTGTGACTGCAGTGCGTGAGGGGTATACCAAGACGGGAAAACCATACGGTATTGCTAAAGTGGAAGATTATTCGGGCTCAGCAGAATTTGCTTTCTTCGGTAATGAATGGGTAGAGAAGAAGAACTTTTTTATGACCGGTATGTTTTTATTTATGCGAGGGAAATGTCAGCCAAAACAATGGCGGCAGGAAGAATGGGAGGTGAAGATAAGTACTATTGAGTTGTTACCGGAAGTAAAGGAAAAGATTATTGAGAAACTTACAGTTTCAGCTCCTTTGTCTGCATTGGATGAAGAGCTGATAACGGAGTTTTCAGCCTTAATCAAGGCACATCCCGGTAATGCAGAGCTTTATTTTCATGTGATGGATGAGGATGGACAAATGTATGTCAATCTGATGTCACGTACTATGAATTTCAGTTCAAAAAGAGATCATGACTTATTTAAAGAGCCAACCACAGCTCTCTTACAAAATTAATTAGTATATTTGCGCTAACATTTTAAATAACTAAGTATAATAATTATGGCACTAGAAATTAAAGATAGCAATTTTGAAGAATTGCTGGCATCAGGCAAGCCTGTAGTAGTGGACTTTTGGGCAACATGGTGTGGTCCTTGTAAAAAAATAGCTCCGGATGTTGAAGCTTTGGCAGAAGAATATAAGGATCAGGTAATAATTGGAAAGTGCGACGTGGATGATAACGACGAACTGACCGGTAAATTTGGTGTACGTAACATTCCTACTGTTCTTTTTATCAAGGACGGTGAAGTGAAAGATAAGACTGTAGGTGCAGTGACCAAAGCTCAGCTGGAAGAAAAAATAAAAGCTTTACTGTAATAAAAAGAATATTCACCCCTTTAATATATACGACTATGGGAATGGAAGACGATTTCTTATTGGAAGATGAGGATGATCAAAAAACGATAGAGTTTATCAAAAATTATCTGCCTCAGGATTTGAAAGATAAATTCACGGAGGATGATTTATATTATATCCTTGATGTGATTGTGGATTACTATACCTCCAGCGGATGTCTTGATGTACAACCTGATGAAGAGGGATACATTAACATTGATCAAGATGAAATTGTGAATTACATAGTCAAGGAAGCCAAGAAAGACGGAATGGGGCCTTATGACCCCGATGATGTATTCTTTGTAGTCCAAGGGGAAATGGAATATGGGAATTCATTGGGACAAGTGGATTAAGAAGAAAGTCTCATAATAAAATAAAAGATGCGTATCTCTATGTGGGGGATGCGCATTTTTTTTATACTTGAAAACAAGGTAGTATCTACTATTAGCTCTCTTATTTCTTTTGTAAAAGAAAATAATAGAATACCTTTGTAAAAACACTCATGCTCATTTTAACTATAAAAACATTGCTTAATGGCTAAAAAGAAAAATTCCCAATTCCTACCTGGTCTTTTGGAGGATATCATGTCTTTATTGACCCCGGAAGAACAAGAAATTGCATTTGAATTGTTTAATGATGGAGCGAATCAGGTAGATGAAGAACTGTCTCATATTTATTATCATCATCAGTGTCCCGATTATAGATTGATTGCGCAGCCGATCGCATCTTATCTGATGCCTTTGTGGACGATGGATGATATGAGTAGTCTGTCACCGGCTGAAATCTACTCTTCTTGTGCTGTTATTCCACAAGAAACATTGGAACGAGATCTCCGCAATTTTATCTTTAATATCTTTGTCGTATATCGGAAAATGCCCGAAAAATGTTATTCATATAGAATGTGGTATGCATTAGGAATAATGGAGCATTTTCGTATGGAACATTGTTTGGATATTGTTTTGGAAGTGCTGCGGCAAGATTTGGATTTTTATGATTTTTATTTCGGTTATTTGTATGAAACAATGTTGTCTGCCATTACCTATCAATTGGGACAGAATCAATTAGATGTTTTGATGGACTTTATGAAAGAGCCCGGACTGCTTCCTATGTCTAAATATAGAGTGATTGAAGCTGTTGCTCATATTGTGATAACTCATCCTGACAGAAGAGAGGAAGTGATGGATTGGTTTGGTAATTTGTTGAGTTACTATTTTGATGTACTGAAAGAGCAGAAGAATGATATTTGTTCTACTTTGCTGCTTGATCATGTTACAGCTTGCATGATGGATATTCGCGGGGTAGAAACTTTACCTATTTGCAAAAGATTTATCGGACTTATCATATTAAACCTTATGGTATTCCAAGTATTAATGAACTAAAGAAAAAAATGCCTTATGCGGAAATGCATGGGTTGGAAATGGAACGGGTAGAGGATTATCTAGTTGAAGTTTTCGAGGTTGCTACTGACGAGGAAGAAGATGAGGAGATTTATGATGATCCGCTTTATATGGAGGAGCAGCCTGCTAAAAAATTTAGAATAAAAATAGAGTTGAAAGACTCTGAACCATTAGTCTGGCGCATATTGGAGGTTCCTTCGAATATTTGTTTGGAAAGATTTTCTGAGGTGGTAGAAGTGGCAATGGGATGGGATGGTTATCATTTGCATCGTTTTATTAAGGGGAACACTTATTATCTTCCTCCAAAGATCGGGCAGATGATTGTTTTTTTGAGGGTGTACCCAAACAGTTTGATTCCGGTATGCTTTCTTTAGGTGAATTATTAAGTCGTAAGGGATCAAAAATTAAGTATGAATATGATTTCGGTGATAGTTGGATACATGAAATTATATTAGAATCCTGCCAGTCCTATAAGAAAGAGGAAATTCCGGTTATAGCCTTGTTGGATGGTGAAAATGCTTGTCCGCCAGAAGATTGTAATGGCATATGGGGTATAGGAAAATGCTGAAAGCTTTAGAAAAGCCTCGCTCTAAAGCTGCGCGTGAATATAAAGAATGGTTGGGGTATAATTTTGATCCTACTGAATTTGATCTTGATGAAACTAGGGGGCTGTTGGCTGAAATTGTAGATTGATTTGGATTTTTGTTATAACAGGGGGCGGGTGGAAATCCTGCTCTTTCCTAAAAAACTTGTTTTATGTCTGTGGATAGGGGAATGTAATATCCACAGATTTTGTTCACTATGTGTTTATACGATGCCTTGTATATTCAAAAAGAAATAAATGCCTGTAGCTATCATTAATAGTCCTAATATAGCATAGAAAAGTCGTGCACGCTGACGCCCTGCATTACTGACAATGAACTGTGTGTTGTGTGCGGTAAAGAACCACTCCCAATTAAATAAGGCTGCCAGAACGGACAATAGTCCTACCAATACGAATATGGCTTGGATCAGATAATGCATTCCCATAATTTAATGAATTTGGCTGTAGGGGCAGATTTTGTTCGTCCCTACAGTGAATATTTTTCTTTTATTCAGCTTCAAAGTGCATGATGCGGCTTCCATCTTCAGATTCTTCAATCTCGACTTTTACAGCATTGCCAGGCAAAAGTTCTTCTACCAGTCCGGCCATTCGATGAAGCAGAGGGCACCGCTATAGAAATAATCCTCATATCCCATGTCGTATACTTCGTCCAGTTTCTTGATACGATAGAAATCAAAATGGTAAATAAGTTCACCGGTTTCATCCGAACGGTATTCGTTGACAATGGCAAAAGTTGGCGAGTTGATGACATCTGTTACCCCCAGCTCTTCGCATACAGCTTTGATAAATGTTGTTTTACCGGCTCCCATCTTTCCGTAGAAAGCAAAAACGGTATTATCACCCATAGCTGCGATGAATTGTTTGGCAGCTTCGTGGATAGAGTCTAAAGAATTGATTTTAATTTCCATATCCATTGGTTTGATTGAGTTTCTTTTGTTTGCAAAGGTACATGCTTTTCCCCATTTTGCAAAAAGTATAGATGAGGATTGAAAAAAAGATTATTGCTGCACCCGAAGGAACTTGTAATTTATAAGAAATGAACAGTCCACCTAAACAACCTGCATAACCGGTGATGACAGACCACCAGATAATTTTCTTGAAACTATGGGTAAACAAATTGGCGGTCATTTGCGGTAAAGTCAGCAGGGAAATGGCAAGTACTATACCTACCATGCGGAGGCATGATACGATGGTCAGTGCGATGAACATCATCAGAATATATTCAAATAAAGCTACCGGTATACGTTGGGAACGGGCGAATTCCCGGTCGAAAGCGATGCAAATGATAGGATTCAGAAATAAAGTGAAGAATAGTGTCAGCAGCACGGAAAGAATGGCAAGTAACAGAATGTCTGTGGGCGTAATGGTCAGAATGTTGCCGAACAGAAAGGCGGATAAATCGGGAGTGAATCCTGGAGCTAGAAAGCTAAAGATAATACCTACTGCCATACCGAAAGTCCAAAACACGGCGATAGCGGAATCTTCGCGCATATCTTTCCGTTTGCTTAACCATTCTACCCCAAAGGAAGAGAGTACGGAGAAGATTGCAGCAGATAATAGAGGGGAGATTCCTGCGTATAATCCTAGGCCGATACCTCCAAAAGAGGCGTGGGTAATTCCTCCACTGATGAATACCAAACGGCGCGTCACAATGTATGTGCCGATAATGCCACAGGCAATGCTGGCAAACAAGCTTCCTAGCAAGGCATGTTGGAAGAAAGTATAATGCAAAAGTTCTAATATATCCATATTTTTTCAGTGGTTTTTATTCAAATGGAGACTTTGCTTGGTGTAGGCGGATTATTTGAATCTTCGTTCACCTACAATCAGGAAAAGCTCGTCTTTCAACTCGTCCGGCAGTTCTATTCCACGCAATTGCAGGCTACGGCTCCATCCGGCTACTTCATCTTCTTTACAAGTGTACATGATTTCCCGAAATTCTTCCACTTCTTCTTCATTATAACCATTTGAGGGACGGCCGCGAAAGCGGTCCAGTTCCTCGTCATCATAATATTCTATTTTTTTGCTGACAGCGGCAAGCAGGCTTTCTTTTTCACAAATTTCATGTTGCCCACAACATTCAGCGTCTGCTTCCACTATTTCGGGAGCAGCCTTCAATTCTCCGCTTTCTATCTTTTTTTGTATCTGGCGGTTGTGTAAAACTCCCACTGTCATGCGATACCTGCCAAAATAATCAGACCAATAATAAGTATGAGCATAACTTATACCTCCTCTATTATAAAACCAGCTTTCTTTAAATCTTCCCAATAGTAAGGATAGGATTTTGAAACGACCTGTGGATTATTAATCCGGATTTCGGGCATTACTACACAAGCCGGAGCGAATGCCATAGCCATACGGTGTCCTCATAAGTGTCAATGGCAACATCAGCGGTCATTTCACATCGTTCACCTTCCCAAGACAGAATACGATCATCTGTTTCATGAAGTATATATCCTAGCTTTCCCATTTCTTGTATCAAGGCTGCCATACGGTCTGTTTCTTTAATCTTCAAACTTTGTAAGCCTGAGAAGCGGAAGGGAATATTCATTAACGCACAAGTGACGACAAACGTTTGTGCCAAATCCGGTTGGTTGATGAAATCATAATCCAGCCGTTCGGTTATTTTATCGGTCTTTTTCAATGTTACCGTTTTATTTCCATAAATACTTTCGATTCCTAGTAACTGGAAAATTTCAGCCACTTTACTGTCCCCTTGATAGCTTGTTTCGAATAATCCCGGTAAGATGATTTCCGCTTTGTTGGAAAGAGCGGCTATCTGATACCAATATGAAGCTGCGCTCCAATCACTTTCCACGTAGAAAGGTATGGATTGGTAGGGTTGCGGCTCAACTTTTAGTTGATATTCATTGAGCCATTTGGCTCTAGCACCAAAATCGTTCATCAGCTGCAGGGTAAGGTTGATATAAGGGCGGGATATGATTTCTCCTGTCAGTGTAAGGGTCAGTCCGTTACTTAGTATAGGGGCAATCATCAATAAGGCTGAGATATATTGAGAACTGACATTACCCGGCAGGCTGATGGTATCTTTCTGCAGTTTGTGTCCGGTGATACGCAGAGGAGGATATCCGTCATTGATTATGTATTCAATTTCTGCTCCCAGCTCACGTAAAGCATTGACCAACACCTGGATAGGACGTTGTTGCATACGTTGTGTACCAGTGATGATCCGTGTTCCCGGAGTGACGGACAAATAAGCAGTAAGAAAGCGCATGGCTGTTCCGGCTGCCATAATGTCTATGGTATTTTTGCCGTCATTTAAGGCGTGAATCATTACTTGGGTATCATCGCAGTCAGATAGGTTCTCAAGTTGGAATATTCTATTTCCCAGTGCATTGATTATCAATGCACGGTTGCTGATACTCTTGGAAGAGGGGAGCTGGATAGTTGTATGTATTTGAGCGGGTGCCGTTACTTTTATTTGCATCATACCTTATATAATATAATAATGTGTATCGGATTGCAAAGGTAGGAATATTATCTTAATACTTGAAGGTTGCTACTTAAAAAAGGAGGCCGGAGAGTATAAAAAAGCCGGGAACATGGAAAGGTGGTTGTTTTGTTCCCGGCCCGGACATATAGTGAAAGTTAAGCTATAGTGATGCTTGAATCCAAATAAACATCTTGAATGGTATTTAGCAATTCAATTCCGTCTTTCATTGGTTTTTGAAAGGCTTTACGTCCACTTATGAGACCCATACCTCCGGCACGTTTATTGACGATTGCTGTTATTACTGCGTCTTTTAGATCAGAACTGCCATGAGATTCACCTCCAGAGTTGATTAATCCTACACGTCCCATGTATCCATTGGCTACTTGATAGCGACAGAGGTCGATAGGATGTTCTGAAGTCAGTTCGGTATAAACTTTATCATTTGTCTTTCCGAATTTAATGGCTGTAAAACCACCGTTATTGACCGGTAATTTCTGTTTTACAATATCTGCCTTGATAGTAACTCCCAAATGATTGGCTTGTCCGGTTAAATCGGCTGCTGTATGATAATCTACACCGTCTTTTTTAAAAGCATTGTTACGTAAGTAACACCATAAAATAGTAGCCATGCCTAGTTCGTGGGCATATTCAAAAGCTTCCGCTATTTCAACCAGTTGTCTGCGGCTCTGTTCAGAACCGAAATAGATAGTGGCACCTACTGCTACAGCTCCCATATTCCAGGCTTCTTTTACAGTACCAAACATCACTTGGTCGTAAGAATTGGGATAAGTCAATAATTCATTGTGATTTAGTTTGGCAATAAAAGGAATCTTGTGGGCGTATTTGCGGGCAACGGAACCTAATACTCCGAAGTAGAGGCTATGGCATTACAGCCCCCCTCAATAGCGAGTTTTACAATATTTTCCGGATCAAAGTAAAGTGGATTGGGGGCAAATGAGGCTCCTGCTGTATGTTCTATGCCTTGATCTACAGGAAGAATAGATACATACCCTGTATTTGCAAGTCGCCCGTGTCCTAACAGGGTTTGAATACTGCTCAGGGTACGAATATTGCGGTCTGATGATATCCAAGTATCATCAATGGTGCTTGAAGAAGGGATATGATTAATGATTTATCTATAGTTCTACAGGTGTGCTCTAAATAAAATGCTGCTTGGTCACCCAATAAATTTGTTATTTTGCTCATACTCTTTTTTCTTTAATTGAATTAATAATTTTTTATCCATAGTGTTTTCTTTCTAGTATAAAAGCGTATGATTGCGTTTGAATGCATTATTGAAAACACTATTTTGATGTATTCTCTATTCTGTGATGGAGGTTTCGGACAGCGCAGGAAAATTATTTCCTGCCACCGGGGTTGGTTTTTCCTTGATCGGCTACAGCTTCCATTAGTTTTTTTATTTTTTCCGGATCTCCCAAAAAGTAGTCTTTCTTCAAATTCAGGTCATTATCAAACTCGAATACATACGGAACAGCAGTAGGTAGATTAAGACCTACAATTTCCTCATCCGGTATATGTTTCAAATATTTAATAATTCCTCTGAGGCTGTTTCCGTGAGCTACTACCAGCAGTTCGTTTGCTGTAGCTAGATTGGGGAAGATGATGCATTTCCAATAAGGTAATATACGTTCTACTGTTTCTTTCAGAGATTCGGTACGTGGAAGATCTTTGTCAGGAACTTCTTTATAACGGGTATCTGTTTTCGGATTGCGCGGATCATCTTCCGGTAGGGCATTGGGGCTACGTTAAAACTACGGCGCCATATCAAGACTTGTTCTTCTCCGTATTTAGAAGCTGTTTCGCTTTTGTTTAATCCTTGCAATGCGCCATAATGTTTCTCATTTAGGCGCCAACTTTTCTCTACAGGTATCCAGTCTTGATCCATTTTATCTAGGACACAGTTTAATGTTTTGACCGCACGCTTTAAAAAAGAAGTGTAAGCTTTATCAAAATGAAATCCTTTTTCTTTTAAGAGTATACCTGCTTGGTTGGCATCAGCGATACCTTTTTCGGTTAAATCTACATCTGTCCATCCTGTAAAACGGTTGTCTTTGTTCCAAGTACTTTCTCCATGGCGGAGTAATACGATTCTTTTCATTTGTTCTCCTTTCTTTATTACCCGGTAATACATTTTCTGTTGGTGGCAAAATTAGTTGTAGCATACATACTTATCAATACCCATTAATTATGAATTTAACAGCGGAAGGCAAGGTTTTGTTTCTCTTTTTATTATTTTTGTACTTTGTAATTAAACACATGCCATGAAAAGAATTAAAACAGGACTAACGGGATTTATATTAGGAGATTGGTTGGGAATGCCTTACAGGGGAAAAGGAAAAGGGACATTTAAACCTATGTGGACAAAATCTTATCTTCGGGGAGACAAATGTTCAGGAAATACTTCGATGTTATTATGTGCTTTGGACAGTCGTTGTAATTTGGAACTTTATCAGCAGAATTTAAGAGATTGGTATTTTAATAGAAAGTATACAGGAGAAAACATTGAGTTTGATATTGATCAGGTAACCCAAAAAGCAATCATGAAAAATTTCAGGGGAGTGTCTTCGGATTCTAATAGCGGCAACCGTAGTTTGATGGGATGTTGTGTTTTGGCTTTTTCGCCTTTATCTAAAGAGGAGATTTTTCCTTTTATTAAGATTACTCATAATAGTCGTTATAGCTTTAAGTATACTTGGTTTTTTATTGAGTTTATTCGTTGCCTGTTGGAATATGAAGATAAAGGACAGGCATTACAGCAGGCTGAGCAGAGATGTGGTGTGGAGGTTAACAGGCAAAATCTTTGTAATGGAAGCTTTGTTGTAGATACGGTGGAGTCAGTGGTCAATTGGTTTATGGCAGGAAATAGTTATAAGGAGTGCGTATTTTCGGCTATAAACTCAGGTAAGTCAAGTGATGCGGTAGGAGCATTGACAGGTTTGCTGGCGGGAATATATTATGGATTAGAATTAAAGAATGGAGTGAAAGGGTTTGAAACAATGGAATCTTATATTGATTCATTTATCCAGTACCTTAATCATCCCACTCTTTAAATTCCAATGAAAGTTGTTCCCATTGTTTTTTATTTCTTCTTTTTCTTCTTTTGGATTAGATACGGATAGTCCGATAAGGCGGATGGGGTGGCTTTCATAATCAATTTCTTTCAGTAATTTTTTGCTAAAGGAAGAATTTTATCCATGCTTGTCAGTTCACTGTCTTGAGTGATGCTGCGGGTTATTTGGTTAAAGTCATGGAATTTTATTTTTAAAGTAAGTGTATTACCACTGAAATTAGTGCGTTTCAGTCTTTCTAGCAATTCGGTGACTACATGATATAGTTCAATGATGGCGGAAGAATGAAGAGAAATGTCTTTTTCCAATGTATGTTCGCATCCTACGGACTTACGGATTCTTATGGGTTCTACAGGACGGAGGTCTATGCCTCGTGCAAAATCGTAATATAGATTACCTGCTTTGCCAAACTGTCGGGTAAGCATTTCTAAAGTGCAGGCTTGTAATTGGGTACCATTATGAATACCTAATGCGTGCATTTTTGGGCTGTGACCGGACCTACTCCCCAAAAAGATTCGATGGAAGATGGGCGATGAAATCCAATGCTTGGTCGGGATGTATTGTACATAATCCGTCGGGTTTGCGGTAATCCGATGCTATTTTGGCTAGAAATTTGTTATAAGAGACCCCGGCTGAAGCTATCAATCCCAATTCTTTGCGGATACGCTTTTTTATATCTTTGGCTATATCTATAGCAAGTGAAAAGCCTGCTTTATTTTCAGTTACATCCAGAAAGGCTTCGTCTAGTGACAGAGGCTCTATGATATCTGTATAGGTATGAAAGATATCGTGTATCTGCCGGGATACAGCTTTATATACATTCATTCGCCCTGGAACAAAAATCAGTTCTGGGCAAAGTCTTTTGGCTTTTTGTGATGACATGGCGGAATGTACTCCGTAACGACGGGCTTCGTAACTGGCAGCAGCTACCACACCTCGTTCTTCAGCGTGTCCCACAGCAAGCGGTTTTCCACATAATTCGGGGTTGTCACGCTGTTCTACCGATGCGTAGAATGCATCCATATCGATATGTATTATTTTGCGTTCGGACATCTTCATGAAATTTGTAGAGCAAAGGTATGAAAAAGGTTTTTGGTTGATGAGTTCTTTAACAGCTTTATTTGTTATATTTTCATTAATGTTATTTCTGTATAACGAATACGAGAGAGGCACATAAGAACTGCCCCTTTTATTTATCTGATGATGCGAAATTTCCGCTGGACCCCGAATATTGGTTTCGGTAAGGTAAGATCAATGTTGGGTAGTATAATAAAAAGAAGGAGTTAGTTTTCACTAAACTCCTTCATGCTCAGCTTGTCGGGGTGACTGGATTCGAACCAGCGACCACACGCCCCCCAGACGCGTACTCTAACCGGGCTGAGCTACACCCCGAATTGCGGATGCAAAGGTACGGCTTTTTTGGTATTTGCAATATTCTCTTGTACTTTTTACATTAAAAGTT